>Ga0315275_10002663_pt1 | contig 16223 bp, 17 predicted proteins | sample YL17G03_0_MG_FD_205557 | JGI IMG/M metagenome (GOLD analysis project Ga0315275, IMG submission 205557) | Sediment microbial communities from Yellowstone Lake, YNP, Wyoming, USA - YL17G03_0 | ecosystem: Environmental > Aquatic > Freshwater > Lake > Sediment | place: USA: Wyoming | collected... | reverse complement strand
TTTCTTGGCGTTGATGAAAGAAAAACGCCGGAAATGGAGCTTGTTGCCAGATATCAAGATGGTAAAAAAGAAAAAGTAACATTGGATCCTCGAGTTTATTATTTAATGAAGACTGTAGAACGGGTAAATATGCCAGAGGATATTTTGGCAATTTCAACTCCCAGGTCAACTCTTTTCAGGTCGGGAGTTTATATTTTCGGTGGTCAGGTACCGCCGGGATACTGCGGAGAATTATCTATGGGAATATATAATTTCAGAAAAGAACCATTTATTCTGGAGATGGGAGCCAGAGTTTTACATATTATGTTTTCACAGGTTTCAGGAAAATCGAATCTTTATCGCGGCCAATGGCAAGGCGGAAGGGTAACCACAAAGAAAAAAGAAAAACAAATATGAACATAGCTAAAATAATTGACCAAACTTATCTTCAAAAAGAAGCGAGCGAAGAGGAAATAAGAAAAGTTGCTAAAGAAACTAAAGAATACGGTTTTCGCGGTTTTTGTGTTTTTCCAGAGCATACTAAAATTGCCAAAGAAGTATTAGAGGGCACCGACACTAAGGTAACTACCTTGATAGATGAGCCGACCGGTACCAGTTCTCACCAAAAACGATTGGAGATGGTAAAAAAAGCCAAAGAAGACGGTTCGGACGAGGTTGATGTGGTAATGAAAATTGATGCTTTCAAAAACAAAAAATATGATGAAGTATTAGACGATTTAAAAGAAATTTGTAAAATTTTGCCAACAAAAGTCATTATTGGTTCGGGATATTTAACCGACGGAGAAATCAAAAAAGCATCAGAAATTGTTAAAGAAGCTGGTGCAATTTGTGTCAAAACTGCTACAGTTGAAGACCCATTAGACAATTCAGAATTAGATGAAAAGGCAAAACACGTAAAAATAATGAGAGAATCGGCTTTGGGATTGCTGGTAAAGGCGGCAGGTTCTATAAGGACATTGGCAGATGTGGAATTAATGGTGAAATCCGGCGCTGATATTATTGGGACAAGCTCAGGCGTTGAAATTGTTAATGAAGCAAAAGGACAAAAAACAGAGACGCTTGAAGATTGGAGAAAAAAAGAATAAAAATTATGTACAAACCGACAATTGGTCTTGAAATCCATATTGAATTGAAGACAAAATCAAAGATGTTTTGTAATTGTAAAAATGACCCTGATGAACGGCGTCCAAACGTCAGTATTTGTCCAATTTGTATGGGGCATCCCGGAACTCTGCCGGTAATTAATGAAGAAGCAATTAGAAAAACAATAAAAACTGGCATATCTCTCAATTGTCAGGTCCCAGAATGTTCAAAGTTTGATAGAAAAAATTATTTCTATCCTGACCTTCCTAAAGGTTATCAAATTTCCCAGCTCTATCAACCGTTTTGTATAAAAGGATTTCTAGAAATTGATAGTAGGAAAATAAGAATTAGAGAAGTGCATCTCGAAGAAGACACTGGGAGTTTAGTTCATCCAGAGAATGCCGAATATTCGCTGGTGGATTTCAATCGGGCAGGTATTCCTTTAATGGAATTAGCAACAGAACCAGATATAAATTCGGCCAAAGAGGCGCGACAATTCGCCGAAGAATTACATCTTATTATGCATTATCTTGACGTTTCCGATGCCGATATGGAAAAGGGTGAAATGAGAGTGGAAGTAAACATCTCGCTTAGCAAGGAAAAAGGGAAGTTAGGAACAAAAGTTGAAATTAAAAACTTAAATTCTTTCCGGGCGGTGGGAGGGGCAATCGAATACGAAATTAAAAGACAAACAGAATTATTGGAAGGCGGAAAAAAAATTATTCAAGAAACTCGAGGTTGGGATGACGTTAAGCGAGTGACCGTGAGCCAAAGAGAAAAAGAAGAAGCTCACGACTACCGATACTTTCCCGAACCCGACTTGCCACCGCTTCATATTTCAAAAGAATTTGTTAATAAAATAAAAGCTGAAGTTCCCGAGTTGCCTCAGCATAGACGTGAAAGGTTTAAAAGAGAATATGAATTAGATGATAAAACAATTGAAATTTTTGTTTATAATAAAGATTTAGGAGAATACTTTGAAAAAGTGGTTTCAGAACTTCCACCTAAACTTCCAAAGGAAAATCTCCTAAAGTTAATAAAATTAGTTTCAAATTATATTATTACCGATTTACAAGGATTGTTGAAAAGCGCCCCACGCCAATGTATCGGCGGAGGGGTAATTACTCCGGAAAATTTCGCCCAATTCATTACACTAATTTTTGAGGAAAAAATTTCCTCAAAAATTGCCAAAATAGTTTTGGAAGAAATGTTTAAAACCGGCGCCGACCCTTCCCATATTATTGAGGAAAAAGGACTAATCCAGATTACCGATACTAAAGAAATTGAAAAAGTAATAAAAGAGATTATTTCTGAAAATCAAAAGGTGGTAGAAGATTATAAAGCGGGCAAAGAAAACGCCCTTCAGTATTTAGTTGGCAAAGCCATGGCTAAAACCAAGGGCAAAGCCAACCCCCAGATAGTAAGAGACATCTTGGTTGAGATATTGACAAAATAAAAAAATGTGCTATCATTTAAAATTATAGTATACTAAAAAAAAGGAGATTAGATTGATTATCAAAGATATTAACGATCTAAAGAAAGGTAGAGTCCAGTTATCAGTAGAGGAGATAAAACAGCTTATTGGAACAGAAATTGTCGTTCAAAGGAAAGGAGATAAATTCATTTTCTATACCAAAAAGGAATGGTCGCAATTCACGAAAAAAGCCCTCAAAGGTTTACGGGGACAATTACTTCATAGAGCGACCAGAGTTCTTTTTGGAATCAGTAGTGCCACAGTGAATATCAGTAAGCAGGGGGGAGTATTTATCCCCAAAAATCTGAGAAAAAACTAGAAAGAAGGAGGTGAAAATGCCAGAGATAAGTGTTCACGAGATAAGTGAAGTGGGTAGATGTGGTATTGTTGCCCTGCCGCGTCATAACGACGTATTGCATGGGCACGTAGAGAAACGTCCTCAGGCTCCAAGGATTGTGGGTGGCTATCTTCAGCTTTCGAAGGGGAAGATGCCTTGGACGCCGGCCTGGAAATTGGCTGGGCGTAACGTAACCTAACCCGAGGATGGGTGACAAAAAAGAGGGAGACTTTCGGTCTCCCTCTGTTAATTTTCTAAAAACTTTTTTACTAATTTTTCTGCTTCTTGGCGATTCTTTACCCAGTGGATTCTTTCATCTTTTTTGAACCAGGTCATCTGGCGTTTGGTAAAATGCCAGGTATTTTTTTTGATTTTTTCAATTGCTTCGGCTAAAGAATGTTTTTTATTGAGATAATCAATTATTTCTCTATAACCAATAGCGTCAAAGGTGGGTAGATTTTTATTATAAACTTTAATTAATTTTTTCACTTCTTTTACTAAACCCATTTTCATCATTTTATCTGCTCTTTTTTCTATTTTTTCTTTAAGTTTTTCCTCAGAAACACTTAAACCGATTTCTAAAAAATCAAAAAGACATTCTCCCTTTTTTCTTTGTTGGGAAAAGGGTTTTTTGGTTTTTATGGCTACTTCCAGAGCTCGGATAATCCGACGGGGATTTTGAGAATCCACAATATAAGCTGCTTCTGGGTCAATTTTAATAAGTTCATCGTAAAGATTTTTTAGCCCCCGGTTTTTAATTTTTAATTCTAAACTTTTTCTTAATCTCCAATCTGGCTTTACTCTTGGGATTTCCAAATTATCAACGAGTACTTTTATATAAAGCCCCGTTCCTCCCACCAAAAATGGCATTTTACCACTTTTTATTGTTTGGTTTATCGCTCCTATTGCATCTCTTTTATATTTCCCCACAGTGTATATCTGATTTGGTTTTTTAATATTAATTAAATAATGCAAAATCTTTTTTCTTTCTTCTTTAACAGGTTTTGCTGTTCCAATATCCATTCCCTTGTAAACCTGCCTTGAATCAGCCGAGATTATCTCGCCGTTGAATTTTTTAGCAAGATTTAACGCCATTGCCGATTTTCCCGACGCCGTCGGTCCTAAAATAACAATTAACTTTTTATTTTTTGTTGACATATAGTTTAGCGAAAGGAGGTGAAAATGAAAATACTGAGGCTCTTTCATAAAAAGGCAAAAGAAGAGAAAAAAGAAAAATTGGTTGAAAAGAAGCAGCCTACAGAACTTGAAGTAATCTGTGGTGGCAGAGATACGAAAGTGTATAAAGCTTTGTGTAATACTCTATTATTGAGACCTCCCAATCCCAAAAATGAAGATTCTTCAATTGAAGGAGAGCTTGAAAAGGCGCGTCAAAAGGAAGAAGCTAAAGACATCTCAGGCGCAGCACAACATTTATTTCAAGCCGGGCGGCTGGCACTGTTTAAGGGCGACGTAGAGGGAATGAAGAAGTATTTTGGTCAGTATAAAGAAATAACAGGAAGAAATCTCCTTATTCTGGAAATACCGGAAGAAGCGGTGGAAAAAGCTCGAGAATATTACAAATCGATTGAAACACACAAAATAGCGTAATATTTGCTATTTAGTTATAACGAGGTCGAGAAATCGGCCTCTTATTTTTTAATAAGTTCTCGTAAGATTTTTTCTCTTCGTTTTTTTTCTTTCAAAGGCACGTTGTCTTTCATTCTAAAAGCAGCAGTTCCCGGTCTTGGGGAATATTTTGCAATATAAGCCAGATTAAATTTTATTTCCTTAAAGAGCTTCACCGTATTTTTAAATTGTGATTGAGTTTCGCCGGGAAAACCAACAATCACATCGGTTGTCAGATTAATATCGGGAATTTTCTTTCTAATTTTTTTTACCAGATTTTTGTATTGTTCTATCGTATATGGCCTATTCATTTTCTTTAAAATTTCATTATCTCCGGATTGAACGGGTAAGTTTAAGTATTTGGCGATTTTTTTCGATTTTGCCATTACATCAATTAATTCATCTGTAAAATCAGCTGGATGAGGGCTCATAAATCTAATCTTAAAATCACCCGGAATATCATTCACCATTTCTAATAATTTCGCAAAATTAATTTTTTGTTCGGTAGGGGAATTATAATCGTTTACATTCTGGCCCAGAAGCCAGATTTCCCTCGCCCCGTTAGAAATCGCATTTCTAATGGGGTTTAATCCCTTTTTAACTACCTCTTTTACTTCTTTTAAAATTTCTTTATGAGTGTGGCAAATGAGAGGTCCCCGAGTATAAGGAACAACACAATAACTGCAAAAGTTATTACAACCATTAGAAATAGGGATAAGGGTTTGAAAGCGATTTTGGCATTTTGGAGCAATCTCAAAATAATTTTTCATCTCCCAAATTTCATCGAATTTTTTTCTAAATTTTCTTTTATCCTGTTTTAAGATACAACCGGTTAAGATAGTTTTAAGCTTAGGATTTAAGGCTTTAAGTTTTTTTAGTTTTTGTCCAAAGCCAAAAACTCTATCCACCGCCGACTGTCTAACTGAACACATATTGACCAAAATCAAATCAGCTTCATTTTCTTTTGAAGCTGATTGGTATCCTTTATTTTCCAGTATTGTGGAAATCCTTTCCGAATCACTCTTATTCATCTGGCAACCAAACGTAATTATAAAGTATTTCTTGGGCATTTATTCATTCTTGTCCCGTAGTGAACCTAGAGGTTCTACTACTGGGGTGACATCCAAAGGTTATAATACGATACTTGGGCATATTCTATTTTTTCTTTTCAATTTCTACTTTTACTTTTTCAATAAATTTAGTTAGCTTAATTTCGCCTAAATCTTTGTTTTTTGAACGAACCCTGACTGATTTTGATTTCATTTCTTTATCGCCCACGACCAAAAGATAGGGGATTTTCTGGATTTCTCCGTTTCTTATTTTCTTTGAAACGGTCTCATTTTCATCTTTTAACTCAACTCTCAAAAAGTTTAATTCCTTTTTAATTGACTGGGCGTATTTATTGTGGCGATCTCCTATCGGGATAATCCAGGCCTGAACTGGAGCTAACCACAAAGGTAAACTGCCGGCGTAATATTCAAGAAGAACCCCAATAAATCTTTCTATAGCACCGAGTAGAGCCCGGTGAATCATAATCACCCGTTGTTTTTTTCCTTTTTGATCAATATAATTTACATCAAACCGTTCAGGGAGATTAAAATCAAGCTGAATAGTGCTGCACTGCCAAGGTCTTCCCAAAGAGTCCTTAATTTTAATATCAATTTTTGGACCATAAAAAGCCCCTCCACCAAAATCTGTTTCATACTTTATTTTTAATTTTTCCAAAGAATATTTAAGAGAGTTTTCAGCTTTTCGCCAAATTTCAGGCGGCCCAACATATTTTTCCGGTTGGGTAGAAAGATAAACATCAAATTCTTTGAAGCCAAAATCTTTTAAAATTTTATAGGTTAATTTAAGTGTAGAGAAAAGTTCTTGAGAAAGTTGTTCTGAGGTGCAAAAAATATGAGCATCGTCTTGAGTAATCTGTCTAACTCTTACTAATCCATGTAGGGTTCCTGATTTCTCATATCTATAAACAGTTCCCATTTCGGTGTAGCGTAAGGGCAGGTCTTTATAGCTTCTTATCTGATTTTTATAAATAGCAATATGAAAAGGGCAATTCATTGGTTTTATTTGATAATCATCATTTTCTTCTTTCCCTATTTCTTTCATATGCATAGGAGGTAACATATTTTCTTTGTAAAAATCAGTATGACCAGAAGTTTTCCAAAGATTTAACTTACCAATATGGGGTGTATCTATCAATTTATAGTCCATTCTTGAATATTCATTCAGAGCATAGTCCATGATAATTTTTTTTAAGGACGCCCCTTTTGGATGCCAAAGAATAAGGCCGGGTCCGACATCTTCATCAATATGAAATAAATCTAATTTTTGTCCTAAAACACGATGGTCTCTTTTTTCGGCCTCAACTTCTATCAAAAGATGTTTTTCCAATTCTTTCTTAGTTTCAAAAGCTATTCCATAAATTCGAGTTAACATTGGATTTTTTTCCGACCCTCGCCAATAAGCACCGGCAATTTTTGTTAATTTAAAACCATCTATAATTTCTTTAGCTTGCCCTGAATAAAGTTGAAGGGTTGATTTGACATGGGGCCCTTTACACAAATCAACAAAATCTCCCACCTGATATACTGAAAACTTTTTTTCTCCTTCTTTTTCTAAATCTTCTATTAACTCAAGCTTGTAAGGTTGGTTTTTAAATAAAACTTCAGCTTCCTTAAGATCTAAACTCTTAATTCTAAATTCTAAATTCTTTTTGATTAACTCTCTCATTTTCTTTTCAATTTTAAGCAGCTCTTCCGGCGTCAGTTTTTCTTTAAAATCGAAATCGTAATAAAAACCATTTTCAACCGCCGGCCCAATGCCAAATTTTATCCCTGGATAGAGCTCTTGGACGGCATAAGCTAAAATATGAGCAAGGGAATGGCGAATAGTGTCTATAATCATATTATGTTGTGTATTTTAAACCTCTTGGCTTGTGATTTATTCTATTTCCGAGTTCCGCTTGCGGGATGAGGGAGAGAAGAGATATTTCAACTTTCTTTTTTTTCTAATATCTCTTCGATTTCTTCACAGACTATTTTGGGAGTGTTATCGCGATTATTCACACGACCTGAGACAAAAACAATTTTATTTTCCCGAAAGACGGCTGGATTTTTTTCAATAATTCCTGGAAAGACAATAACTTCGATTTTATCCGATAAATCTTCCAAACTCATAAAAAGCATTGGTCTGCCGTTTCTGGTAATAATTTTTTTAATTGAAGAAATTAGACCTCCAATTTTAACTGGTTGTTTAAAAAGATTATTTTTTACTTTAGTAATGCTTAAGGTATTTTTTTCTAAAACAGCTTTAAAATCCTCTAATGGATTTGATGATACAAAAAGTCCCAATAATTCCTTCTCCCAACTTAATTTTTCGGCCTTGGTGGCTGGTTGTGTTGAAGTTAGGCGGAAAGAGACATTTTGTATGAAACCATCAAAAAGGCCATTTTGACCATTAGATTTTGCTCTTTGGTTTTCTCTGGCTTCTTCTAATAATTTTTCCAAATTGAATAAAAGTTGATTTCTTTCAGCCAACTTATCAAAGGCGCCGGCCTTGATTAAACTTTCTAAAGATTTTCTATTTAGGTCTTTTGAATTAATTCTATTGATAAAGTCAGAAATTGAATGATAAGGGCCGGCAGTTTTTCTTTCTCTGACAACTGCCTCAACAATATTTACGCCCACATTTTTTATTGCCGTTAAGCCGAAACGAATTTGATTTGGAGGTAAAACAGTGAAATTCTTTAAACTTTCATTGATATCCGGCGGTAAAACCTCAATCCCCATTTTTTTGCACTCTGAAATTAAAAATCCAACTCTTTCAACATCGGCTTGCTCTGAAGTCAAAAGAGAAGCCATAAATTCAACAGGGAAATGGGTTTTTAGATAGGCGGTTTGATAGGCAATTATAGCATAGGCGGCGGCATGACTTCTATTAAAAGAGTAACTGGCGAAAGGTTCAATCCAATGCCAGATTTTTTGAGCGATATTTTCTGAAATTTCATTCTTTTTGCATCCCTCAATAAATTTCTCTTTCTGGGCTAATAATAATTTTTTAATTTTCTTTCCGATGGCTTTTCTTAAAACATCGGCTTCCGACAAAGAGAATCCGGCTAATTCCTGAGCGATTTTCATCACCTGTTCCTGATAAATGGGATAACCGTAAGTAGTTTCCAAAATTGATTTTAATTTTGGGTGAAAATATTCAATTTCTTTCTTTTTATGTTTACTGGCAATATATTCTGGAATTAAAGCCATAGGTCCCGGACGATAAAGAGCGACCATGATAATAATATCTTCTAATTCAGTAGGTTTGAGTTGTTTTAAATATCTTCTCATGCCCTCGCTTTCTAACTGGAAGACTCCAACTGCTTCGCCTTTTTGCAACAATCTATAAGTGGCTTTATCGTTTAATGGGATATTTTCAATATCAATTGATTTTCCCTGAACTTTATAGATTCGAGCCAAGGTGTCCTCAATGATAGTCAAATTTTTCAGGCCAAGAAAATCCATTTTTAGAAGTCCCAAATCTTCAATTGAATACATTTCATATTGAGTGACAATATTTTCTTCGTTTTGAGTGGGGTGCTGAAGAGGAACAATATTATCAAGGGGCTCATTGGAAATAACAACCCCGCAGGCATGAGTGGAGGCATGGCGGGCGCAACCCTCCAATTTCTTGGCTAAATCAATTAACCTTTTGGCCTCTGAATCATTTAAATAGGCCTGACGGAATTCTTCAACACCGGCCAAAGTTTGGTCTAAAGTTTGACCAAAAGGAATCATTTTGGCAATTTGGTCGCAATAACTATAACTGTATTTTAGGGCTCTTCCAACATCCCTTACCACCGCTCTTGAAGCCATTGTTCCAAAAGTGATGATTTGGGCAACCTTCTCCCGGCCATATTTTTGGGCGACATATTCAATAACTTCATTTCTTCTTCGGTCAGCGAAATCTAAATCAATATCGGGGAGAGAAATACGTTCGGGATTAAGAAAACGCTCAAAAAGAAGATTATATTTTAAGGGGTCAACATTGGTAATGTTTAAAACATAAGCCACCAAAGAACCGCCGACGCTGCCTCTACCTGGGCCGGTTACAATGCGGTTTTTCTTTGACCAATTGACAAAGTCCTGGACAATTAAAAAATAAGAAGCAAAACCGGTTTGTTTTATCACTCCCAATTCATAGTTTAATCTATCAAGAGTTTCCTTTTTTGGTTCTTCGCCGTAGCGTTTTTTTATTCCTTCAGAGCAAAGCTCTTCTAAATATTCGTCGGCCGATTTTCCATTGGGCGCTTCAAATTTGGGAAGTTTGACTTCTCCCAGTTTAAATTGGAAATTACAAGCTTCAGCAATTTTTTGTGTATTTTCGATTGCATCGGGAAATTCTTTAAAGTCCTCAATCATTTTTTCCGGAGTTCTCATTGAGAAGTCGTCTTCTCTCATGGTTAATCTTTCTGGATCATTTGGGTCAGCGCCAGTATTAATAAGCAATAAGATGTCTTGGGCTTCAGCATCTTCTGGCTTTAAATAATGGATGTCATTAGTGGCTACCAAAGGAATTCCAAATTTTCTTGAAATTAAAATTAAACCATCGTTGGCAATTTTTTGTTCGTGAGAGTTTGGGTGGTGTTGGATTTCTAAATAAAAATTATCTTTGCCGAAAATTCTCTGATAGGTCATAGCGGTCTTTTCCGCCTCATCAATTTTTTTTGCTAAAATCATTTGAGGAATTTTTCCGACTACGCAGGCCGAGAGACAAATCAAACCATCTGAATATTTAGCCAATAATTCCTCATCAACCCTTGGTTTATAATAAAAACCTTCAAGATGTGCGCATGTCAAAAGTTTAACTAAATTTTTATAACCTCGCTCATTTTTAACCAACAAAATCAGATGATATCTCTTATCGTCAATGTTTGGTCTTTCCTGGTGCATACCCTCAAAAGCCACATACAGTTCAGCGCCAATTATTGATTTTATTCCTCGTTCTTTCGCTTTTTTATAAAATTCCACCGCTCCATAAAGGGCGCCGTGGTCAGTTAAAGCCACCGAATCCATCCCAAGTTTCTGGACATAATCTAAAATCTCATCAATTTTCGGTAAGCCATCCAACAAGGAGTAGTGCGAATGGACGTGTAAATGAGTAAATTTCATAGACCTGCGAATTACGAATATACAAATTAATTTATTTTACCCCGTTAGAAATTACAAATCAATAGCAAATCATAGAAGTTTTTTAATAAATTTCTAACGGGGTTTTACTTTTTTATATAAATTAAGTCAATGTGATAAGATAAATAAATGGAATATTCGAGCTTAAACGAAGAAAAAAAGTTATGGAAAAGAGGTTTTAAAAGAGTAGCTTGTTTAGACGAGGCAGGAAGGGGTCCTTTAGCTGGTCCAGTGGTAGCCGCCGCCGTTTTTATTAAAAACCCAGCCCCGGCTAGCGGAGCTGGGCAGAGTTTAAAATTAAAAATTAAAAATTTAAAACTAAGGGATTCTAAAAAACTCACTCCAAAAAGGCGAGAAAAATTATACAAAATATTAACTGCGCATTCTGGAATTGAGTGGGGGATAGGTGTGGTTTCAGAAAAGGTGATAGATAAAATAAATATCAAAAATGCGGCAGAATTAGCCATGGTCAAGGCGGTAAAAAAAATAAAAATAAAACCCGATTTCTTAATTATTGATGGAAGCCACGTTAAAAATACGAAATTAAAAATTAAAAATTCAAAACTAATTGTCAAAGCAGATGAAAAAGTTTTTTCTTGTAGTGCGGCCAGTATTATTGCCAAAGTTTGGCGAGACAGACTAATTTTAAAATACCATAAAAAATATCCACGATACCGGTTTGATTTACACAAGGGTTATCCCACAATGTTGCATCTAAAAATGTTAAAAAAGTATGGACCATGCAAAATTCACCGAAAATCTTTTGGACCGGTAAGAACTGTAATGGGGGCTTGTAAAAGAAAATAATTTTTGGTAATATAAATTTCAGTATAGATTACCACTATGGCAGTTCCAAAATGGAGAAAAACAAGCGGAAGAAGGAACCAGAGACGAATGCATATTTTTTTAAAAAAACCGACCTTAACCAAATGTTTAAAATGTGGTCATTTTATTTTGTCCCATACGGTTTGTCCAAATTGCGGCTATTATAAAGGAGTTGAAGTAATTGATGTTTTAAAGAAATTGACCAAAAAAGAAAAAAAACAAAGAGAAAAAGAAATGAAAGCAAAAGAGACCGAAGAAAGAAAAGAAAAACCGCTGAATTTGGAAGAACTATCAAAAAAATAAATCATATAACTAACATAGGACATAAAACAATAAAATTAATTTTGTTCCATGTTCTATGCTTTACGTTCTATGTCAAGTAGGCATTTATCAAGAAGTATTGCTATGCAAAGTTTGTATGAATGGGATTTTTCCAAAAAAATGGGGGATCTGGATAAAATTATGGAAAAAAACGTTAAGGAATTCGGGCCGGGCTTGGAAGACCAGGGTTTTATTTGGCAGTTGGTAACTGGAGTTATTCAGCATCTTCGGGAAATTGATAAGATTATTGAAAAAGCGGCGCCTGAATGGCCAATTGACCAGATTTCAACCGTTGATAGAAATGTTTTGAGAATCGGCCTCTATGAATTATTATACGGTGATAAAGAAGCCGTTCCGCCAAAAGTGGCCATTAACGAGGCCATCGAGTTGGCAAAGAGTTTTGGCGGAGAAAGTTCGGGAAAGTTTATTAATGGAGTTTTAGGAACAGTATTTAAAGAAGTAGATAAACCAGATGCTAATATACAAATGAATACTAATAAAAAATAAATTAGTATAATTAGTATCAATTCGTATATTGGTATCGATTTTAGTGAAAGATTTTTCAATTCTTGAAAAAAAATTAGGCATAAAATTCAAAAATAAAGATTTATTAATTCAGGCATTTTGCCATCGCTCTTATTTGAATGAAAATCCCGATTTTTATTTGTCCCATAATGAAAGAATGGAATTTTTAGGCGATGCCGTTCTGGAATTAGCGGTCACTGAGAAACTTTACCAAAAATATCCCCAAAAGTCAGAAGGTGAATTAACTAACTGGCGCGCTTCTCTGGTTAATGCTAAAATACTATCTGAAATCGCCAAAAGTTTGGACCTTAACGATTTTCTTTTATTATCCCGGGGAGAAGCAAAAGAATTAGGGAAGGCCAGGATGTATATTTTAGCCAATATTTTTGAAGCTTTTATTGGTGCCGTCTATCTTGACCGGGGATATAAAGTGGCTAAAGAATTTATTGAGAAGTATTTAATCGTTAAATTACCAGAGATTATCAAAAAAGGCCTGTTTAAAGACGCTAAATCTCGCTTTCAGGAGCAATCCCAAGAAAGAGTGAGAATTACCCCCATTTATAAAGTTTTGGAAGATTGGGGGCCAGACCATGCTAAACACTTTATTATCGGTGTTTTTTTAGAGAAAGAATTGATAGCCAAGGGTGAGGGTTCTTCAAAACAGGAAGCCGAAGAAGACGCCGCTAAAAACGCCCTCAATGCAAAGGGGTGGTAATAAAATTTATCAACACAGATCAGCCATTATCAGCTTAAATCAGCGGAAATTTAGTTTAACGCTGATAAATGCCGATTTGGCTGATTAATACTGATTATATGCTAACTATTAGATTCTTTAGAGTCGGTAAAAACAATCAGCCATCTTTTAAGATTGTCATAACTGATAAAAGAAAATCCTCAACTAAAGGTCGTTTTGTTGAGGAGGTTGGTTTTTATAATCCGCTAAAAAAAGAAAAAATTTTAAAGCAAGAAAGAATTAAATACTGGCTGTCAGTTGGAGCTAAACCCTCTCCGACAGTTTTTAATTTATTAGTTTCAGAAAAAATTATTGAAGGTAAAAAGATTGACGTTCATAAAAAAGCAAAATTGAAGGAAGCCGCCTCCGCTCCTGTGGGAGCTACGGCGAGCCAAGGGGAAAAACCAAAACCAGAAGCACCAAAAACCGAAGCACCGAAGGAGGAAACGCCAGCGCCACCTGAAATACCATCAACTCCAGAATCGCCAAAACCAGTACCAGAACCGCCAAAAGAAGAAGAACTAAAGCCAGAAGCACCGAAAGAGGATGTGTCCTCCAAAGCTTTAGCGAAGGAGGAAAAAACTGTAGAAACAAAATCAAAAGAGGAAACTTCTACTGTTGAAGAGAAAAAATAAAAAAATTAAGAAAAACATTGTTTATTAGAGACCCCATGCTTTATCGGCATGGGGTCTTGACATTTTTTAGGGCGTATGATATAATAGAGGTGGAAAAGAGAAAGGAAAGAATTTTGAAAACCAAATAGATTCTGGAAAGAAGACAAGTCTTCTGTGATTCTCCTAAATCACTTCCCGAGAAGAGGAAAATGATTTAGGAGGTAGTCCAACTTGTCTTTTGGATGATAGGGATGTGAGGTTATGATTATTTCTTGAATGCCCTCTCCCCCTATCTGTTTTCCAGAGTTTATTTGAAGAAATTAAAGGAGAGAGAAATTTTTATATTTTAATATAATTGACCACGGACGACTCTCTCCTTAGAGAGTCGTCCGTTTTATTAAAGAATAAATTAGAATTAGTTCTTTGTAAAAATTTTACCCCGTAGTGAAAGCGAGAATTTCTACTACTGGGGTTTCATAGCGGCGAATTGTCCTCAGCGGTAATCCGTAAGGAGGACAGCTCACCGCTATGAAAAATAGCGGCATGGAAAATCATCGAGTGTAATAGCTCGTTTAAATATATAAATATGGAATGAAAATGAATAAGAAAGGAGGTCATGAGAATGAAAGGGAAAAAGAAAAGGCCCTTTATCGATCTCGAGACCAAAGCAATGAGTGGGCTTAGGAAGGTCGAAAGTAGTAATTTGGAACATCTTGTAGATTTTGCATTGACTCTAGCTCCGTCGGCTATCATTGAATCGGTGCGTAAGTGGCTTACGAGTTGTGGCTTTGCGGGAAACGAAGCCGACGTAGACGTAATCGCTAAGTCAACAAGATGGCTCTCTATAATCCTAAGGGATTATGGCAAAGAATCTTTCCAGGCGACAGTGGAGGAAATAAAAAAAGTTTCTCAACAGAGACTGTTTTACTAGATCGAGTCCGAGGGTTCTGGTAAGATAACCAGAAAATAAACCCATGGGCGAGAGGGAGTCATAATGGCAGATATACCAGATACCGCAAGTGGGGTTGAGGGGTTTGTGGAGCGGGAGAATGATGTCGATAGGAGGGAGAAAAAAGAGTCTTTTAGACTCGCCCAAGAGGCGGCCGAAAAAGACCCCGTCGTTAAGACGTGGCTTGAGAAATATTGGGGTTATTGCTGGCCTAATAGATGTAAGAATAAGCGCTAGAGTTACAAAGGGGAGAGGAAAGATTAGCGTTCGTAGAGCTGACTTTTCCTCCCCTGTATTTCTTAGTTCATAAATCATTTTGTGGACTGAGAAATATAAATTAGTTCTTTGAAAAAAAATTTCATAGCGGCGAAGTGGTTACAATTAAAATATATTTTATATAGATTAGACGAATTCGTGTTAATCAAATAGATTGTAGCCAGCTCGCCGCTATGAAAAATAGTGGTCCGAGTCAGCGGTCCAAGGGGATCTTGGAAACTGGCATATTTAAAAATCCCTTTTCGGGACGAGAGGAGATTGCAATGAAGGTCAAGTATGTCATTAAAGAGTATCCGGTTCTCACGCATTTCTTTGGGTGGTACTTTTCCGACAAGGAAGAACATGCGCCTAAAGATGCCCCCGCCATGTATGTGGAAAACGTAGGAGTGAAAAGATTGGGGAAAGATATCCTCAATATTACTCTCGATGTTTTCTCACACTCCTGGGCCGGTTCCCAGGGGATTACAGCTTGGATAATTTTTTCCGACGGAAGTTGGCAGAGATTAAATGGCGGTTACAGTTATTCAAACAATGGACGGATGGAGGATGGGAGAGAGACTTCTCAAATCTGGGAAAGTTTCATCGTTAATACTGAAATCAGCGATGAGCTGATTCAGAAGATGGAAGCAATAGTCGTTAATGAGTGGGATGACTATGACAATCCGTCCCACAAATATGACGACTACACGGTGTATCTACGTCCCAGAAAAGCCGAGTTGCGTGAGGGCATCGAGAGAGAGTTTCGCAAAGAGTTGGCGAAACTCACTGCCGTGGTAGAGGGATAAAACTCTCACCTTCTAGTGGGTGAAAATGCTAGGCGGTGAAATAGGCCACCGAAAGAGCCGAAATAAAAAGGTTTCCTAGTTTTCCTGAAAAATTAGGTCGGAGAAAGGTTTAATTCTGTACCTTTCTCTACAGAAAGAAACAGAGTATGCATTCAAAGAGGAAGGAGACATCATAGTCTTGACTGTGAGGTTTCCTTACAGAAGAGCTTGGTCTCCTTCCTCTTTACCGCATTTTTCAGCTCGTAAAGAAATTTGTGGGCTAAAAGATGGGAAATTTTGAGGTCAGAGGTGCTCTCCTCCCACCAATAAACTCTCTCCTTTCCAACAGAAATTCTGTTTGGAAACTGGTGAGGGAAGAGCACTTTTGACCTTTGTTTTAGGTACGGACATTTTGCACTCATAATCTAAGGGCTTGGTTAGGGCTTAGACCATCTAAACCACAGTGTTTTAAATCATTGTAATACATGTTCCATAATCTTAGCTTATATTG
>Ga0315275_10002660_pt1 | contig 16230 bp, 15 predicted proteins | sample YL17G03_0_MG_FD_205557 | JGI IMG/M metagenome (GOLD analysis project Ga0315275, IMG submission 205557) | Sediment microbial communities from Yellowstone Lake, YNP, Wyoming, USA - YL17G03_0 | ecosystem: Environmental > Aquatic > Freshwater > Lake > Sediment | place: USA: Wyoming | collected... | reverse complement strand
TAGCGATTCAACATCGAAAAAAAATGTCGTAACATATCAATTTAGTTGTTTGAAATCGTCTTGTAAAATCCCTCCCGACCTCCCTTTTCCAAAGAGAGGAGAAACATTTCCCCCTTTTGACAAAGGAGGATGAAGGGGGATTCGATCAGTTTTTTCAAAGCCCTAAAGTGTTACGTCGTAACAATTTAGCCTTTTAAAAAAAACATCCCCCCTCTCCCCATCGGGGTGAGGGGGGATGAGGGGACGCTATGCCCTTTGCGCCATGCTCTTTCTACAGTTCCTCCATTTTGCGGTGAATGGTTCGGACATTGATCCCTAACAGCTGAGCGGCTTTCCTTTTATTCCCCTTCGTTATCTTTAAGGTCTGGAGGAGAATCTCCTTTTCCACCTCCACGAGAGGGGTTCCGATTTTGACAAGAATGACTTCCGGACTTTCCCTAAACTCCCGGATCTCTTGAGGCAGATGGGGAAGGTCGATGACCTCCGGGCTATTGATGACCAGGATGGACTCCAGGGTGTTCTCCAACTCTCTCACATTTCCTTTCCATTGATAATCGGCCAGGACATTCATGGCCCGCAGGGAAACCCCCTTCACCTTCATCTGATATTTCTGATTGTACTTCTCCATAAAATAATGGGCGAGGAAAGGAATATCCTCTTTCCGTTCCCGCAGGGGAGGGAGTTTGATGTTCACCACATTTAACCGGTAATAGAGATCTTCCCGAAACCTGCCCTGCTCCACTGCCTCCTGCAGGTCGCGATTGCTCGCAGCAATAATCCGGATGTCCACCTGGATGGTCTTATTGCCTCCCACTCGCTCGAATTCAGACTCCTGGAGGACCCGGAGGAGTTTAATCTGGGTGGAGGGCGGGATATCCTCCACCTCATCCAAAAACAGCGTCCCGCCGTGAGCCATTTCAAACCGTCCTTTTCGGGAAGTGATGGCGCCTGTGAAGGCTCCCTTCTCATGGCCGAAGAGTTCACTTTCGATGATGCCCTCGCTGAGGGAGGCGCAACTCACCTTGATAAAGGGCAGGGACGCGCGCGGACTGTGATAATGAATCGCATTGGCAATCAGTTCCTTCCCGGTTCCGCTCTCCCCCATAATCAGGACGGAACTGTCATAGGGAGCGATGTGGCGGATGAGTTCAAAGATCTTCACCATCTTCTCACTCTTCCCTACGATATTCCTAAAATGGAATTTGTCCTCCAGTTGGGAGCGCAGATCCCGGTTTTGGAGAATAAGGGTCTGTTTTTCGAGGGCCCGCTCCACCACCAGGGCGATCACTTTGGGATTGATCGGCTTTTCGATGAAATCGAAGGCCCCCATTTTAATGGCCTGAACAGCCTTCTCGATCGTCCCCTGCGCCGAAATGACAATCACCTCTGTCTCGGGTTTCAGTTTCTTAATGGCCTCCAGCAGAGCCATCCCGTCCATTTTAGGCATGACGAGATCCGTAATCACCAGATCCACCATTTCGTGGCGAAAGACCTGAAGGGCTTCTTTTCCGTTGGAAGCGAGGAGGATGGAGAACCCCCTTTTCTTGAGGAGAAGCCGGATGCTTTCTCCCACATTGGGGTCATCCTCCACAATGAGAAGGGTGGGTTTCTCCATGGTTCCTTCAGTCGGTTCTGGCTTCGATCGGAATTCGGATGGTGAAGGTCGACCCTCGATTCAGCTCGCTCCGGACCGTGATCTCCCCCCGGTGGTCCGAGATGATCTTCTTGGCGATCGAAAGTCCCAATCCCGATCCCGTGGGCTTGGTGCTGAACATGAAATCGAAGATTCTGGGAAGATGTTCCGGTGAAATACCTGAACCATTGTCCTGGATGAGAATGAAGACGTTCTTCTTTGAAGCCCGCGTAATGAGATGAATCTCTCCCTGATCCAAGACCGCCTGGGTGCTGTTGATGAGAAGGTTGGAAAGGGCAAGGCTGAACTGGCTCACATCGATCTTGACCAGAGGCAATTTTTTCTGAAAGTGGGTCTCAATCCGTGCATTCTTCATCTGGGCCTCTGAGCCGAGGAGCCGGGCGATCGAATCCAGAAGATCATTGACCTGAACCCATTCAAATTTGGGCGGGGGAAGACGATTAAAGTCTAAGAAATCCTTTAAATTATTTTCGAGTCTCAAGGTCTCATAGCTGATAAAGTTAAGAAGGGAGAGGATCTCCTCCTTCTGATGGAGTTGGGCCTCCTCCAGTAACTCCTCCCGCAACAACTCGATATTGATATTGAGGGAACTCAGGGGATTTCGGATTTCGTGGGCCATCCACCGGGCCAGGACCCCGATGGTCGATAGATCCCGACTCTTGCTGAGATCTCTCGACAGCCGTCCTTTCTCGGTTACATCGGCAAAGGTGGCCAGGCAGCCGATGAAGAGGCCTGAGCGGTCGAAAATGGGATAAAAGCTCGACTGGACTATTTTTGTCTCTCCTTCTTCAGAATCGGAGGAGGGAAAGGAGATGGCCAGTTCAACATCATGAGTCCCCTTCTGTTTCTCATAAACGAGATCCAACTGCTTGCGGATATTCCGGTAGGGTATGGCCCGTTTCCACTTCCTTCCGATCACCCGGTCGCCCTTGAGTCGAAAATAGTTCTCGGCGACCAGGCTAAAGATGCGGATCCTCCCTTGCTCATCGGCAAAGATGACCGCTTCCTTCAGGTTTCTGAGCAGAATTTCATAGAGGTTCGGTTCGATTCGTTCCATCTTGGGTCGTTGCGCCATATCCCGCTTCTCCTTCGGAGTTCCGCAAGGCAGGACGGAGGACGGATGCTCTATGCGCTCTGCCCTATGCTATTCTTCAACTGAGACCATACCGTTTCAGGGCATGGTGAAAAATGGTCCTGACCAATTGTTTATAACTCCATCCCATCCGTCCGGCCATGATGGGCAGGTCCCCATAGGCAGGGGAAAGGCCTGGAAGGGGATTCACCTCCAGGAAGTAGGCTTCCCCCTCTTCTCCTACACGGATATCGACTCTCGAAACATCCCTGCATTCAAGAGCCTTGTAGGATCGAAGAGCCACCTCTTCGATCTTCATCAAAAGAGAGGCATCAATGGGGGGGGGACATAGGTACCGGACTTTCTCTTCCCATTCTCTCTTTACCTCCAGAGAGTAGATGGCCTCGCTGGGAGAAACACCTTTGATCTCGATCTGCATCACCCCGAGCACAGAAGGGGTTTCATTCCCGAGGATACCCACCGTAAACTCCGGACCCTGGATAAACTCCTCGACGAGGACAGGGGACCGATAGGTTTCTAATAACCATCCCGTCTTTTTTTTAAGGGACGGAAGATCCCAGACCTTTGAATCCAAACGAACCCCCTTACTCGATCCCTCGTAGCACAATTTTGCAAAGAGGGGATACCGGAGGGTCAGTCCTTCAAGATCCTCCAGTCGCTCCACCTTTTTGAAACCGGGGGTAGGAATGCCTTCGCTCACCAAGACTCGTTTTGCTGCAGATTTATCGAGGGTCAGGGAAAGGGTGAGAGGATCGGAGCCCGTATACGGAATGCCCAAAAATTCCAACAGAGCAGGGATATGGGCTTCCCGGTTGCGGCCCCCGTGTCCCTCTGCAATATTGAACACCATATCGACCGGGGTCTTCCTCAACCGGTCGATGAGCCCTGTACCTCCTCCTAATTTGGTCACGTCATGCCCATCGCCTTCGAGGACATGCTGGATGGCGTCGATCGTCTCTTCGGCATCGAACTCCTCCAGGGCATCGATCGGCTGATCGTCCGAAGGAGCAAAATCCTTCTTCAAATTGTAGGTGATTCCGACTCTCAATCTCATGGCAGGAAGTGGGTCACGAATTTATTTCGATATACCCTTGTTTTGGTGCTTTGTCAACCCTTCGGCTCCCCGCATAAATGCCGGCGGACGGTTCAACCCCAATCTTCCTAAACTTTCGTGAAAAAATGAGAGGAGTTTCACCCTACTCCAATTTATGTTAAATTTAAGGAGCTGTTTGGAGGAAATTTAAACGTGGAGATCAGCCGACAAGAGGTGTTCCAATCCCTCGCGAGGTTCCGTAAGAGCTTTCTGCAAATCATCCTCTTCTTCATGCTCACAGCCCTTCCGATTCTTTTCTTCTCCAAAGCCATCCTGCGTCACCTCCGTGACACCTCTCTTAAAATAGACCTTGTCGCCTTCAGCATTCCTGAATCCTTTTTAGCCGCTCTGAAGTTAAGCCTGTATGCCAGTCTGTTTCTCTCCATGCCTTTCATCTTCTTCCATCTCTGGAGGGCCTTCACCCCCTTGTTTCACGGAAAGGGGTTAAAATCCTCTCCCTCGGTTCTTGTCACGGCCATCTTCCTTTTTTACCTTGGCGCTTTTTTTTGCTACTTTGTCACCCTCCCCTTTGGGGTCCAATTCCTGCTGGGATATCAGTCGGCTCAAATTAAGCCGATGATCTCTGTCGGGAAATATGTCTCTTTCTGTACCTTTTTCATCTTCGGATTCGGCCTGACCTTTGAACTTCCTCTCATCCTCGCCCTATTGAGTTATCTCCGGTTGGTCCAGGCCTCCTTTTTGACCCGGAACCGGAGGTATGCCATTCTTCTCATAGCGATTGTCGCTGCCGTGGTCACCCCCACCCCCGATGTTTTTAACATGGCTCTGATGGGGGGGCCCCTCTACGTCTTATTTGAGATCGGAATCATTCTTGTCAAAATCATTGAGCGGAAGAGGATGAAAGAGGAAACCCCTCGAGCGCAGGGCTAACGAAAAGGGATGGAGAGCATGGAATCAGCCCGATCCGGCATTGATCGAAAATTTCCAAAGAGAGGTCCCGGCCTTAAGACCAAGATCACCTTTCTCATCATCCTGATTGTGACGGGCGTTCTGCTCCTCTCGGGCTATTTGGATTTCCACCTCGCCAAAAAGGCCCACATCGATCTCTACCTCGATCGGAATCTCTATATTGCAAAGCAGATTGACATCAATATCCCCGATCAAAAGATGATCGAGAACCTTCCACACATTTACGATGAAATCGAGGAATGGCTCCTCAGTCGACCGAGCCTCACGGAGATCGATGTCTTCCTTTTCACCGCGAAAGGGTGGGAAGTGATCGTTTCAAGCTCCAAAGAATCCCTTCGAACCCCCCTGCAACTCTCCGGCGATCAAATCAATCTGATCAAAAAAGAAAAGACGCTCTCGTCCCTGCATGATGTCGGAGAGGAGAAGAGACTGGAGGTCATTGTCCCTCTCCACGTGGGGCCTAAAATTGCGGGGGGGATTCGCCTGGTCAGCTCTCTCGATGAGGCCCAAAGTTATTTGAGTAAGAAACGGGACCGAACCATCATCCTGACGCTTTCCAGCATCCTGATCATCCTCCTGACCCTCACCCTCCTCTTTCGGAAACTGGTCGGAAACCCGATCCAGAAACTGGTGGAAGCCATGGAAAAGGCCGAGAGGGGAGACCTCGAGGCCGAGACCCACATTCAAAGCCGGGATGAGCTTGGAGAACTGGGAAGAAATTTTAACCAGATGCTGAAGACGATTCGCGAGGCCCATGAGCAAAATGTTCAACTCCTTTCCCAGGTCAATCAGTTTAATGAAGAATTGACACAAAAGATAGAGGCAGCGACCTCGGAATTGGCCAGACGGAATGAAGAACTGAAGCTCTTGAACGAGGCCCTCTTTGAATCCCAAAGGCATGTGGGCCGGTCAGAGAAGTTGGCTGCCCTGGGCCAGGTCACAGCCACCATGGCCCATCAGATGGGGACCCCCCTCAACTCGATCTCCGGATACATTCAACTGATGCTGCGGGAAGGAAACCTCCAGCCCAAAGAACAGGAGCGGCTCAAGATCATCGAATCCCAGCTCGACCGTTTGGCGGAATCCGTCAAAAACCTCCTCTCTTTCACCCGTCAGCCCAAACCCCAGTTAAAACCGCTGGGAGTGAACGAAATCCTCGAAGACCTGATCCGTCTGAGCGAACCCGGGTTTCACGGGCGAAACGTAAAACTCTCAACGCTGCTTTCTCCCAATCTCCCTCCCGTTCTGGGCGATCCAACCTATCTCCAGACCCTGTTCCTCAATCTCATCACCAATGCTTTGGATGCCATGCCCAAAGGAGGAACCTTAACCCTTACTACCCGGCAGATCACAGGATCCTCTTTCTCGGAAAAGGGCGGATGGATTGAAATTGCGATCACCGATACGGGAATGGGGATTACCGAAGAATCGAAGAAGAAGATCTTTGAGCCCTTTTTTACTACAAAAAAAATAGGAGAAGGGACCGGGCTTGGCCTTGCGATCTGTAATCAGATCCTGAAGGAGCACTCTGGAAGGATCGAGGTCGAAAGCAAGGTCGGAAAGGGAAGCACCTTTCTTGTTTCCATTCCCATCCCTTAAGGCCATGAAAACCATGAATCAGACACACGCTCATCTTTTGATCGTGGATGATGATCCCATTACCCTCGACCTTTTGAAGGAAGTCCTCACCAAGGAGGGTTATGAGGTCACCGTGGCCTTGGGAGGCGGGGAAGCCATCGCCAAGGGGATGGAGAATCCCTTTGACATCGTGATCACGGATGTCAGGATGGAGGACAAGGATGGAATGGAGGTGCTTCGAGCCTTTAAAAAGCATTCTCCTGAGACAACCGTGGTCATGATTACGGCCTTTGGATCGATAGAGACAGCGATCGAAGCCGTCCGGGAAGGGGCCTTTGATTATATCAGCAAACCCTTTAAACTGGAAGAGATTACCTTCGCGGTCCGGAGGGCCCTCGAACAGAGAAGACTCCTTCAGGAGAACAGATTTTACCGCCGGGAGCTTCTCACCAAGTACCAATTCAAGAACGTCATTGGTCAAACGCCTGCCATGGTGCAGGTCTACAAGACCATTGCCAAGGTTGCGGATACGAAATCTACGGTTCTCCTTTATGGAGAGAGCGGAACAGGGAAAGAGCTGGTTGCCCGTTCGATTCATTATAATAGCCCGAGAAATCAGCGGCCCTTCATCCCGGTCGATTGCGCTTCCCTGGTCGAAAATTTATTAGAGACCGAACTCTTCGGCCATGTTCGAGGCGCCTTTACAGGAGCGGTCAGCGCGAAGAAGGGCCTTTTTGAAGAAGCGGACGGAGGGACGATCTTTCTCGACGAATTAGCCAATATTAGCCTTTCGATGCAGACCAAGCTCCTGAGATTTCTTCAGGAACACGAAATCAAGAGGGTAGGAGGAACGGAGAGCCTCAAGGTTGATGTGAGGATCATTGCTGCAACCAACCAACCCTTAGAACCCCTCATTCAGGAGGGAAAGTTTCGGGAGGACCTCTTCTATCGACTGAATGTCGTCATCCTCACCCTCCCCCCATTAAGAGAGAGAAAAGAGGATATCCCCTTGCTTGCCAACCACTTTGTCCAGAAGTTCTCCGAAGAACATAAAAAGTCCATCGGCCATATCTCTCCAGAGGTTCTCGAGATTTTGACTCACTATCCATGGCCCGGAAATGTTCGGGAGCTCGAGAATACGGTTGAACGATCCGTCATTTTTTCGGTCCATCCCATCATTCTTCCCGAGGATCTGCCGCCTAGGTTACTGGATGCCCTTCCCGAGAGGAAGTTGGAAGATTTAAAAAGGAGTTATCCCCTGGTTGCGGATAAGTTTCTTTCATTGAAGGATGTGGAGAAGAATTATGTTCTGAAGATCCTCCAAGAAACCAGAGGCAATAAGAAAAAGGCGGCAGAGATATTGGGGATCGATCGAACAACCCTTTATCGGATCCTGGAAAAAGAAAAGGTGTAGCACATCGCAACACTTTTTTATTAATGTTTTCAAATAATTAGCCATATCAAGACAATCAGCAAAGAAGTGTTGAAATTTGAAACATTATCCCCCGCCCTCCATTATTCCAAAAATATTACTTTTACCAAATAATATCAATAAGTTATAATTTAATTATTTTTTTTGATAATGTGGCACTTTTTTTGCACTGTAATAGTCAAAATTCAATAAGAAAGGGGAAAAGTAGAATGAAGAAAACGATTCTTTTAGTTGCTCTTTTTACAATGGTCGCTTTCGTGTCCGGAGTCATGGCTCAGCAAAAACCAGCTGCTGCTCCGGCGAAAGCCGCAGGCACTGCTGCTCCAGCGCCCGCTCCTGCAAAGGCGCCAGCTCCTGAAAAGGCTGCAAAGGTAGAGAAGTTTGCCGGAATGGTTGAAAAAGTGGATGAGGCAGCCAAGGCCGTCGTCGTTAAGGGCAAGAAGGATGAGAAAACCTTTGTGATCAATGACAAAACAACGATCATGAAAGGTGGAAAAGATATGCCCTTAACCGATCTGAAGAAGGGGATGAATGTCTCCCTGGAGTACAAGAAGGACGGGGACAAGATGGTTGCCGTGGCAATTAAAGCCGCCGCACCCAAGGCTGCACCAAAAGAGAAGAAAGAGGCGCCTGCTGCAAAGCCAGCCGAGGCACCCAAGAAGTAAAGAAAAACGTTTCCAAAAAAAAGGCACACTGAAAGGTGTGCCTTTTTTTTGGATCCCGCAGGAGAGGAAGAACCCCTATTTTGGGCCTTCCTTTGTGTTCTTTGGCGTTTCTTTGGGTCCTTCCTTTGAACCCTCCTTGGAACTTTCCTTTGTCCCCTCTACGAAGGTAACGGTGTAGGCCACGGGCACCCCCCTCTGGGTTTGATATTCCACTTTTACCATCTCTCCTGGATTCGGATAGCGGTGGGGGGTATAAACGGTTTTCCGTCCTATTCTGAAATTCATGATCGCCTTATCGGCCTGACTCTCCACATCCAACCACAGCTTTGTCCGAATTCCGATCACCTTGCCCACAAAGGTCGAAAACCTTTCTTGGGCCCCCGAGGTCTTCACTTCCAAAAAAATGAAGAGCGTCACAAAAAAGACAAGGACAAAGAGGGATCTAAAGTGTCTCATGGTCTTCTTCCTTTCAGATAACTTATAATGATTTATCAATGCATGAAATGGATTATCTTAACGGGGTGAGGGGTTATAGATACAGACTCGATTCCTCCCTCCCCGTTTGGCGTCATAGAGAGCCTGATCCGCCATTTTGACCAACTCTTCTTTTGACCTGGCCCGATGGCTTGGGAAATTAGAAATGCCTGAGCTAACCGTGAGATTCACGCGTGCCTGGCCGATTTCAAAAGGCGTACTTTCCACCAATCGCCGGATCCGCTCTGCAATCATCAAGGATTCCTCAAGACCTGCCTCGGGTAGGATCAGAATGAATTCTTCACCGCCATAGCGGGCAACCGTATCCTTTTTTCGGACAGAGGTCCTCAGGAGACCGGCAATCTCACGGAGCACCTTATCCCCCTCGGTATGTCCGAAGGTATCATTCACCTTTTTAAAATGGTCGATGTCAATCATAACGATGGAAAGCGCCGTTCCTCCATAAAACGATTTCTGCGCTTCCAACCCCAATCGCTCCTCGAAATATCTCCGATTGTAAAGGCCGGTCAAGGTATCATAGAGCGCCATATTCTTGATCGAACTGAATCGCTGAAAATGTTTCAGCGTGGCGGCCATCTGGTATCCGATGACCGAGAAGAACTGAAGATCCTCGGCATCAAAGGCGTTGGGTTGTTCACTGTTGAGCGAGATACATCCGATGATCTCTCCCTCGATGGCCAGGGGTAACGTCAGATGAGATTTCAAGGGGGTCTGGGGATCCAAGTTCAACTGTCTGGGGCGCAGTTTCCGTTTTTCGATCTGGAGGTCAATTTGATCCATATCGATTTGCTCTTCGACCATGATTGACCAAACCTTGGCGATATTCTTCTTCACTGCCTGGGTAAAGGAAGGAGGACAGGACTCGTCTTGATACAGGTAGAGGGTCGGACCTTCCTTCCAGAAAACGGCAAAGGAGGAAAAATCGAACAAATTGGGAAGATTGTTTCCAGCCGATTCAACAATCTCTTTGAGCTCAAAGTTCATGCTGATGGCATTGATGGTGGAACGGAGGATGTTGAGATTTTTGAAGATGAGCCGCACAGAGATCTCCTATTTGGGGAAAAGGATCCGCTCGGCCTCTTTTACCTTTGGAAAAACCTTGGGAAAGAGTTCCCGGCTGATCACTCCTTCTGCCAACTCTGTAAAAAGGTGGAACAGGTGGTTGATCAGGCTCTGAAATCCTCGATGGACATCAATGGGAGAGAGGAGTCGACCCTCTTCCCTCATCTTGGCCCATGAGATGCCCTCCTCGGTAACCTTCAGGGAGGTCAGAAAGGGATGCTTATCCGTAAGCTTTCGAATGGCCAAGTTCAGGAGAAGGGACAAAATCGCCTCCCCGACCAGAGAAGAGACGATCTCCCAGATTTCCATCAGCAGGCTGGAGTAGAGATCCAACACGAGATCGATCGATAATTTTCCCTTTTTATCCTCTTTCAATCCCGAACCCACTTTTTCTCCCCTTATTTCTTCACCTTGTGCCGCTTCTTGATCATGTTGTGAATCTCGTTGTGGTAAATATAAAATATCAGGAACACCAGTGTCGATAGTCCAAGGAGAATTAAGAAAGTCCTGTATTGCTCGTCAAAGGCCTTTGCCCCCTGAAGGGTGGCGATCAACGTGCCTGGAATTCTTCCCAGGGTGGTGATGATAAGAAATATGCCCGTGTGCATCGGGGTGAGTCCGAGAATATAACATAATGCATCTTTTGGAAAACCTGGAATTAAGAAGAGAAGAAAACTGAGGATCACCCCCTCATGACCGACCAGATAATCGAACTTCTTCCTCGTCTGGGGAGAGACAAATTTTTCCACAGCCCATTTTTCAAAGATTCTTGCCAGGGCGAAGGCCATCCAGGAACCGAAGAAGAGACCGATCATGGAGTAGATAAATCCACCCCCACCTCCGAAGATATATCCCCCCAAAAATTCAATGGCGCCCCCGGGGATGGGGGCGACAACGACTTGTAACACCTGGAGGAGCATAAAAGCGATGGGAGAGTAGGCCCCGAAGGAAAGGATAAACTTCTTGGCCTTGCGCCGACTCCCAAAAAGAGCGTAAAGGTGAACGATCTGAGCCCACAACTCAGAATGGTATTGATAGATAAGAAGAATACAGATGACGGTAAAAGGACCGAGGATCCAGATCCATTTCGATTTCAGCCGGGGAAAGAATCTCATAAGATGGAATGGCACCGTAGGAGAAAAGGTTGCATGATTCCATAACATAAAAAAGAAAGAGAGTAAAGGCCTTCTTTCCTTTCAGCCACTGCAATTGTCATTGAGAGGAATTGGGAGACAAAAAAGGGGTGGAGAGGACTCCATCCCTTTTTTGTCTCTAAAAGGACTGAATTATTTCTGGGGTAACAGCAGATTGTGTTCGGCCAAAAGTTTCTTGAAGATCTCGGACTGCTCCGCAATGTATTTAATGGATTGCGGATTGTTTAACAGCATGGCCACAAAGCCCGCCTTCACAATCTTGGAGTGATAGTCCTCCATCTTCACCGTGTCTAAAAAGGCCTTCTCCAATTTTGCAGTGACCTCTGCCGGGGTGTCCTTCGGCACGGCGACACCCCGATCGATGCGTGGATAAAACTTCATCCCCAGTTCCTGGAAGGTTGGGACATCGGGGAGGGTCTCCATCCGCTTCTCCGTTCCGATGGCCAGGATCTTCATCTGATCACGGTATCCCACCAGGTCGGAGGAATTTCCCCAGATGGCCTCAACATGGCCTCCCAGAAGGGCGGTCACCTGGGGGGCCGCACCCGTGAACGTCACATCGGTCAGCTTGGTGCCGGTCATCTTCATGAATTGGAGTGAGGCCATATGGTGGCCTGAGAATTTACCGGAGATACCGACCGTGATCTTCCCTGGATTGGCTTTCGCAAACTCAATGAACTCTTTCAGATGATTAATCTTCGAATCTTTTTTTACGACAAGACCGATGGGAGTCGATTCAAAGATGCAGAGGGGCTGAAGGTCCTCGGTCTTAAAATTGGCATCCTTTTGGGAAAGGGGCTGAAGGATGATATGGGGGATATTGATCCCGCAGACCGAATATCCGTCCGGTTTCGCCTGGACAAACTTCGTCCAGGCCAAGGCCCCTCCTGCACCAGGCATATAACTGACAACAATCGGCACCCCAAGGATCTTTTCAAGGTGGGGCTGCTGCATCCGGGCCTCCACGTCAGACTGGCCACCGGGGTTGAAGGGGATAATATACGTGATAGGTCCTTTTGGAAAATCGGCTGCACCCGTCGAAAGGACCGGCAGGAGAATCAAGGTCCCCAAAAGAATCGCCCATAAATATCTTTTCATTTTCGTCCTCCTTTTTGAGCCCAAGGTATTGTCAAAAGTTGTTTTCTCCCCTCTCCCCTTGGGGGAGAGGGACAGGGTGAGGGTAAAATCGCTATTTCAATTCTTCGTGGACAGAAGATCAAACTCCTGAATCAGCTTGTTCAGGAGCTTTGCCTCGGATTCGAGATATTTCTGTGAGTCCTCGATTCCCCAGACCTGGGGCACAAAACCCGCTGCCTCCATCTTGGCAATGAACTCCGGTTTCGAAATCGTATCGAGAAAGGCCTTTTCCAGGCGCTTCAGGATCTCTTTTGGAACGGCCTTGGGTGCCATGGCTCCCCGTGCAATCCTGGGATAGAATTCCATCCCGAGTTCTTTAAACGTAGGAACATCGGCAAGCGGATTCATCCGTTTTTCAGAGCCGATGGCAAGAACTTTGATCTCATCCTTGCTGCTCACCATCATGGTCGAATTGGAGAAAACGGCATCCACATGACCGCCCATGAGGGCTGTTTGAAGCGGAGCGGTTCCCGTGAAGGTCACATAATTGAGTTTGACTCCAGCCATTTTCATAAATTGCAGGGTCGCAAAATGATGGCCTGTAAATTTGCCAACGCCTCCACAGGAGACCTTTCCGGGGTTGGCCTTGGCATACTCGATAAATTCTTTAACCGTCGATGCCTTAAACCCTTTTTTAACAGCGAGCCCGATGGGGGTGTATTCGACAATGGCCAGAATCACGAAATCATCCGTCTTAAAAGATACATCCTTCATAAACATGGGTTGAAGAATGGTGTGAGGAATGCTGAACCCTCCGAGGGTATATCCATCGGGCTTGGCTGCAGCCAATTTGGACCAGCAGAGCGCCCCGCCCGCGCCGGGGAGATACTGGATGACAAAAGGAACTCCCAGATGTTTTTCGAGGTAGGGCTGCATGGCCCGGGCTGCGATGTCCACTTCTCCACCGGGGTTGAATGGATTCATGTAATTAATCGGCCCTTTGGGAAAATCCTGCGCCCCTGCGCCTATCGCACAGATCAGAATCATTGCCAGGCTGACAAACCTCCATTTCAAATGTTTCATCTTCGTTCTCCTTTCCTGATTAGACTTCTTCTCCTTCGACCTTCTCCTGAAGCTTCCGGCGCCGCTTCCCGATCCATGGGACCAATGGAGAAATCAACAGGAACGCCGTAATGGCGATAAAGACAGCGGAGATGGGGTGGGTGAGGAAGATCATGGGATCCCCTTGAGAAATAACCAGGGATAGGCGCAAATTGTTCTCCATCATCGGTCCGATGACGATGGCCAGGACAAGGGGCGCCATCTCAAACTGGAACTTTCTCGCCAGGTATCCGAAGACTCCGAATCCGATCATCAAGGTGATCTCAACCAGGCTGTAATTGAGGCTGTAGACTCCAATCAGACAGAAGAGAAGGATCAACGGGAAGAGGATGGGATAGGGAACTCTCAGCACCTGCACCCAGAGCCCGATCAAGGGAAGGTTCAGAATCAGGAGCATCACATTGCCCAAGTACATACTCATGACCGTTCCCCAGAAGAGATCCGGATGTTTCGTGATGATCATGGGCCCAGGCTGAATCCCATGGATCATGAAGGCCCCCAGGAGGATAGCGATCACGGAATTGACCGGAATGCCCAATGTGAAGAGAGGAATGAAGGCACCCCCGGTCGCCGCATTGTTCGCCGACTCCGGTCCGGCCACACCCTCGATAACCCCTGTCCCGAATCTCTCAGGATGCTTTGAAAGTTTCTTCTCAATGGCATAGGAACTGAAAGAGGAGATGACAGGCGCAGGACCCGGAAGGATCCCGATGAAGAATCCGAGAACAGATCCCCGGATAATGGGCCAGAAGGAATCCCTCCAGTCCTGGAGATTGGGGAGAAGGTTCTTGACCTTTGTCGTGATGACCTGGCGCTTCATGACCTCCTCGACATTGACAATGACCTCCGCCACACCAAAGAGGCCCATAATGGCTGGAATGAGACCCACGCCGTCACAAAGCTCGAGGATGCCGAAGGTGAGCCGTTGGGTGCCAGAGATACAGTCCATCCCAATGGTACTGACCAAGAGCCCAAAGACAAACATCATCAAGGCTTTGAGAATAGACCCCGATGCCAAATAGATCAGGATAATAATGCCAAGAAGCATCAGACTGAAATATTCGGGGGGCCCGAAGGCCAGGGCAAATTTAGCCAGGGGAGGAGCAACCAACATGAGGCCGATGATCGATACCGTTCCTGCGATGAAAGACCCGAAGGCAGCAATTCCAAGAGCAGGGCCCGCGCGACCTTTCAGGGCCATCTGATACCCATCCAGGCAGGTGATGACGGAGGCCGCCTCTCCCGGAATATTGACCAGGATGGAGGTCGTCGATCCACCATACATGGCTCCATAGTAAATGCCAGCCAGCATGATGATGGCTGTCACCGGAGAAACATGGAAGGTATTGGGCAGAAGGAGCGCAATGGCTGCTGTGGGACCCAGCCCCGGAAGCACGCCAACGAGTGTCCCCATGAGCACGCCTAAAAAACAGAAGAGGAGGTTCATCGGCTGCAATATGATCTGGGCCCCGAGGGCTAAATGGGTGAAAATATCCATGCGTCACCTAAAAACCGAAGAATCCCTTCGGAAGTTGTGTCTCTAAAAAATGGATAAAGAGCAACCGGGCAAAGAGGGACCCGCAGACGGAGACGATGAAGGTCCGTTTCCAGGATTGAGGAAAGATGAATTTGACGAGAAAGGTCAGGAAGAGAAAGGTCGTGAGGGTAAATCCAAGGCGGGTCAGAAGGAGATTATAAACAGCAAGGGATAGAAAGGTGGCGGACACTCTTTTCCAGGAATCGGGCTGGGGGAAAAAGGAGGGTTTGGCCTGCCAGGCCTTCTTCGCGAAACTCCCAAGAAGAAGGGCGACGGACATGACGGCCAGGGTCAATCCCGCATAAAACGGAAGAAAACCCGGGCCCGGGTCGGTCCAGGTCCCAATCTCCACCCTCCCGGCGTAGAGGAAGAAGAAACTTCCAACCGATAGGAAAAATACGGCTGCCACACGATCATAGGTCCGGATATCCTTCATGGCGTTCCCATTCGATTTAGGAGTGCAATTTTTGACTTAAACTTACCCGTTTTGTTTTTTTTGTCAAGCCTTTTCTTCCCCGCCATTTTTCAAATCCCATGCTAATATGCAGCCTTTTCAATGATCCGGTAGGCCTTGCGATAGACAGCCTTTGCCTGCGCCTGATCGACTGCGACACAAACCTGAGCGATCTCCTTTAAAGACTCGATCTTTTCGGTCAAACCCTGTATCAGAAGGGCTTCTTGAACGGCCTTTTCGAGGAGGCGTCGCAATTCTTCCTTATTGAAGTGGGTGTTCTTTTGGACCATCTGGCAAAGGGTCTTGACCCGGACCTCTTTGGGCTCGATCTGATTGCAGACCTCCAATCCCTTCTCGGGGTCCAGCCTAACCCATGCAAGAGAAATCTCACTCATCAGGCGATACTGTTTGGTTTTCTGGGCATATTGGAGGGCTTTTTCGAGGACCTTGAACTGTTCTTCAACGCCCTTGCTTTCGATTCTTCCTCGCTCAAGCAGAACTTTTGCCCGAACAAAAGGTGGGTCTGTTTTTTGAAAGGCCGTCAATGGCTCATGAGGATCCAGGGCCGATTGGACAATAAGAATTTCAGCGAGAAGGGGATCCTCCTTCCCGGGTAAAAAACCAGATCTTCGGACCTCGCCCTCAGCCAGGCTGAGAACTTCTTTCCCCTTTTCTCTGTTTATTACCTGCCACTGCTGACCGATCTGGAGAAGCCTCCTTGCCCTCAACCTCGGATCTTCGACACGGGCTGCTGCTGCAACTGCTTTGGGGAAGACTCTCTCGGCCTCTTTCCGGTTCCACTTCTTGAGCTGGGTTCCGACGTGTAAGAGACCACAGGAAAGGGACTCCGCAAACTCAGGGGAAACTTCCTCAGAGATTTGCAA
>Ga0315275_10002659_pt1 | contig 16231 bp, 11 predicted proteins | sample YL17G03_0_MG_FD_205557 | JGI IMG/M metagenome (GOLD analysis project Ga0315275, IMG submission 205557) | Sediment microbial communities from Yellowstone Lake, YNP, Wyoming, USA - YL17G03_0 | ecosystem: Environmental > Aquatic > Freshwater > Lake > Sediment | place: USA: Wyoming | collected... | reverse complement strand
CCGTTCCGTGCCATTGATATTGAAAGTCCCCTGATCGGTCATCAAGGGCATCTCTCCCAGATAGACCTCCTGCTCCTTGATGTCGCGGACCGACCGCGAATCGGATTCACCCTCCTTATCCCAGACCACCAGGCGCAGGGTAACCTTCAAGGGAACGGAGTAGGTCATCCCCTTCGCTCGGCACTCCTCGGGAGAGTACTTCGGTTTCCCAAATTCGTAGCGAACGAATTCCAAGGAAGCGGATCCTTCGTAATCGGAAATGGGGAAGACGGTAGCAAAGACCTCTTGCAGGCCGGTTTCCTCTCTCTTTTTCGGGGAGACATCCTTTTGTAGAAATTGCTCGAAGGATCTCCGCTGGATCTCAATCAGGCTCGGAATGGAAACGATCTCGGGAAGCTTGGCGAAGCTCTCTCGCGCGAGAGGAAATTCATCTCCGACATAAGACATAACTGTTACCTCTTCTGCCACGCATACATGGCGCCAAAAAACTCTTTGCTTTCTTGCTCAGCTTGAGTTGGCTTTCGTTTGAAACCCCCCGCATCACAGCTGCAGGGATTGCGCTCGCTATGCATTTTACCTATTGGATCTCAACCGTAGCGCCAACCGCCTCCAGTTTCGCTTTCAATTCCTCCGCCTCTGCCTTGGAAACACCTGACTTGACGGGCTTAGGAGCACCCTCCACCAGATCCTTCGCCTCCTTCAGTCCCAAGGCAGTGATGGCCCGGACCTCTTTGATCACCGGGATCTTCTTGTCGCCCACTCCGGCTAAAATCACGTTGAACTCGGTCTGCTCTTCTTGCTGAGGGACACTTGTTGCAGCAGCCCCTGCCATCGCTGCCATCGGTACCGCAGCGGCCGTGACTCCAAATTTCGACTCCAAGTCCTTTATTAATTGGGAAAGCTCCAACACCGTCATGCTCTCAATGGACTCTAAGATTTCCTCTTTGCTCAATTTCGCCACCTTCCTAACCTCCTTCATAAGGGTTGTGCTATATACGGCTCAAGTAAAGAACCCTGTGCTTCCGCACAGGGCATTAAAGACCACAGCAAACTTCAAAAGCCCTTACGACAAGCGGAACCCTTTCCTCCCCGTGCTTCCGCACGGGGTATCCAGGGTGTCTTTCATGAAATAAGAATAAAAGGTCTAGTTGCCCTTTTCCTTCCGGGCTCGGAGGGCCTCTAAAGTCCCCACTAGTTGACGGATAGGACCGCACAGGACCTGAACAAACCCACTCAAGGGCGAGGCTACGCCACCTACGACCCGAGAGATCAGAACCTCTCTGGGGGGCAATTCCGCGATGGCCAGGATCTCCTCTTTCTTGTATAATTTCCCCTCTATCACTCCACCCTTGATACTCAAATTGCTGGTGGAGCGAACAAATTGGGAAAGGAGCTTGCTCGAGGTAACTGGGTCATCATAACCGAGAGATATTCCGTTAGGCCCGGACAAGAGAGAGTCCAGTCCGCCAAGGGACGTATTCTGGATGGAGATTCTGGCCAATCGATTCTTGATCACCCGGTATTCAATGTTGCTTTTCCGCAAGAGGCTTCGCAACGCCGTCATTTCCGCGACACTCAGCCCCCGAAAGTCCGTTAATATGACGGACTTGGCTGCACGGAGTTTCTCTCCCAGCGCCTTCACCTCGGTTTCTTTCTTGGGATTACTCACCAAACCTCCCCCTCCCTCTTATGGATTGAAGCTCCCTGCGCAACAGAGCTGCGAGGATTGCGCTCGCTATGCATTTTCATCCTCGATCTTTCGCGATGGCCTGGTTCGGGTCGATCTTGATCCCTGGTCCCATGGTGGATGAGATAACAATCCCCCTCAGATATTTCCCTTTGGCAGAAGCAGGCTTGGCCTTGAGCAGGGCATCCAGGAAAACGGAGGCGTTCTCCACCAATTGATCCTTCGAAAAGGAGATCTTCCCCACCGGGACATGGACGTTTCCAGCCTTCTCCACTCGGAATTCGATCTTTCCGGCCTTGAACTCTTGAACCGCTTTTCCCACCTCAAAGGTCACGGTTCCCGTCTTCGGATTGGGCATAAGTCCCCGCGGTCCAAGGATCTTTCCTAATTTTCCCACCAGTCCCATCACGTCGGGTGTTGCGATAGCCCGGTCGAACTCAAGCCAACCTTGCTGGATCTTCTCGATTAAATCCTCACAACCTAGATAATCCGCCCCGGCCGCTTGGGCTTCCTTCTCTTTCTCGCCCTTTGCGAATACCAGGACCCTCACGAATTTACCGACCCCATGAGGGAGCACCACCGTCCCTCTCACCATTTGATCCGCATGCTTAGGGTCCACTCCCAGACGAACTGCCATCTCCAAGGTCTCATCGAATTTTGCAGAGGCGATGGACTTTGCGCGATCCACTGCCGTCTCCAGATCCAAAAGCTCCGTCCGGTTCACCTCAGCTACCGCCTTCAAATATCGCTTGTTTTTAGCCATATCCTGCTCCCTATGGGGTGATCTCAATGCCCATGCTACGGGCCGTTCCCTCAATGATCTTGACTGCTTGCTCCAAACTATTCGCATTCAGATCGGGCATCTTCGTCTTGGCAATCTCCTTTACTTGAGACGGGGTCACTTTTCCCACCTTCTCCCGATTCGGCTCCTTAGAGGCTTTGGCGATACCTGCTGCCTGCTTCAAGAGGATGGCCGCAGGGGGGGTTTTGGTAACAAAGGAAAAAGACCGGTCGGCATAAACCGTGATCACTGCCGGAATAATCAAGCCCTCCTGATGCTGGGTTTGGGCATTGAAAGTCTTACAGAACTCCATGATATTGATCCCATGCTGTCCCAAGGCAGGTCCTACAGGCGGAGAGGGGTTCGCCTTTCCCGCAGGCACCTGAAGCTTCACCACTGCCACCACTTTTTTGGCCATACGATTAGATCTCCTCTCCTGGTTGGGCTAAGATGCTACATCCTTTCCACTTGCAAAAAATCGAGGTCAACGGGCGTAGAACGCCCGAAAATGCTCACCATTACCTTAAGGCGACCCTTGTCCGGTTTCACTTCCTCCACGATCCCCGAAAAATTGGTAAAGGGACCATCGATGATTCGAACGCTCTCCCCGGGAGCATAAAGGACCTTATGTCTCGGCTTCTCCCCGCCCTTTTCCACCTGCCTTATGACCTCTTCCACCTCTTCCTCGGAAATTGGAATCGGCTTGGTGCCTGGACCGACAAAACCCGTCACCTTCGGGGTGTTTTTGACCAGATACCACAGGTCGTCGCTCATTTCCATCTTGATCAAGATATAGCCCGGGAAGAACTTCCGGGTGGAGACCTTTTTCTTCCCCTTCTTGAGCTCCACCACCTCTTCGGTGGGAATCAAGATCTTAGAGACCTTATCAGCCAACCCGAGCGCGACGGTCCTCTGTTCAATAGAGGCCTTCACCTTACTCTCAAAACCCGAATACGTATGAATCACATACCAAGTTTGTGCCATTATGAATCTCTACCTCAAAAGGGCGTTATCTGATCAAATAGCCCAACAACTTCTGCAGCGCCACGTCTGCAATGCCCAAGAAAAATGCGATAATGAATGTGCACAGGATAACCACCACGGTCGAGGCAACAATTTCCTTCTTCTGGGGCCAAGATACCTTCTTCAATTCGCCCCAGACCTCGCGCAGATATTTTTGGATCTTTTCGAGGAAATCTCTCATGTTCCCGGATCCCTTTAATTTGAGAAAGTCTATACTACATGCTTTATGAAATGATGGCGAAGTGAATGGCAGGCCTGGAGGGATTCGAACCCCCAACACCCGGATTTGGAGTCCGGTGCTCTAGCCGTTAGAGCTACAGGCCTGAGGATAGCGAGCCTACTTGGTCTCCTTATGGATGGTATGGGTTCGACAAAATCTGCAGTATTTCTTCAATTCCAACCGGTCCGGAGTGGCCTTCTTGTTTTTCATCGTAGAATAGTTTCTCTGCTTGCAGGCAGTGCAAGCAAGGGTGATGATCTCTCTCATCGCCTCACTCCAATACTTCGCTGATGACCCCGGCTCCCACGGTGTGGCCTCCCTCCCGGATGGCGAAGCGAAGCTCCTTCTCCATGGCGATGGGGGTAATGAGCTCAATGGTCAGGTTGACATTGTCGCCCGGCATCACCATCTCCACCCCTTCGGGCAGGTGGGAGATTCCGGTGACGTCGGTGGTGCGGAAATAGAACTGGGGACGATAGCCCTCGAAGAAGGACGTATGCCGGCCTCCTTCTTCCTTGGTCAGGATGTAGGCCTCGGCCTTGAACTTGGTGTGGGGGGTGATGGAGCCGGGCTTGGCCACCACCTGGCCGCGCTCGATCTCCTCCCGCTTGACGCCACGGAGGAGGATGCCGATGTTGTCCCCCGCTTGTCCCTGATCGAGGAGCTTGCGGAACATCTCCACCCCGGTGACCACCGTCTTCTGCGTCTCGCGGATGCCTACGATCTCCACCTCTTCTCCCACTTTGACCACGCCACGCTCCACCCTTCCGGTGGAAACGGTGCCCCGACCGGGGATGGAGAAGACATCCTCCACCGGCATGAGGAAGGGCTTTTCGATCTCCCGTTTCGGGAGAGGGAAGTAGGAATCGACGGCGTCCATCAGCTCGAAGATGGATTTGCAGGATTCGCACTTGCGATCGCCGCAGCCATGCTCCAAGGCCTTGAGGGCCGAGCCGCGGATGATGGGGATCTCATCGCCGGGGAACTTATATTTGGAGAGGAGCTCCCGCACCTCTAATTCCACCAAGTCTAACAGCTCGGGATCATCCATCATATCCACCTTGTTGAGATAGACCACCATGTAGGGGACATTCACCTGGCGGGCCAAGAGGACATGCTCGCGAGTCTGGGGCATGGGGCCATCGGCGGCGGAGACGACCAGAATGGCTCCGTCCATCTGGGCGGCGCCAGTGATCATATTCTTGATGTAGTCGGCATGGCCGGGACAATCCACATGGGCGTAGTGGCGTTTTCCCGTCTCATACTCCACGTGAGCGATGGCGATGGTGATGCCGCGCTCCTTCTCCTCCGGGGCATTGTCGATGCTATCGAAGGGACGGAACTGGATCTTAGGATTCAGATTATGCAGGCACTTGGTGATGGCCGCGGTCAAGGTTGTCTTGCCATGGTCGATGTGGCCAATGGTGCCGATGTTCATATGCTCTTTGGTGCGTTCGAATTTGGATTTGGCCATAAAAAGCCTCCTTCATTCTACGGGAGAGGATTGTCTCCTCGTCGGGCAGTTCCCCTATGAATCTTCTGCAGTGAACCTTCCCTGCTTCACTCAGCAAACGCCTTTTTCTATCCTATGAGGATTACGGGATTAAACCTTTTAACGAGCCCGAGCGGGATGGCCTCCGACGCGGGCAATGATCTCTTCACAGATCCTCTGGGGGGTATGTTCATACCGGGAGAATTGCATCGTATAGGTGGCTCGACCTTGGGTAATGGAGCGGAGGGTAGTGGCATATCCAAACATCTCCACTAAAGGCACCTCCGACTCTATTGCCTGAGCCGCAACTTTAGCCTCCACATTCATGACTCGGCCTCTCCGAGCATTCAAATCGCCGATGACTTCCCCCAAGAATTCATTGGGCAAAACGGTAGTAACCCGCATGATCGGCTCCAGGAGGATTGGGTCTGCTTTTCTGACCGCCTCTTTCACCGCCAGGGAGCCTGCGATCTTAAAGGCCATCTCTGAGGAGTCGACTTCATGGTAGGAGCCATCGAAAAGGGTTACTTTCACATCCACCATCTGATATCCTGCAAGAATCCCTGCCTCGGTTGCTTCTCGCACTCCCTTCTCCACTGCCCCAATAAAGTCCCGAGGAACGGCTCCCCCTACTACTTTATTGACGAATTGGAATCCTTCGCCACGTTCTAAAGGTTCCACCCGGAGCCAAACATGGCCATATTGGCCCCTCCCTCCGGTCTGCCGGATGAATTTCCCTTCCGCCTCCGCCCCCTTGGTGATCGTCTCTCGAAAGACAATCTGGGGCTTTCCTATATTTGCCTGTACATTGAACTCACGAAGCAGCCGATCTACGATAATCTCCAGGTGAAGCTCACCCATTCCCGAGATGATCGTCTCCCCGGTCTCTTCGTCAGAGTAGGCTTTGAAGGTGGGGTCCTCATTGGATAAGAGGGAAAGGCCTCGCGACAGCTTTTCCTGTCCCTCCTTGGCCTTCGGCTCAATGGCCACGGAAATGACGGGCTCCGGAAAATCGATGGAACTTAGAAGGATAGGGTGCGACTCATCCGAGAGCGTATCGCCGGTTCGGCTTCCCTTCAATCCCACCGCTGCGGCAATGTCGCCCGCATCCACGTGCTTGATCTCCTCCCGCTTGTTGGCATGCATACGCAGGAGCCTTCCGACCCGTTCTTTTCTATCCCTACTGGAATTATAAATATAAGACCCAGATTCCATATGGCCAGAATAAACTCGGAAAAAGGCCAATTGACCCACGTAGGGATCGGACATGATTTTGAAAACCAAGGCGCAGAAAGGATCCGCCGACTGTGGACGCCTCTCTTCCTCTTGGGATGTTCGGAGATTCTGGCCCTTGATGGGAGGAAGATCGGATGGGGAGGGGAGGTAATCCACGACCCCGTCCAAGAGCGGCTGAACTCCCTTATTCTTGAAGGAGGCACCACAAAGGACGGGTACCCTTTTCAGGGAGAGCGTCGCCTTGCGGATGGCTGCTCGAAGTTCACGGGGGGTCAGTTCCCTGCCCTCCATATATTTTTGCATGAGATTTTCATTCTCTTCCACCGCCGCTTCAATCAGTTTCTCCCGGTAGGAGTCGGCCTCTTTCCGAAGATCCGCCGCGATTTCTCTTTCGTAGAAGGCGGCCCCCAAGGTTTCATCATCCCAGACGATCGCCTTCATCTTCACGAGATCGACGACTCCCTTGAAATGCTCTTCCGCACCGATGGGCAACTGCAAGACCACGGGATTGGAGCCAAGCCTTTCCGCTATCATTGCTACCGTTTGATGAAAATTGGCCCCCAAACGGTCCATCTTGTTAATATAGGCGATGCGTGGAATCCGGTATTTGTCCGCCTGCCTCCATACCGTCTCCGATTGCGGCTCCACCCCCTCCACCGCGGAGAAGATTGCTACGGCCCCATCCATCACTCGCAGGGACCTTTCCACCTCCACCGTAAAATCCACGTGGCCCGGGGTATCCAGGATGTTGATCTGATGATCCTGCCAAAAGCAGGTGGTAGCGGCCGAAGTTATAGTGATCCCTCTTTCCTTCTCTTGGGCCATCCAATCCATCTCTGCCGCTCCATCATCCACTTCCCCGATCTTATAGGTCTTTCCCGTGTAGTAGAGGATCCGCTCGGTCGTAGTGGTCTTCCCGGCATCGATATGAGCCATGATCCCGATATTTCTGATATGCTTTAAGGAAAGATCCTTCTCAGGGCCCATGGGAAACTAAATCCTTCCTCTCCTTACCACCGAAAGTGGGCAAAGGCCTTATTCGCCTCCGCCATTTTATGGGTATCTTCCCGCTTTTTTACCGAGGTACCGCGATTGTTGGCCGCATCCATGAGCTCAACCGCCAGCTTCTCTTGCATGGTCTTTTCCGGCCTCTTCCGGGCATATCCGATGATCCAGCGCATGGCCAGGGCAAGCCTTCGGTCCGCCCGAACCTCGACCGGTACCTGGTAGGTCGCTCCACCCACCCGGCGGGACTTGACCTCCAATACGGGCTTCACGTTGTCGATCGCTTGCTTGAAAAACTTCAAGCTATCTGAGCCCATCTTTTCTTCGATGATCTTCATCGTCTTGGCAAAAATCGACTCGGCGAGGGATTTCTTCCCTTGCTTCATCATGGCGTTGACGAACTTTCCCACCAGCTTGTTATTATAGATGGGGTCGGGCTGCGCTTCTCTTTTGACCGGAACTTCTCTTCTGGGCACTGGCTTTTCTCCTCATGCACAAAGGAAAAATAATCGGCACTCAGCCCAAACTAAGGAGACACATGAGTGCCGAATTTTCTTACTAGGTGCTTTTCGGCCTCTTCGCCCCGTACTTGGAGCGTCCCTGTTCGCGATTCTTCACCCCTGCAGCATCAAGGGTCCCCCGTATGATATGATATCGAACACCAGGCAGATCTTTCACCCTGCCGCCACGGATCAAGACGATGGAGTGTTCCTGGAGGTTATGTCCGATTCCCGGGATATAGGCCGTCACCTCGATCCCATTGGTCAACCGAACCCTGGCCACCTTTCGCAGGGCAGAATTCGGCTTCTTGGGAGTAGTGGTATATACCCGGACGCAAACTCCCCTCTTCTGAGGTGCCTGCTGTAAGGCGGGAGTGGTGGCCTTCTTCTTGATCTTCGATCTGCCGCTTCTTATCAACTGACTGATCGTAGGCAATTACCTTAGCTCCTTCCAACCAAACGACTTTGTCCTATCCTCTTCCTTCGCTCAGGACTCACAGGGATCGACTCCCTATGCATCCTCAGAGCCTTTGGATAATAGGCAATTGTCCCTGAATTGTCAAGACCTTTTTGCCTCTTCCTGATTTTTCTAAATCCCCGCCTCCACCTCTTCCAGGACTTCCTCTTCCCTCTCTTTCTCTGCTTCCTTCTCTTCAGGCATTCTCGGGGGCTCAGGGACGATGATTCGGGTATCCCGGTATCCTTTTACTCCCGTTCCTGCAGGGATCAGTCTCCCCATGATGACATTTTCCTTGAGGCCTCTCAAGTAGTCAACCGCCCCATTGATGCTCGCCTCTGTCAAAACCTTGGTCGTTTCCTGGAAGGAGGCCGCCGAAATAAAGCTATCCGTGGAGAGAGAGGCCTTGGTGATCCCCAAGAGCAAAGGCTTGGCAGTGGCGGCGATCCCGCGCTTGGCCACGACCTTTTGATTCTCTCGCTGGAACTCAACCTTGTGCACATGCTCCCCTAATTGGAAGGGGGAGTCTCCCACGCTCTCAATCCGGACCCGCTTCAGCATTTGCCGGACGATGACCTCGATGTGCTTGTCGTTAATCTGCACCCCTTGCAACCGGTAAACCTGCTGAATCTCGTTCACCAAGTAGCCCTGTAGCTCCTGTTCTCCCAACACGTCCAGCATATCGTGGGGATCGATGGGACCATCCATCAGGGCTTCCCCGGCCTTCACCTCATCCTCTTCCAGGATATTGAGATGCTTGCCTCGAGGAATCAGATATTCCTTGAAAGATCCATTCTCATTGCGAATGATCACCTTTCTCATTCCCTTGACGTATCCAGGAGGAAGTTCGATCCTCCCATCGATTTCCGATATGACAGCCGCCCCCTTGGGATGCCTTGCTTCAAACAGTTCCGCCACCCGGGGAAGACCTCCGGTGATGTCTTTAGTCTTGGTCGTCTCGCGGGGCATCTTGGCGATCACCTCTCCCGCGGAGACTATCTGGCCATCGGATACCATCATGTGGGCACCGGCCGGCAACAAGCACTTGAAGATGGTGTGATTCGACTCGTCCTTCACCGAGATCCGCGGTTGAAGCTCTTCCCTCCGGTGTTCCACGATCACCTTTTGGGCCAGGCCCGTTACCTCATCCACCTCTTCCCTCATGGTCACCCCTTCGATGACATCCCGTAACACGATACGCCCGCTATATTCCGTCAGAATGGCCATGGTGAAGGGATCCCATTCCATCAATATGTCGCCTGGGGAGACAAAACTTCCTTCTTTCACCTTGATCCTCGCCCCATAGACAGCCTGGTACTGCTCCTTCTTCCTTCCCTGCTCGTCCATGATGAGGATCAGGCCACTCCGGTTCATCACCACAAGATCTCCGGCCGCCGTCCTCACCGTACGCAGGTCGTTGTATTTCATCGTTCCGGAGAACTTGCTTTCCAAAACGGTCTGCTCCACCACCCGGCTGGCAGTACCTCCGATATGGAAAGTACGCATGGTCAGCTGGGTCCCCGGCTCGCCAATCGACTGGGCGGCGATCACTCCCACCGCCTCCCCGATCTCCACCATCTTCCCGGTAGCCAGGTTTCTCCCGTAACAATTGACACAAACTCCCCTCTCCGCCTCGCAGGTCAGGACCGAACGGATTCTAACTCGATCGTTCCCCGCGTTCTCAATCCGGCTGGCCAAGGGTTCGATGATCTCCTGATTGGCCTCCACGATAACCTCTCCCGTGAAAGGATCGTGGATATCCTCCAAGGCCACCCGACCTAGGACACGATCTCGCAGGGGCTCGATGATCTCTCCTCCCTCGACCAATGAACCGACGTAGATTCCGTTGAGGGTGTTGCAATCTTTCTCACAGATGATGACATCCTGGGCCACATCCACCAGTCTTCGCGTGAGGTAGCCCGAATCAGCCGTCTTCAAGGCCGTATCAGCCAGTCCCTTTCGCGCTCCGTGAGTGGAAATAAAGTACTCCAACACGGAAAGTCCCTCGCGGAAGTTGGTGATGATGGGCGTCTCTATGATCTCTCCCGATGGCTTGGCCATCAGTCCTCTCATCCCTGCCAGCTGGCGAATCTGTTGACGACTGCCCCGAGATCCTGAATCGGCCATCATGAAGATGGGATTGAATTCCCCGTCCTTTTGGGCCTCCAGTTCTTTGAACATCTCATCGGCAACGCGCTCTGTCACGTGGGTCCAGATGTCGATGATCTTGTTGTAGCGCTCGCCTTTGGTAATCAATCCATCCTGATATTCCCTCTCAATCTTCTTGACTTCCGCCTCCGCTTCCTCAATAAGCTCTCCTTTATTGGAGGGAACGTGCATGTCATCGATTCCGATGGAGAGCCCGGATAGTGTGCTGTAGCGGAAACCGAGATCCTTCAAGGCATCCAGCAACCTCACGGTCTCCGATTTCCCCAAGAGATAGTAGCACTGGGCCACCAGGCGGGTCAGCTCCCGTTTGTTCATCTCTTGATTGATAAAGCCCAGCGAGGGGGGCAGGTATTCGTTGAAGATGACCCTCCCTACCGTAGTCTCCACCAATTCTCCGTCCATGCGGACCTTGATCTTGGCCAAAAGGCCTATCTCGTCCGAGTCGTAGACTGCACGAACCTCATGGATATCCGAAAAAACTTTGCCCTCCCCTTTCTCTCCCAGCCGGAACTTAGTCAGGTAGTAGCACCCCAAAACGATATCCTGGCTCGGCGCCGCCAGCGGCATCCCGTTGGCAGGAGAGAGGATGTTATTGGGGGAGAGCATCAAGAGAGAGGCCTCCAGCTGGGCCTCAGGGGAAAGGGGTACATGTACCGCCATCTGGTCGCCGTCGAAATCGGCGTTGAAGGCTGCGCAAACCAAGGGATGAATCCGGATCGCCTCTCCTTCCACCAATACGGGCTCAAAAGACTGGATGCCCAAACGGTGCAGGGTAGGAGCCCGGTTCAACAGGACGGGATGTTCTTTGATGACTTCTTCTAAGGCATCCCACACCTCTGGGCTTCCCCTTTCCACCATCTTCTTCGCGCTCTTGATGGTTGCCACCTGTTCGCTATTCTTCAACAAGCGGTGAAAGATAAAGGGCTTGAACAGCTCCAGTGCCATCTTCTTGGGCAGCCCACATTGATGCAATCGGAGCTCCGGGCCTACCACGATCACCGAGCGCCCCGAATAGTCCACTCTCTTTCCCAAGAGGTTCTGGCGGAAGCGCCCCTGTTTCCCCTTCAACATATCGCTCAGGGATTTCAGGGGACGATTGTTCTGGCCCTTGAGCGCCCTTCCTCTCCTCCCATTGTCAAAAAGGGCATCCACCGCCTCCTGCAGCATGCGCTTCTCGTTCCGAATAATGACCTCCGGGGCCCGCAGTTCCATGAGCCGCTTCAAGCGGTTGTTGCGATTGACGACCCGCCGATACAGGTCATTCAAATCCGAGGTAGCAAACCGCCCTCCATCTAACGGAACCAAAGGGCGCAATTCGGGTGGCAAAACCGGCAGGACATCTAGAACCATCCATTCTGGTTTGTTTCCCGAACCCTGGAAGGCCTCCACAATGCGCAAACGCTTAGTAACCCTCTTCTTCGTTTGTTGGGAGTTCTCTCTCTCCATCTGGGCGCGCAGCTCTATGGAGAGAGCATCTAGATCCACCTCCTGGAGAAGGGAACGAATCGCCTCTGCTCCCATCTCCGCCACGAAGCCGTCCCCGAATTCCTCCCGCATTTTCCGATAGCGTTCCTCGGTCAAGAGCTCCTTTTTTTTCAAGGGGGCATTGCCCGGATTGACGACCACATATTCCTCGAAGTAAAGGATCTTCTCCAGATCTCGCAGGGACATATCCAACAGATACCCGATGCGGCTCGGGAGGGCCTTGAAGAACCAAACATGGGATACCGGAGCGGCGAGCTCGATGTGACCCAAGCGCTGTCTCCGCGTCTTTGATCGGGTGATCTCCACCCCACACTTATCGCATACCAGCCCCCGATGTTTCATTCCCTTATACTTCCCACAATTGCATTCCCAATCTTTGATGGGCCCAAAGATCTTGGCGCAGAAAAGGCCATCCCTCTCTGGCTTAAAGGTTCTGTAATTGATGGTCTCTGGCTTTTTCACCTCTCCCGAGGACCAAGATCGAATCTTGTCGGGGGAGGCTATGCCAATTCGAATCGCCCGAAAACCCGTGGGATCAACCGGCTTTTCATCAAAGAAACTAAAAAATCTGTCCAAGGTCCTACCTCCTTATGGAACTTGGCTTACTTCCTATTCCTTCTGCAGCTCCACATCCAACGCTAAGCTCTGGAGTTCCTTCAGCAGAACGTTAAATGACTCGGGAGTCCCAGGTTCCAGGGCCCCTTCGCCCTTTACAATGGATTCATACATCTTGGCCCGACCGGCAATGTCGTCCGACTTGACCGTAAGCATCTCCTGAAGAGAATAGGCGGCTCCGTAGGCCTCCAACGCCCAGACTTCCATCTCGCCAAACCTCTGCCCACCAAATTGCGCTTTGCCGCCCAAGGGCTGCTGGGTAACCAGCGAATACGGTCCGATGGAACGGGCGTGAATCTTATCGTCAACCAGGTGGGCGAGCTTCATCAGGTAGATGTAACCGACCGTTACGTCTTGATGAAAAGGCTTGCCAGTTCGACCATCATAGAGAATGGTCTTTCCCGAAGGAGGAAGGTTGGCCAGCTTGAGCCAATCCTTGATCTCATCCTCTTTTGCGCCATCAAAAACCGGACTGGCCACTCTTTTCCCCAAGACAGCTGCTGGCCACCCCAGATGGGTTTCCAATATCTGCCCCACGTTCATCCGAGAAGGAACTCCCAGGGGATTCAGGACCACCTCGATCGGGGTACCATCAAGCAAATAGGGCATATCCTCTTCGGGCAAGATCTTGGCAATCACGCCTTTATTTCCGTGGCGTCCCGCGATCTTATCGCCTACCGACAGCTTGCGCTTCATTGCCACAAAGACCTTCACCATCTTGAAGACCCCGGGAGAGAGTTCGTCTCCCTTCCGCAAGCGGGAGACCTTCTCCTCAAATGACCCCCTCAAGGCCTCAGCCTGATGCTCTGCGGCCTCACTAATCGCGTTGACGTTAGCCTGGATCTCCTCACTCAAGGCCAGGCTGACTTCGACCAATTCCTCAAAATTCAGAGGGTTCAGGACCGCTTGTGATACTGCCCTTCTCCCGGGGATGGATCCTTTCCCAGAGGTCAGTTTTATGGATTTCTTCGGTACCTCACCAAGGAGTCGGGCCTTGATCTTGGCATCGCGGCCGCCATGGAGGATGGCGATTTCGTCCTCCGAGTCCTTGCCCAGACGGCGAACTTCCTCTTCCTCGATCGTTTTGGTCCGTTCGTCTTTATCTATTCCTCTGCGCGAGAAGACCTTCACATCCACCACGGTGCCGAAGATCCCCGGAGGAACGCTAAGCGAGGCATCCCGAACATCCTCCGCCTTCTCGCCAAAGATAGCCCGCAGCAGGCGCTCCTCGGGCGAAAGGAGGGTCTCTCCCTTGGGGGTCACCTTTCCCACCAGGATATCGCCTGGTTTCACCTCGGCCCCGACACGAATGATTCCACTCTCATCGAGATCCTTGAGCGCCTCCTCCCCCACGTTGGGGATATCTCGGGTAATCTCCTCTTTGCCCAGCTTGGTATCCCGAGCTTCGATTTCAAATTCTTCGATGTGAATCGAAGTGAAACGGTCATCCTTGACTACCTTTTCGCTGACTAGAATAGCATCCTCGAAATTGTATCCACCCCAAGACATGAACGCAACCAGCACATTCTGCCCTAAGGCCAATTCTCCGTCCTGGCAGGCAGGCCCATCGGCGATGATCTGGCCCTTCTTTACGTGAGCCCCCTTTTTGACAATGGGCTTTTGATTGATGCAGGTGTTCTGGTTGGAACGCTGGAATTTGGCGAGATTGTAAATATCGATGGCCGCTTCTTTTCCCTCCTCATCTCCGCCCTCGTCGCCGCGGATGATGATTCGATCTGCGTATACGCTTTCTACGATGCCGGCCTTCTTGGCGATCACCACCGCCCCGGAGTCACGAGCTGCCACATGCTCCATCCCCGTGCCCACCAACGGCGCAACCGGCTTGAGCAAAGGGACCGCCTGGCGTTGCATGTTGGCCCCCATCAGGGCGCGGTTCGCATCATCGTGTTCCAAGAAGGGAATCAAGGAAGTGGATATTCCTACCAGTTGCTTGGGAGAAACGTCCATGTACTGGACTTCTTTTGCCGAAACCAATCGGAAATTTCCGCCCGAACGAGCGGATACCATCTCGGAAATCAACCTTCCATTCTTGTCCAGGGCTATGTTCGCCTGGGCGATGACATACTTTTCTTCTTTATCTGCCGTCAGATACTCGATCTGGTCGGTTGCCCTTCCGTTAACTACCTTTCGGTAAGGAGTCTCGATGAAGCCCAGATCATTGACCCGGGCGTAGGTGGAAAGCGAAGCGATAAGCCCCACGTTGGGGCCCTCTGGGGTCTCGATGGGGCACATCCTTCCATAGTGAGTCGGGTGCACGTCCCGCACTTCAAACCCCGCCCTTTCGCGGCTCAAGCCTCCCGGACCCAAGGCACTCAACCTTCTCTTATGGGTCAACTCGGCGAGGGGATTCGTCTGGTCCATGAATTGGGATAACTGTGAGCTGCCAAAAAATTCCTTAAGGGCCGCACTCACGGGCTTGGGGTTGATCAGGTCATGGGGCATGAGGGTCTCTACTTCCTGGGTGCTCATCCGTTCCTTCACCGCACGCTCCATACGCCCCAACCCGATCCGGAACTGCTCCTCCAACAATTCCCCCACGGACCGCACTCGGCGATTACCCAGATGATCGATATCATCAACAGTCCCGTGGCCATGCTTCAGCAGGAGCAGGAATCGTATTACTTCCACGATATCGGTTCGGGTTAATACCCGGGTCTTCAGGGATTCCTCCATCCCGAGCTTGGAGTTCAGTTTATATCTCCCCACGCGAGAGAGATCATATCTCTTGGGATTAAAGAACATGGAGTCGAGGAGGACGGCGGCGCTCTCTACCGTGGGAGGGTCACCGGGCCGAATACGTCGGTAGATTTCAACCAAGGCCTCCTCTTTGGAGCGCATATTGTCGCGCATCAAGGTTTCACGAATATCGAAGACGTCCCAGATATCTTGCTTTGCCAGGAGCTGAAAAGGATGGGTCTCTCGCTCCATTAGCATCTCCAGGGCCTCCGGCATGAGCTCTTTGCCGGTCTCCAGAATGATTTCGCCCGTCTTGGAATCAATACAATCGCTGGCCAGGATATGGCCCAGGACATCCTCCTGGGCGATGGCAACCGCTTCGATCCCTGCATCCTGCATCTTTTTGATGGTTCCCTTGGCCAACTTCTTCGCCGCAGATAGGATCACCTCTTTTTTTGCTTTGTCCGTTACATCCTGCGCCACCCGGAAGTTGACCGTAGAGGGCGATTTCAGATCCAAATAGATTTTTTGCTTGCGGACGCTCACCTTATCCACCTGGTAGAAGAGATTGAGGATCTCTTCATTGCTGGAATATCCCAAAGCTCTAAGCAGGATGGTGGCGAGGAACTTCCTGCGCCGATCGATGCGCACGTAAAGGACGTCATTGGCGTCGAATTCAAATTCGAGCCAAGACCCTCGATAAGGGATAAGCCGAGCGGAATACAACGCCTTTCCGCTTGCGTGGCTCCGCGTCCCATCGTGCTCAAAAAAGGCACCCGGGGAACGGTGGAGCTGGCTCACTACTACCCGTTCCGTGCCATTGATATTGAAAGTCCCCTGATCGGTCATCAAGGGCATCTCTCC
>Ga0315275_10002656_pt1 | contig 16234 bp, 17 predicted proteins | sample YL17G03_0_MG_FD_205557 | JGI IMG/M metagenome (GOLD analysis project Ga0315275, IMG submission 205557) | Sediment microbial communities from Yellowstone Lake, YNP, Wyoming, USA - YL17G03_0 | ecosystem: Environmental > Aquatic > Freshwater > Lake > Sediment | place: USA: Wyoming | collected... | reverse complement strand
TTGCATTTATCATACTATTCATAGTACTTCATTTGATCTCTTATAGAACTAAAAATCTACAAGAGAAAATCTCACAATTAAAAACATGGAAGTGGACAGTTTTTTTAATAATTGTGCTAACTTCAATTATTTTCTTTTATGATAATAATTCTAGTGATTTTATTTATTTTAGATTTTAAATGTTTATCAGAAGAAATCACAAAAGTCAAAACAATAAGCTTTATCATATCCTTATTTACTAACTAATCAAATGGGAAAAAATCTTACATTTAGAATCTGGTTTTATTTTAGACAAGGGTGGTCAGTATATTTTGCATTTGTGTTTGCTGCAATTAACACATTAGTAACTACATATTATCTTGCAATTCAAAAAGCTCCATTTTTACAAGAAATTTTTCCAACTTTTATTTCATATGTTTTAATTGTTGCATCTTTAGCAATTCCTATACTTGCAGGTGTAGGTTATATTCATATGAAAAAAAGCACCGCATTTAAAGCAGAAGCTGCTGTAGGGTATGAATCAAATCCATATGTAGTAAGAACATTTAATGATGTTGAATTACTTTTACGATTAAATCTAAACCTGGTTAATCTTTTACTTTTAGATTATGCTAAAAATGATGTTTCTAATGAAAAATTAGATGATCTAATAAAATTAAAAAATGAAATTGAAACTTATTTCAGTAAAAGAGAAGATGACAAACAAATAGATCTTGCATTATTTAGAAAATTTTCAAACTCTCAATAATTAATCATTATTGAATCTATTACTGTAAAAAATCATAATATTTATTTTTAAAATTATTTCCACAATATTTTAATGAATTACTTGAAATTCATTTTATCTTCTCTTACTGCATAAATAAATCCACAATATTTTATTTTATGACGTTTTTTAGATGTTGAATCTATTTCTTTATCCTCTTTTGTATTGAAATAATTTTGGAAAAATTGAAAAATAGTATTTATTACATCGGTTGCAACTGGTGGCGATACTTTAATCTTAAATCCACACCTTTCTAATTTCTCTTTGAGATTTTTATACCCCGAATGATATTCTATCTGAATGTGACTGAATCTTTTTAATATCTCATCAGACGAATGTAGAATAACATCATATTCACAACCCTCACAATCCATCTTTAATATTGAACCGTTTTCTACATTGTATTTTTTTAGAATATCTTCTAATGTTAGTAAAGGTATGGATTCACCACTAGTTGAGTTTTTGAGTTGACTTTCAATATTGCTTTCATATTCTGGATCAATGATGATTTGATCCATCTTTGAGGAACAACCAGCTAAGATCATCATTATTTTATCAGAAAATTCATTTGTTAAAACATTTTTAATTGCCAATTCATAGTTTTTTGGATAGGGTTCTATACCTATTACTCTGTTTGCTCCATGTAATGTAAAATAAATTGGTGTATCTCCAATATTAGCTCCAATATCTATTACGGTTTTTCCACGTACTGGCAATTTTGCATAATCACCACCTAAAAATCCATAAATTATGTCTCCATTGTTCACTCCACCATGAAATTTTATTTCTTTATATGGAAATTCAGATGATGTGATAATCACAATATCCATTTTTACATCGTACTTGATATTTGGTATTCTTTGTGAATGTGCCACAAGAAACACTGCATTAAAGCTTCCAAGTAACAAATGATTTTTATTTTTCAATACCGAATCGATTGGAAATTCACATCTTAGTATTTGAATAAGAAGTTTAAAAAAATATTCATAAGTTTTGTTTAGAATCACTAACATCTTTAAAAAATTTACCCAATAACGAAAATGTGCCATTAATGCTTCAATTATAGAGATATTCATTATGAATTCTGATTGTATGTATATGAAATAGTTTTGCTTATACAATATTCCAAATTAAAAAAACACAAATACAGTACAAATATCTATTACATATGGGTAGGATACATCAACTTCTTGCTGTCATTAATCAAGCTGTAAAAGATAAAGGAATATTTTTTGTTATAAAACGAGGATCAACTATTTGGTTTTATCTTATTTACCACAAGTTGTTTTTAAATCAAAAAAGTTTTGTTTTCAGAGATAAATCATATCATTATTTTTACGACATCATAAATAATACATGGATTAATGAAAGATCTATAGAAATACCAATTGTCATGGAAGTTGTTAAAAGATACAAAGGGAAAAAAATTCTTGAGATAGGTAACGTACTTTCAAATTATTATAACATCCCACACGATATTGTAGATAAATATGAAAAAGCTCCTAACGTAATTAATCAAGATGTAATTGATTTTAAATCAATTGACAAGTATGATCTTATAGTAAGTATTTCTACATTAGAACATGTAGGATGGGATGAAGAACCTCGTAATGACCAAAAAATTCCTAAAGCACTTGAAAATTTACGGCGCCTCCTTAAACCAAATGGAATCATGATAGTTACATTGCCATTAGGATATAATCAGGCATTAAATCATCATCTAAAACATGAGACAATTAAATTTCATGAACAATATTATCTATTACGTACTGGAAATACTTCTTGGAAAGAATCTTATTGGGATGAAGTCCAAGATTCAAAATTTGGAAATCCACATCCTGGAGCAAATGGATTACTTATAGGCATAGATCATTGTAATCAGATTAAGTAAACCGTGTTTATCAAAATCTAAAATAAATAAAATCACTAGGATTTCCATTATAAAATAATATTGTTAATAATACTGTAACGGTCAAAAAAACTGTCCACTTCCATGTTTTTAATTGTGAGATTTTCTCTTGTAGATTTTTAGTTCTATAAGAGATCAAATGAAGTACTATGAATAGTATGATAAATGCAAATGGTAATTTGTGAGATATGAGAAATGGAATGACATTCACAGTTTGAAAATCTAAAAATACAAATTTTTCCATAGAGTAAAGCATGTTATTAGTGTCATTTACTCTAAATGCAATCCATGCTAGAAATACCAAGTATTGAGTTGCTAGAATAGAAAATATTTTTCCTACTTTACTGTGGAAAAATTTATTATTTTCAAGTGTTGGAAATTTATTCAATATGGCTCTGTGAATTGCCAAGTATGATCCATGCAACATTCCCCATATAACAAAATTCCAAGATGCACCATGCCATAATCCACCAAGAAACATCACTATGAACAAATTTAGATATGTTCTTGATTTGGATTTCTTATTACCACCTAATGGTATGTAAAGATAATCTCTTAGCCATGTGGAAAGAGAAATGTGCCATCTTCTCCAAAAATCAGAGGGAGAAATTGCAAAGTAAGGTTTGTTAAAATTGATTGGAATTTTAAAACCCATTATTAATGCAGCACCTATTGCAATATCAGAATAACCGGAAAAGTCACAATAAATTTGGACACCAAAAGCAATTGTACCTAGAATTATTGTAAAAGAGTCTAAACCTATTGGATTATTGAATATCTCAGTAACAAACGGGGCAATGTTATCAGCAAAAAACATTTTTTTGAAAAATCCCAATACCATCATTGTAATTCCAATTTTCAGATTAGCTTCAGTAATGACAATATGGCGTAATTTTGTACCAACTTCAAAGGCATCAATTTTTTCTCTTAATTGAGGCAGAAATTCTTTGGCTCGTAATATTGGACCTGCAACTAGTTGTGGAAAAAAAGCTACAAAAATTGCATATTCTGTAAATGATTTAACAGGAGCTATCTGATTTCGATAAATTCCAACTGTGTATGTGATAGAATGAAATGTGTAAAATGAGATTGCAATTGGCAACGCCAAATCAAGTAATGGAATATTTGTTCCTAGATCAAAGTAATTTCCCAACACATTGAATTGCATTATGGCAAAATCAGCATATTTGAAGAATCCTAAAAGTCCTAGATTTCCTGCAAGACTGGCAATCAAAATAAGTTTCTTTGTCTTGATATTTTTTGCCTTGTAGATCATACCGCCAAAATAATAATCCCAGACAGTAGTGAAGATAAGTAAAACTATTAGGTAATTGCTGGTGTAATAAAAGAAAAAATAGCTAGCTAAGAGTAAGAATACATGTTGGAATTTGCTGGTTTTAATAGCAGTTAGAGTTGTCAGAACTACGATAAAAAATATAATAAAATCAATTGTGTTGAATAGCATTAATGTCCGATCTCATTTAGAATTATTTGTGCCATGTCTTGGCTGAAAATTTTAGCATTTATGTTATAAGATATGTGACGAGTGTCCCCCCAAATTTTATCATTGGAATATGCATATGTAAAATTGTATAACGGTATATCAAATTCATCTGAAATAACGTTTATTAACAAATTGAAGTCTTGTTTATCTTTCTCAGATATATTGTCTAGATAATATTGCTGATTTTGTGGCATCAGATACAAAACTAATTTGATATCGTTTTCTTTAAATGATTTAATGATAGTCTTTAACGCTTTTACATCTGGACTATTTTCAGATACATCCATCACATATCCCTCTTTTTTCATCATATTCGATTGATTCTCCAATTCTTCATCCTTCTCAATAATAGTATGATGAAAATTTGGATCAATGTAATAAAATGGCATGCTTGGAAGCCATATCTTATCATTCTCAGTAAAAATTCCAGAACCACCAAAAGATTCTCTGATGAGTCGTAAAGTTGTTAACTCTGGATTAAATTTATTCTGTTGTATCTCCTTAGGAATATTGTTTTCAATTATTTTTTTTATATCTGGTAAAAGAAAATGATGAATTTTTGCATCACATATTTCAGAATTAAAGCCGCACAACTGAAAATCTCTATAAGTTAATCCATAAATAACTAATTTTGGTTTTAACACAATCATTTTTTCTAAGTGCGGTAATCTAGAACTTGGCTCATCTGAACTAATTGCTAAATTATAAACTTCAAAGGAAGGATTATTCTCTGAAATTAATTCGTTTATCATAGTTGTGTTAAGCTGACCAATATTACTAGAACCAATTAAAAAAATACGTTCTTTTTTTGGATCGAATTTTTTAAAATAAAACATATTATCCGTTGTGGCATCAGTAATTGGTTCTGGATAAATTGAATGAATATACAAAACTATAAAAATTGATACGACTAAAGATACTAAAATAGAAAAAATTATTTTATTTTGCATTTACCTTTAAATTGACACCAAAAATTCATTATTATATTTTCATATGTATTTTGCCTCTGATGTTAAATAAAATTAGATCTTTGTCATAATTATGGATGTGTTAATATCATATTTTTTGCAATTCTTTTGATGCTATTTCAACTGCTTCAGCACTTGAAAGCTTTGGTGACCACCCTAGAGTTTTTAGTTTAGTTATATCTAGATGAGCTTGTCTTATATCTCCAACCCATCCTCTTCCACCATCAATTCCTCCTGTGGTAACTATTCTTGTATTTGGAACATTCATATTTTTACAAACAATTTTAGCTATTTCAATTACTTTGACCCTATCTTCACTACCTAGATTAAAAACTCCAATTTTTTCAGTTGAATTCAAAGTTGCTAAAATTCCATCTACAGCATCACTGATGTGAATATATGACTTGGTTTGTGTACCGTCTCCAAGAACCTCTAGTTTTTCGTTATTTTTTTTTAATTTATTAATAAAATCCCATGTAACACCATGTCTACCGCGTGCACCTATAACATTAGCAGGTCTTATAATATGACCTTTAATTCCATAATTATTACAATATGATGCCACATATGCCTCACAAGCTAATTTTGATGCACCATACGCAGAAATAGGTAATAACGGACCATAATCTTCTGGAGTTGGCAATACTTTTGCATCTCCATATACGGCTGAAGATGATGCAAAAATTAATTTCTCAATATTTGATTTTCTAATTTCTTCAAGCAGATAAAATGTATTTCTAACATTTTCCCTATATGATGAACTAGGATCATCAAACCCTGTTCTTACTTCAGGATCAGCTGCCATATGAAAAACAATTTTTATATCTTTCAATAAACGATTTATTTTCTTAGTATTCTTGAGATCTTCTTTGATGAAACTAAATGATTTTTTATCTTTAGATTTAGAAAGATTTGAAATTTTTCCTGTAGACAAATTATCAAGTGCTTTTACCTCTATTTCGTTGTCAATCAGCCTATCTACAATATGACTTCCAATGAATCCAGCTCCACCAGTTACAAGTACAGGTCCTGAAAATTGCATTCTGCAATAACTTAATACATTTTATATAAAAACTAATATTTGTTTAATTAGATAACAAATTAAGTTAATTGTTCATACACATTTGCTACTTGTTTACATATGTTTGACCAATCATATTTTTTTGCACACGATAATGCATTGACACCAAAATATCCCTTTTTCTCATATACCTCCTCAATTTTCTTACAAATATCTGTTTTATCATTAAAACTAAACGTCAAACCAGCTTTTGATAAATTCAAAATCTCATTATGCCCTTCTAACTCTGATAATACTAGTGGTTTACCACATCCCATAGCTTCGAATGGTGGAACTGGACAATGTTCATGTGTGCTAGCCGATATGTATAGATCACAAGAAGAGTAATGTAATCTTAACTCTTCATCAGAAATTTTTCCTAACATCTCTACATTATTATCAAGATTCATTTTTTTTATTTTATTTTTCATATTTTCATAATCTTCTCCTATTCCAACAATTTGTAAATGCGCATTTGGATATTTTTTTAATAATTCTGGCATCGCGTCAATCAAAATTCCAGTTTTTTTGTATTTTCGTAACACACTTACAAAAAGTAATTGGGGACTTCCTCTCTTATATGGTGTTGGTAAATTTGGATTATAAAACTCAGTATCAACTCCATTATAGATCACAATTGCATCACATTCACCTACAAGTTCTTTAAAATGATTCAATGCCTTATGCGAAACACAAATAATTTTTGAAATTCTTTTTTTGTATAATTTCATCATTATTTTTGCATTAATTTCTTGCAGTCTGTTAGATGCAGCATGGTAATGTTGTATGACATGTTTTTTTGGTTTTACGGAAAGCAGGTAATAATTGATAAGAGCTTGATGTGTATGAATTATATCAAAATTAAGATAATTTATACCGGATGTTAATAATCTTAATTTACTTAATTTTATTTTACGTATGTTGTTTGGAGGATCACTATCAAATGAAAATGCTCCTATAGCTGTATCATATCCAATTTTATCAAGTCCAAGACAGAGATTATTGATAACAGTAGTATGACCATATGTCGCTGGATATTTTGAAACTACCATTAATACAGATTTTTTCTTCATAATCTGTATTCTGCTAACAATCCCATATTTAATAATAGAATCTGATGCAATTAATCCTATTTGTTCCAGTATATGTTTAAAAACTACTGTTAAATGCAACTTAGTTTTTTTGTATGATATGAAAATTATGATTACAGGTGGTAGTGGATTTGTCGGAAGCCATCTTTGCGATGAACTAATAAAAAAAAATCATGAAATAATTGTACTAACAAGAAATGATAATAAAAAACATAATCTTATACGCATACTTGATAAAATCAAAATAGAGTTTATAGATACTACTGATTTTCAATCCCTTGAAAAAAGTATAGAGAAGAATAGTCCTGATGTAATATTTCATTTGGCTGGAGAAACTTCACATAAAAAATCATTTGAGAATCCTCTCTATGATATAGAAACAAATTCTAAATCAACTCTATGTATGTTGGAAAAAATAAAAACTCTTAATTTAAAATGTAAATTTATTCTAGGTAGTACGTTTATTGTTATTGGAAGACCTTTAAAATTTCCTGTAGATGAAGAAACTCCTTGTAATCCCACCACAATATATGGTGCAAATAGGTTGGCAAGTGAGCATTATTGTAAAATTTATCATAATGTATATGGATTAGATACCTTGACATTTAGAATTACAAATTCTTTTGGACCTAGAGAACAATATTTAACTCCAACAAAAAATGCTATAAATTTTTTGATCTACAAGGCGTTTAAAGGTGAAGATATTACAATTTACAATCAGGGTAAATTTTTTAGAGATGTTATTTACATATCAGATGTTATTTCAGGATTAGAAACCATTATGTCTAAAGGAAAATCTGGCGAATTGTATTGGGTTGCATCTGGTACAAAAACTTGGTTTTATGAAATAGGTGAATGGTTAGAAAAGATAACTAATTCAAAAGTGAGATATGTGGATGCACCAACCTATACGGAAAAGGTAGATGTAGGAAACTTTGTAGTCAATAATTCAAAATTAAAATCGCTTGGATGGAAACCTGAGACTCAAGTTAAAGATGGTATTAAAAATACAATAGATTATTTTAAATCTCTTTAACCTATTTCATACCTTCAATAAATCTATTAAATGAAGTAAATTGAAAATTAGATATTATCTCAGTCATTCGTTCTAAAGATTTTCCTAGATTGTGATATGTGATAAAATGATCTTTAACTGGTAATTTCAATCTAGGCATAAATTCTGGAGTAAGCTCCCAAGAGTGTATGTAAAAACATGCTGGGATATAGTTTTTTTCATAATCTTGAATTGCGTTTTTTATTATTTTCAAAGGTAAAGTTCTGAGATAAAATCCACCTGCAATGGGAATTCTTTTACCTAGAATTTTTGTTACTGATAATGGAAATTCCAAAATTTTTCCATTGGGATCATTTTTTCTTAACGATGAGCTTGTAATTTTGTACGGTTTTGTATCTGCATCAGAAAATCCATACATATTGGTTTTTGCAGGAACGACACTGCTATCATAAAGATAATTGTTATTAACTAATACATCAATTAGCCATGCACTAGAATCATTCAATGAAAATGTTGGAGCTCTAAATCCACGCGACTTTCCTTTCGTTAACACTGCAAATCTTTTAATCTCGTCAGTAAATCTTTCTCTGAAGTTTGGTGTGTCAAGTCTTGTATGATACATTGTATGAAAAGCAATTTCATGTCCGTTGTCAAGTATTTTGTCTAATAATTCTGGTTTTGACTCTAACAGTTCCCCCACCATAAAAAATGTAGCAAATATGTCGTTATTTCTTAACCAATCAAGTATCTTATCAATTCCATCTACTACTGTTGGTTTATTATTTTTTGTAGTTATATGACGTTGAATCAATTCTGGATGAAACCAATCTTCAAAATCAATGCCAAGCAAATTCAATTCATATCACCATGAAATATTATGATGCAAACAATCCAAATACTAATGTTCAATTTTTTTTACTACCCTGGCTGGATTTCCTACAACAACACAATAATCTGGAACATCTTCTGAAACTACACTTCCTGGTGAAACTATTGAGTTTTCTCCTATTGTTATTCCTGCCATGATTATTGAACCCGGAGTTAACACTGCCCCTGATTTGATAATGACCTGTTCAACTTTTCTAGGATACGCTCCTTTTTTCAAAAATAAATTGGCTGTTGGATTCATATGTGCAAAAATCATTGTATTGCTACCTAAAGTTACATTGTCTCCTATTGAAACTAATTCTGGGTAAATAAGATCAATTTGTACATAAGGACAGAAATGACAACCTTTTCCAATTTTTACACCTCTAATTTTCTGCATATTAATTGCAAATCCTGAATGAGGTGATGAGTATGCTAATGAATGCAAAATCCATGAACGAAGAATTTTACATTTTAATTTCAATCGACCTACTTTGCCATGAAAATTAAAATAATTCATTAATTCACTTTCATTCATTGAAAATGAATCCTCCGATTCTTTCATTCCTTATCAATTAGTAAATTTTGTGACGCCTGTATAACCTTTAAGCAGAAAAAATTTGATATAATCATTCACAATTTAATATTTGGAAATGTTTATTCCACGCTGAGGCTAAATTTTCATATGGCGGAAGAGAGAGAATTATCATATTATATCAACAAAGCTAGTGAACTTGTAGGAAAAAATTTTGAAAAGAAAATACGAATAGGAATCATATCCAGCTTTACCATCAATGGACTTGAGGAATCTATACGAGTAAAATTGGCAGAAAAAAATATTGATTGTATTACATATGTGGGTGGGTACAATCAGTACAATCAGGAGATTCTAAACCCGGAAAGCAGTCTATACAAATTTTCCCCTGACATCACATTTTTGATCATAGATACAAGAAACATTTTAGGTGAACTTTTCAATCTTCCTTACTCCATATCTGCATTAGAAAGAAAAAATTTTGTTGAAAAAAAATTAAATGAAATTCAAAATCTAGCTAATACTTTTACCGACAAAACAAAATCAAAATTGATTATAGCAAACTTTGACATTCCAACATATTCACCATATGGAATATTTGAAACAAAAACTGATTATGGTTTTCATAAAATGATTGAGGATCTTAACTGTGGATTGATTAACGATTTTAAAATTTCTGATTTAATTTACATATATGATTTTAATGGGTTTATTTCACAATACGGAGGAGATAATATTTTTGATTACAAACAATTTCTCTTTGGAGACATGAAAATCTCACTTGATTACATACCTTATCTGGCAAATGATTTAATTGGTTATGTCATTGGTTATTTAGGATTATCAAAAAAATGTGTTGTCTTAGATTTGGATAATACACTTTGGGGTGGAGTAGTAGGTGAAGATGGATTTAATGGTATTAAGTTGGGACCAGAACCTCCAGGAAATGCATATTTAGAATTTCAACTAGTGTTACTTTCATTATATCAGCGAGGAATAATTCTTGCAATAAACAGCAAAAATAACTATGATGATGCATTAAAGGTCATAGAAGAACATCCATACATGATTCTCAGAAAAGAGAATTTTGCATCAATGAAGATAAACTGGAATGATAAGGTGTCAAACATGAAAGAAATTGCAAATGATCTGAATATAGGAATAGATAGTTTGGTATTTTTTGATGATGATCCTGTAAATCGAGAATTCATGAGGTTAAACATGCCTCAAATTTTAACTGTTGATGTGCCACAAGATCCATCACAATATGCTCAAACCATAAAAAAAATGAATGACTTTAGCGTTATGAAAATAACAGATGAGGATACACAACGTGGAAAAATGTATTTGGAACAAAGCAAAAGAAATGATTTTGAACAATCTGCCCCAGATCTAGAAAGCTTTCTAAAAAACTTAGATCTTAAAGTGTTGATAAAAAATGCCAATGAGTTTACTATTCCAAGAATTTCTCAGCTTACACTGAAAACAAATCAATTTAATTTAACAACAAAACGTTATCAAGAATCTGATATTAAAAAATTATCTGAAGATGATAAATATGTTATTGGTTGCGCCCAAGTGAAAGACAAGTTTGGTGATAATGGTATCACTGGTGTATTTATTGTTCAAAAAGAAAACTCTAAGGAATGGTTTATCGACACATTTCTTTTAAGTTGTAGGATCATGGGTAGAGAAGTAGAAAAAGGAATGCTTGGATATATTATGAATAAAGCAAAAGAAAATGGAGTTGAACAAATAAAAGCACAATTCATTCCGTCACAAAAAAATAAACCTATTGAAGACTTTTTAAATAACTGCGGTTTTCAAAAGGATGGAGATTTTTGGTTTTATTCATTAAAAACACAATTTACAATTCCGGAATATCTTATGGTTAGGGTTGAATAATGTCAAAGAAACTATATGATCTTGTAGCAAAAGTAATGAACGTACAACCTTCTACTATTAACGACGAATCTGGTCCAGAGTCAATTGAGAGCTGGACATCTTTTAAGGGGTATGTTTTACTTTATGAGCTTGAGACTGAATTTAAGGTAAAGTTTACAATTGATGAAGCCATGGATGTAAAAAAAATAGTAGATATCAAAAGACATCTTAAAAATCATGGAGTAATTCTAAATGACTGAACAATCAGCCGAATACAAATTTGACGAAATTATACTCGGTGTAAAAACAAAATTTACTGTACAGATTAATGAATCAACAATAAATGAATTTGCAAGAATTTCAGGAGATTATAATCCACTACATGTCGATGAACAATATGCGGCCAAAACTCAATTTGGCAAAAGAGTGTGTCATGGTATGTTGTTAGCTTCTTTTTTTTCGAGGCTAATTGGAATGTATATGCCTGGCAAAAATGCACTCTATTTTTCTCAAACATTGAATTTTCAAACACCTTGTTTTATAGGGGATAAAGTCACAATAGAAGGAGAAGTCATTGATAAAAGCCAGTCAACTAGAATAATAACAATCAAAACTACTGTACACAATCAAGTGGACAAGTGTCTTGTGGATGGAATTGCTAAAGTTATAGTAAGAGAAAATATTAAATAAAATAATGATTGAAAGACTTGGAATTGGAATAGATATAACTAGTGTAGATCAATTTAAAAAAACTCCTTATTCTAAAAAACCAAATTTCTACAAAAAAATATTTCTTCCATTGGAAATAAAATATTGTTTGAAATACAAGAATTCATATGAACATTTTGCAGGAAAATTTGCACTTAAAGAGGCAGTTAAAAAAGCAATTAACGAACACATTTCAATGTTGGACATAGAAACATTTCATGTAAACTCTAAACCTACTATCAAACTAAGAGGTAAATGGAAGAAAAAATACTTATTTCTAGCTTCAATTTCACATGAGAAAGAATTTGCTGTAGGTATGGTAGTTTCAGAAAAATTAGAATTATTATGATAACACTGCACTTTTTGCTTTCTTACTAAGTGATGACAATATAGAGTTGAATATTTTACTGCCTGATTTTCCTGAGATGTTTTTTGGAACAAAGATTTCATCAGGAAATAATTTTATTAATTCCTTGTCTGAAACAAGCTTCTTACTTTCAATCTCTTCATATTTGCTTTTTATCTTGTCTTTATTTCTGATGATATCTAAATCTGCTCTTATCTTTGCCACTAGAAATCCTTTTGATAAGTAAAATAACCAAACCAACATCTCCACTAAAATCAAATGAGATCGTATTTTTTTGTAAGTGTCTTTGGAATAATGTGTCAAAATGCAGTATCGTCTGTTTCTTTCAAGCCAGAAAAATTTCCTAGAGCTCCATTTTAAGCTGTAACTTTCAGCATGGTATATTACTGAATTTGGTATATAGTATGATTTTATCCCAAGTTGTGCAGCTCTCCAACCCAAATCAAGATCATCATGATACAAAAATAAAAAGGAATCAAAAAGACCTATTTTTTTTAGAATCTTTGCTGATGTAAACAAGCATGTTCCAGAAGCATATCCGATCTGTTCTATTTTTTCACGCTGATTATTATCGGGTACGCCTTTGTCCCTTGCAAATCCAAATCCAAACAGATGTAACATGTTTCCAGTGCTTTGTATGACATTATTTTCGTAAAGTGAGAGAATTTTTGGCTGATATAGTCCGTCTCCATTTGTTCTATATGCTGAAAGTAATTCTGTGAGCCAGTTTGGTGACACTATTGTATCTGGATTTAATATTGCTATGAAATCTCCATTGGATTGTCTAATCCCTACATTGTTTCCTTCGCAATATCCAAAATTTTCCTTGTTTTCAATAATGCGAATAATGTCAAATTTTTCCTTGCATTTTATGTGGCTTTTATCTTTTGAGGCATTATCAACTACAATTACCTCGATATTGTTGTAGTTTGTTTTAAAAACAGATTCTATACAATTTAGCAGTAAATCACCGGCATTATAATTGAGAATTATTATGCTTACTAGTGGATTTGGTATTTCTGACAATTTAAAGTGTAATCTTTGTTCCTTCTCCTAGAAGAAATACATTACTGCCTCTATTATTTATTTTAACAATCTCTGAATTAAATGCAATTATGCTATTTCGTATTTTAAAATCGCCATCAATGATACACCCTGACATAATTATGGAACTCTCAATACTACATTTTGATAGATTTGAATTATCTCCTATACTTGTATTTGGACCAATATACGTATCTAAACCAATTATGCATTCTTTACCTATTATGACAGGACCAACTATCTTCGAACCCTTTTTGATTACAGTTCCTTTACCTATCATGACATTACCGTTTATTGAAACATTCTTTTCCTTTGTACCATAAAAGTAAGGTTTCATGTCACTCAAGATTACTTCATTTGCATGTATGATGTCTTGAGGCGTACCTGTATCTTTCCAATAATCCGTTATCATATCATAAATAATTTCATAATTTTCTTCTAAAAGCATCTGAAGTGCATCTGTTATTTCATATTCATTTCTCCAAGAAGGTTTTAGTCTATCTATTATGTCAAATATTGTGGGTGTTAGTAGGTAGATTCCAGTTACTGCAAGGTTTGTAGGTGGATTTTTTGGTTTTTCCATTATTTTTTTAATCACTCCATCTTTTACATCCGCAATTCCAAACTGTGTTGGATTGCTAACTTCACATAACAAAATTGATGCACTTGCATCTAATTTTTCAAATCTTGAAACGTATTCTCTAATACTTTTCTTTATGATGTTATCACCTAAAAAAACAACAAACTTGTCATTACCAACAAATTCCTTACATAATCGTATTGCATGAGCTATTCCACGAGGATGATCTTGATTTACATAAGTGATCTGTATTCCAAACTTTTCACCATTTCCATAGTGCTCTTGGACTTTATTTGAGCCTATTCCTCCGATAATTATTGCAATTTCAGAAATTCCAGCATCAATTAGTGATTCTAAACAGTACTGTGACATTGGTTTATTTGCAATAGGCAAAAGCTGCTTTGGTCCTGTATGTGTAAGCGGTCTTAGCCTTGTGCCATGTCCACCGTGTAAAATTATCCCCTTCAATTAATCAATCACTGTCTTGATTAGCTTATCTAGTTTTCCAAGAAACTGTCGTCGTTTCTTTTAACAAGTCCTTGTACCATTCTTTATTTTTCATGTACCATTCTATTGTGAATTCTAATCCCTCTTCAAAATTATGTGATGGCTTCCAGTGTAATTCTCTATGAATTTTTTTAGAGTCCAAACTATAACGAAAGTCGTGACCTGGCCTATCTTTTGTAAAATGCATTAATTCTTTTGATTTTCCCATAATGGTTATAATTTTTTTTACTATGGTAATATTATCAATCTCATTTTTACCTGCAATGTTGTAAGATTCCCCTTTTTTTCCTTTGAACAATACTCGTAATACTGCGTCACAATGATCTAACACAAATATCCAATCTCTAATGTTTTTTCCATTACCATATATGGGGATTTTCTGATTTTTTTCTGCAAGCAAAATGACTTTTGGCATTAGCTTTTCTGGTGACTGCCTAGGTCCATAGTTGTTAGTACATCTTGTTATTATTGCATCACAATCATAGGTAGTCACATAGGATTTGACTAGCATCTCGGCAGATGCTTTTGATGCCGCATATGGACTAGAAGGATTAAATGAAAACTCTTCATTTGCACTACCTGATTTAAGACTACCAAAAACTTCATCCGTAGAAATCTGTACAAGTCTTTTTTTGTGTCTTCTTATTGCTTCAAGAATTGTATATACTCCTATAATATTAGAATCTATGAAAGGTCTTGGATCAGAAATACTTCTGTCAACATGAGACTCTGCCGCAAAATTAACGACAATATCTGATTTTGAAATCAGCTTGTCTACAATCTTTTTGTCTGTGATGTTTCCCTTTACATAAGAATAGTTTTGACTCTTTAACCTTGGAAGATTCCGTGAGTTTGAGCCAGACAAACATGCGTCTATATTTATAATTTTAAAGTCTGGATGCTTCTCAAGAATACGTAAAATAAAATTACTTCCTATAAAGCCTAATCCACCAGTTACTAAAAGTCTCATATTGTGACTTTCCTCTTGAACAATTTGGCTTTTACTATTGGATGATTCTATTTTGTACTCCAAAACACCTAACAATAATGAGTTTAATAATTACAATCTTTTTCATAAATTAAATGAAAAATGATACAATTAGATCCATAAAACTGGAAAAACATGAGACAAAGGATATCAAAGATGGACATATCAACGGCTCACTGACTGTAGTTTGGAGAGACTGGGATAAAATACTCAATGTGGAACCAAAGATGATCTATGTTTCATCTGTAAATCCTGGAGAAATAAAGGGACCACATCTTCATACCAAAAGAGATAGTTATTTTGTATGTATACGAGGTAAGGTTGTTTTTATTGCAAAGGATAACGATGGTAAATATTATGAAATAGAATCAAGCGAAGAAAACCCAGTCATAGTTCAGATACCTAAGAATCATGCTTCAGCTCATATTAATACAACAAACC
>Ga0315275_10002653_pt1 | contig 16236 bp, 37 predicted proteins | sample YL17G03_0_MG_FD_205557 | JGI IMG/M metagenome (GOLD analysis project Ga0315275, IMG submission 205557) | Sediment microbial communities from Yellowstone Lake, YNP, Wyoming, USA - YL17G03_0 | ecosystem: Environmental > Aquatic > Freshwater > Lake > Sediment | place: USA: Wyoming | collected... | reverse complement strand
TGAAATGTATGTTGGGCTTTTCTACGGGGATGACCCTTCGCGTAGGCGGTGGTATACTACGTTTGTAAACATTCCGAAGTATACTCCCAAATACAAAATTGCTGCGGTTGCTGAAAGCAATCTGGTTGTTGCACTAAGGAAGAATCCCCCCAAAAGAGATGACGTTGCCTTTATGGGAGTGTATGATATTCCTCCTATTGATTCGGCGTTTCGTTTCGGACAAAGGTACGAGTAAGTTAACTTATCCTTTAATGGGACACAATAAGAACATGGTAAAGAACTCCAAGGATTTGATCGGGCGCAAGATCGTTGACACCTATGAAATCGACTATGGTGGCGGTCTTGGCAAGGTTCTGGTCTTCAAACTGGATGACGGCTCAACGTTCTACCCTGCGCGGGACGAAGCAGGCGGACCCGGCGTGATGTACTTTGTTTCGCCAACCAATATCCCCGCGTTGCTTGTGAACCGCGTGGTGGAATACAAGACCCCGCAGGAAGCCGCTGAACTTGCAAGACTAAAAGAAAGCGTAAAAGTCCACTAAGGAATTTATCGGACACAATAAAACCATGACAAACATGAACGGACGCGAACTAGCCGAGGCTACCGCTAATGCCTTGAATACGACGCTGGACTACGAAGTAACCGTGTTCTTCGTTAATGCAATGTCCGTCCAGCACAGGACGCTTCAGCAAAACTTCACCCGCCTTTGCGCGGCATGGCTTGAACATCTTGCCGCGCTCCCCGAGAATTGCCATGACGTTCGCAACGCGGCGTCGGTCGAGTACGCCAAGAGGGTTGTTGCGGCTACGGGTAAAGTTGGCCTTCCAAATATTTAAGGAATACTTAATGACTTCCCGCCAGAAGGATATCATTCGAATGGCTTTGACTTATCTTGAAGCCAACATTGACGACGCCAACGATGCGTTCGCCCATTCTACCACCAAAGATCCTGATAACGAGGACGGGAAAATTCTACTCGGGAAAAAGGTGACGGATTCTGTGGGGTACGAGGAAGTTCAGGGCGTTCAGAACCTTTTCAAGTAATTTTCCTTTCCCCACCGTACCGCCCCCTAGTCTGATAAACTATGGGGCGCTTTTTATGCGACTAAAGAATTATTCTGACACAATAAGAGTGTAACCAAGGGAGAAACAAATGAAGGTCTACTGCGCTCTCTGGCATAGCAATCACGGTACTGACATCTTCCTTAACAAGACGAAGGACGGCTGTGATAAAGACATTTGTAACGCAGTTGTTTCGTATATCGGTGACGGCTATGCAGAAGGGAAGATGGGTCTTTTGATGAAAAAGGGTGAGTATCACAAGGCGGTCTCTCTCTGGACGCAGACCCAAGGGGAAGACCCACAAAAGCGGATTGAGTATCGCGGATGTCTGGAAATCGGTAAATAATTCTTACCGAAAAAGTGTAACCAACGGCCCTGTCGTCTAGTGGATCAGGACGTTCCTTGGGGTGTCCTCTTACGTGTGTACACACGTAGGGAGTGGGGCGGGTCACATGTGCCCGTCAGAAGAAACACCGTAGGGAAAAACGTGGGTTCAAAGCCCACTGGGGCTATTAAAACTTGAGTACCCGCCGCTTGTGGCATGACCGCGCCTGTAGTCGGGGCTGTCTCTGCCGTTGTCCGGCCCCTTGACGCAGCATCTACCTTACATAAGGTAGACAGCAAATCGCGGGTAGGGTTCGATTCCCTTCGGCGGGGTTTTTGAAAACTTGGCCCCCTTAACTCAATGGCAGAGTGTCATCCTTTTAAGATGAACGCTGAAGGTTCGATTCCTTCAGGGGGCACTTTTTATTTTACTTAACCTTATTTCTGCCACAATAGAAACATGTTCATCAAGACAGTAAAAGACCTAGATAGTTATGTGGAGAAACTTATTGACAGTATCCCTAACGAAATCGTGCAGGCGCAGTATCCGACGATGGATCAAATCTTTGTCCTTATGGAACTGGCGCGGAAACTAAAGTTGTATGATGCTTACGATCTGTTGGATAAGACTTTCAAACGAAACTAATTGTGATATAATCCCCTTTCCATTAAGGGGCAAGACAATGGGCTTCGCATCAATCGTCAAGTGGGTTAACGGCGAGAATCTCCTGACCGTTGACATCGACGGAACCCGATACGAGTATGAGACTTCGCCATTCATCAAGGAGAAGTTTCAATACATGTTGCGATTCAATCAGGGTAAGGCGATATCCTATCTTAAACAAAACTCTGAACTCATTCGGTCCTACTCTCTGAAGAAATAATTCCACTTAACTTATTTCACGCCACAATAAGAGCATGACAAAGAAAGATATCAATTCAACCCTTGCCATCATCGCCGCTGTTGCCGCTGGCGTCCCTATGGATGCGGGGCGCGTATTCGTTGAGGCGAGTAAGGGTAACGGATCGGGACGTACCACGAAATGCAAACGGTGTGGCGCTGTCGGTTCTGTAGAGATGGGACCGAATGGCAAGCGCCACATCGCCGGTTGCAACTGTTGAACCCCCGGAGGCACAATGGACGCCGATCAATACGAGAAACACATCCAGAAACTGGAAGCCCAAGTCAGATCGCTTGTGGATTCGATGCGGGTGATAAGCCGAGAATGCCACGCACTCGATCAGCCCGTGGCGGCGGGAGTGTCCTCGACTTCGCTTTTCAAGGTCGTACTGGATCACGCCAGAGACATCGCGGACGCCGCGCTTCGTGGCGAGTTTAGGAACTAATCCATATGCCGAGACTTCAAGTTGAAATTACGGACGATCCGTGGTATCCCGAAGGGCAGTGTAGTTTCTTACGGAAGGTTCGGATTTCACACAATAGGATTGGAGAACAAAACACATGAAGAAGCCGATAAGGAAGGTTGTCATCGAAGTAAACGACGGCATCGTACAAGAAGTCTACTCCAACGATCCGGCTATCACCGTTATCCTTGTCGATTGGGATAGCATCAGGGATGGTGGGAAGAGCGCAGCCGTTCTGCATATTGCACCCTTCACTCCTGCCTTGCCTGACGATACACGAAGGGAAGTTGAAAAAATACTTGGAAAGAACTGGAACAAGGAATAACAAATGAAATCACCCAAGGGCAACGGGATGTTTCATTAGGATTTAACCTAGAATAACTTCTTGTTCGGGCGGTTGGTTCTACACCCTATGGGTGCTTAGGCGTGGAAGAGGCGGAACCAGCAAGACGCCAGCCCAACAAGAGGATTTTTGTTTCCACTAACCTGCTAATACTGCACAATAGATATATGAACTTTGAATTTGTCAAAGTCGAATTGAGCCATCCCAAGATTGAAAAGCCTTTGGGGCAGTCTTGGATGATTAAGATGACTGACGCTGAAACCGCGATGGATTATTTTTTGAATAAAGACTCAACCCTTGCGGAAGCGTTTTTTGACGTAAGCAAAGTTGCCGAGGCACAAGCAAGGGGAGTTAAGTGTCACCTTACGAATCGTCTTGCCTCTGTCGTCGAAGTGATCGCGAGGGACAGCGAAAGTTGGATTAGTGCTATTTCCCGTATTCACAGCAAGAGAATGAACGCTATCCTTCGAAACCTCCCTGTCTACGTCAACCGTAATGGTGGATGGACGCCCGTAGGGGACGGTTGCAAGGAGATTGAGACCCTTGTAGCAAGCCGCTGGCCCACTGACGAGGAACCGCGTTACATACAGTGGCCCAATGGTACTCACTGGTATGCAAAGGTTGGTGCCAATGACATTATTGTAGATGGAATTCAGAAGTGGAATTCAAAGGCTGAAGCCGAAGCGGCGTACAAGGAGTGGCTAAAAAAGAATTAACTAATCTATTAATCCGACACAATAGAAGAGTACCCAATAAAGGAATATCGTATGACATTGAGTCTACTTTTTGGCTTTATCAGTGGCTTTGCTTTCACTCTCCTTTATCATGTACTTCGTGAGTGGATTCAAAAGAATTAACTAATCTTTTAATACGGCACAATAGAAGTACATTGAAAGGAAATTGTCATGCTTACGCGCGACTTGCTGACCATCAGGGTAAAGCGGTCAGACATCAGCAATGACTCTGCGGACTGTGATATGTGGAGTGAGGCGGCATCAGTCGAGTATTGCCGCGTTACCGGGAAGAAAAATCTTGACTGGGTGGAGAAATCTATCCCGATAGGAAATGACCAGTATATGGTGCAATTTTCCAACATGTCCGATGGCTTCGGGGTTCCTCTGGAGCCGCCCTGTATCGTGGAAATCATTGACTAGGCATAGTAGAATTCAAACAATGTTAATAATTCCGCTAATCTATTAATCCGGCACAATAGAAACACAAAGGAGACATGCATGGGAACCCGTCAGAGTATCTTGAAGGCAGCGACCGAGAAGGAAGTCGCAGACCTTGGCGAAGCCGCCATGAAGTTCACCGAGGCTTCCGAGAAGACACAGCGGCGTATCGGGCTTGCCATGACGCGGAGGCTCGACGCACTTCGCAACGAAGCCACGATGAAGTCCCGCAAGGCAAAGTAAACACAGCGTAAATGAAATTCAAAACGTGTTACTGGTGCGGTCGCAAGTATCGCAAGTCGCGGAAGCGTAAGGTCCAATGTATCTTTTGCGGAGGGCGATTCAGCAAAGACCACAAGTAACGGCGTGATGGGGCGGGTCGCAACGGTATGGACGGTACCGGGGACGAAGAGGGAACCGCGCCGAGGGCACGTCACCCAAGCGGCAACACGCGGACTGAAGACGCGTCCCGCGTCCTGCCTCAATGCGCCGTATCGACGTGACAGAATGCGGGTGGTTCGCTTAAAGCGCGGTCGTACTGGCGCACGGGACCACGGTGGCGTGGTTAAAAATCCCGTAACCACCCGTATCTTGACACGCCGAGGTTTATTCAATCCCCAATGAACATTCCCGAGCGGAACTTAGTTCCACTTTCCGAACTACTAATAAATACTAATTTTCACCGCATTAGTAGTTCAACCCATTTTTATTCACCAATAAAAAAAGGCGGGGGATTTCTCCCTCGCCTTTGCCCCCTAAACTCGCCGCCGGTTCACATCGCCGCAACCGTTTGGGCGTCGTAATATGAAACTTCTCCGCTCCACCACATAACTTGCGCGGTCCCGTCAGGGTCCACAAGTCCCTCCCCGCGTTTACCTACAAGGGAAACCTGCTCGTTCTGATCCTTGGCAACTGCTCGTGCGATTGCCCAAGCAACGTTGTAAGGGACGGACAGGTTAATCCTCTTGTCCTGCACGTTTCGCCAAGACAGTTTAATCTTTTCCATGTTTCTATTGTGTCCCATTAAAGGTTAAGTAAAACAATATCGGCGCATTAGGTGCCACCGGGGCGAATGCAGGATCTGAATGGTATCTGCAAACGCATTCCCTCTGACAAGGGCGGGTGATTTGTTGGCGCGGCTGTCAGGCTCACGCCAGATTTTGTCACCCCTTAAACTCCGATGGCTTCTAGTGCGCCGAGGTTTAATGACTCTGAATCATGTCCTCGTACTTCTTGACGGCGTTCTGAAGTTGCTCCTTCGCCTTCGGGTCCAGCCGAACAACCCACGGAATGAAAGTACCAAATTCAGGAAAGACTTCGGGCTGACCATCAAGAGCCAGCACCAGTTTGACAGCCCTCAGAAGATCATCCACGCTGGCGACGGCAGCGCGATTGCTCCGAGCCTCCGCCATGTCCTTGTTGAACCGCGCATTCCAAGCCTTTTCCTTCTCGTCGCGCTTGGCATTCAGGGCAACGGGGTCGTGCCGCTTGCAGTACCACTTGCCTTCGCGCTCGACGCTGGCCTTCTGACCGCACTTGTGCGGATGCCACATGTCGGTTGCAATCTGACCTTCGCACTTGAAGAAAATCTTTTCCGTGTCATTCCTATCGGTCATTTTATTTTCCCTTTTGATACTTCTATTGTGTGCCTTTTAATCCTAAATCAAAACTTCTAAATCAATTCGCTGGCATACGTTCACTAGCACCTTGAAGTTATTTCCGTCCTCGTCTATCACCAGCAAGTAATCGTGCTTCGGGAGATTCAATAACTTCTTAACTATATAGATTCTACCACAAACCAGCACCCTACCATCACGCTTGAATCCCACTTCTTCAAGCGTAGAAGGACGTTCCATTGTCCTCTCCCAAGAGACCCATTGCTATTGTGTACAGGATATTGGCTAGTGTCCTAATCTCGTATCCCCGCCCCCCGAGGTTTGAGGGGCGGGGTTGACGAGACTAGGCGACAGCCTCCGCGATGATCTTCGCAGCGCGTTCGCGGGTGGTCGCGACGTTCCCGAACAGGATGGCGTCCATCCGACGGGACCGCGCCCCCTCCGCGTCGTCCTCCGCGCCCTTCTGGACGCGGAAGTGGTCAAGGTACTCCACGACGCCGTTGAACGCGCCCCAAGCCGTTCCCCGCACGCCCGGGAGGTCCGTGCCCTTGCCGTTCTCGATGCGGAACAGGACCGTATCCCGAATGTTGGTGAGGCGGGTTGAAATCTTCTCGCCTTCGGGGGACGGGAAGATCGCGTTGACGACGCCCTTGAGGTTCTCCCCGAACAGGGGGCGAGAAGCGAGGAACTTGAAGAAGTTCTCGATTTCCGCGTACTGCTTCTTGACGATCCCGAGGACGGTAAAGGCTTCTACCGTCCGCTTCGCCACGTCGCCCGTGTGCCGAATCGAGATGAAGTTGTCCTTCGCGGACAAGGCGAGGTTCAGTGTATTGTGACAAACCACCCTCACAACTGACTTCCCGAGTTTGACCGACATGCTACCGTCATGTCCCATCGCGAGAAGAACAAACTTCTTGACCTCATCGCCCTTGACGACCTCGAACGAATCGGGCAGTTTGGCGAGAAGCCAAACCTTCTCACCGATCCCGAGGGAGCCCGCCGTCTCATAGATCGCCTCGCCCGCGCCGACCACCGCGTCGAACGCCCCGAACACGTCCTTGTTCTGAAGGGGAGCGAAGCGGTTCCCGACGACGCCGAGGATCGCCCGATTGTCCTGCCGAACGACCGCGTAATGCCCGTTCACCTTCGCCCCGTCTTGGGCGAGGTTCATGTCCTCAACCTCGACGTTCCAGCCGAGTCCAGCCGCCTCGATGGCGGTCGCCGCCGTCGCCAGCCCGTTCACAGGCGTCCCGAGCCCGTGCCACGGCACTCCGTTCGCCTTGTTGAACATCATCTTGTCGATATCTGCGGGCATTGGTTTGCCCTCCTTTCGTTCTTTATTGTGCGTCGAATAAAGCCAAGTGGAAAAGTAATCTTCAATAATCGGCGGCACCCCATATATGTAGAAGCCAAGAAAACTTTTTACTTAGGCTTAATAATCACACAATAAAGACGTAAGAAAGGGAAATAGAATGCTGACCGCAACGAGACTTCCACCCGACTTCAGCGCGGAAACTTGGGAGCATATAGGGACCGCCAAGGCGGAGCGATGCTATACTACTTCATCTTGGGTATGGAGTGACCCCGCCTTGCGGGACATCATTCCCGCCGAGTATCTTGGGGACTTTACTAATCATGTACTGATTGACGGCGACACTCTCTATCGGGTATATTCAACGGGTGAACGGGAAACCGTTGTGATGTCCTTCAAGCGGAAGTAATTTTCTTTTACTAAAGATTATTAGACACACAATAAAGGCATGAGCATGATCCCCACTCGCAAAGACACCGATGCCAAGATTATCGGGGTGGGTGGTATCCGTTGTTACTGCTGTGTCGTCAATCACCGCAAGACTAAGATTGAGTCCCGTCGCCGCCTGCGCCATGCCGTCAAGGCGGCGATTCGCAAGGGAACTGACGAATAAACAAAAATGGGGCGGTAGTGTAACCGGTTAACATTCCGGGCCTTCAACCCGGCGACTACGGGTTCAACTCCCGTCCGCCCTACCAAAAGAAATTCCACTAGCCATTAATAAAGACACAATATAAACGAAAGGGAAAATCAAATGTTTATGGGACGCGACCAGTACGGGCAGTATTGGCATGACCTTGGCAAGCATCCCCGCAAGGAACTGATGCGCCGAATCGGGCGGTCCAGCGCGAAGAAGATGTATCAGGACGACAAGGATGGCTCAACGAAGCACGTTGGGTACATCATCGGTGGTCTTTGGATTTCCCTCTACACGGTGACGCCTATCGAGAAGTAATTATTTAAAACCCCGCTAGGTAGTCGGGATTCAGTTCCCGTCATAGCGTTCAGGGAGCGGGGCAAGCGGGGTAGAGTGAACGTAGCCCCGCGCTATAATAATCATTCTAGGAATCCAACATGGAAGTCATGCGCCGCTGTATGAACTGCGGCCGGTCCGTCCCCGAGGACAAGATCCGCAAGGTGCGGGAATGCCCGGCCATCAATCTCTGCGAGGACTGCAACAGCCCATCCAAGCGGATGCTCATCCTGGCTCGGGCCATGGGACATTCGATCCCTCCATCTTTTCGCTGCAAGATATGAGATGGCTAACGCGGAAGGACGTGAAGGTAGGTCGGGGGGTAGAGTGAACGTAGCCCTCCATTTTAAGGTGCGTACAATGATCGCCAATCTAACTTTGGGTTTTAACCAAGACGGTTCGGGAGTCATTCATATCCCGAAGGAAATCTATGCGGAGTTCCTCGCGGGGAAGCCCCTCACCAAGATTTCGGGAGATTGCCACGGAGAATTCCGTCTTACCATCAAAATTACTCGCCCCCTCAAGCGGTCTGATAGGTTCCCCGCTTCTATGGGGTATGACGAAGATGGGACTTCCGGTCAGGATCGGAAATCTTATTCCGATACTCAGGACCGAAAGAGTTATGCGTAAACTGAACAATTAGATTAAGCGACTAACTAATTAGTTGAACACAATAGGAGCAGAGAGGACGGGGCGGTAACGGACCCCGAGCGGAACTAAGTTCCGCTGAACTACCGTGAAACTCGCCGCGCCGAAAGGCCAGGCGGAAGATAGAGTGCGTGTTGGGAGATTTTAATTCTTGAAAAAGTTGACAAACAGGGACCGCCAACGTTTCCCCGATCTTCGCGGGCCCCTTCGGGTTGCCGCCGTTTCGCGGGTTTTTTACGAGGACCGCTAAAGCCTCGTCTTCCTTGTCTGCCTATATTGTGTGCCAATAAATCACAAGTGGAAATGTAAAAAAACTACATGGTGCGTGTAGAAAATCTACATCTCTTGCTAAAAACGGCTATATCTTATTCCTAAAATCCTTATCAAAGAATTCCAGAATAAGGGCGTCGCACTCGTCTTCGGTTGTTCTGAAATCGCTGCAAATAGCCGCGAACATATCCTGAACGATTAGGACAGATTGAAGTACGGCGGGAATTTTCTTCCACTGTCGCAACTCCCGCGCCGCCTGTGTTGACTCATCGAGCGACAAAATTCCCTTGTTGTCGTCTCTGGCAAGTCCGCGAATGCCGTAGATGAGTGCAACGCGAACGGCTGTTTTTATGTCGATTGACCGCATAGAAATTCCTTTTTGCTTTATGTTTTTATTGTGTCCCCAATATTCCTAACTCAAGGTTTCACGCGGCGGCGGAAAGTTTGCTAGAAACCATTCCCCGACAATTTCTTCCAATCTCTTATCAAGAAGTGACGTAGCAAGCGGGTTCAAATCCTTCTTGACTTCGGGGAATCCCTTGATTACTTCCTGCCAAAACGCGAGTTGCGCGTCGGCGGTGACTCTGCGAAGCCGCGTCTTGCACTCGATTGCCCTCTTGATGAACGTATCCATATTTTTCTCTCTCATCTTTATTGTGGCTAAAATAATTGTTAGTCGAAACTTCACGCGGCGGCGGTCGCCTCCTCCTGCTTCGCTTCCTCCTTGTCGGCGTCCGCTTCCTCTTGCTTCTTGTTGCGTCCCCTGATATAGTCCGCTGCTTTCTGCGCGGCGCTGGCGGCGCAAACCACCATCTCGGGATTGTTCTGAAGCGACTTCAACCAAGACTGAATATAGGCGACGACGTTCAAGGGCTGATCCTCCGTTGTGAAACCGCACTCTGCCGCGAGGAACGCCGAAGCCATTTCGGCAACAAGTTCCTCTTTCGCATACTCCGCTTTGCTCTCGAAAAAGTCATTGAAGTCCTTACGGTTCAGCCGGTTCTTACTCCCCGTGCTGTGCGCGAGTTCGTGGAACAGGACTCTGTAGTATCCCTCTCCCGCCACGAAGTTCTCGGCGTGTGGCATATTGATGGCGTCAAGGGAAGGGCAGTAACAAGCCCTATCGCCCCCGTGCGTGATCGTCGGCTTGTCCTCGTACTCGTTGACGACCGCTTCCGCCGAAGCGATGGGCGTATGCTCCCGCTTGGCGTCGATGGGGATATGCTTCGGGTCGATCCTCTCGCATTGCTCAAGGTTGAAAACGTAATAGTAACGAAGCATGGGAATATTTTTCGTCATGGAGGTTCCATCCGCCTTCACGCCGTCCTTCTTCAACATCTTCCAGAAAATAACCTGTGTGGCTTTTTCACCCTTCTTGACGTTTCCGCCAAGTTGCTTCGCCTGATTGTACGTCATCCACCAACCCGACTTGTAACCGGCGAAGTCCAGAAGGAACGGGTTGATGCCCCTGTATGCCTTCTTGCTCACGAGGTTCCGATGTCCCGTGCAATTCCAGGGTTTGCGCCAAGGAATGTTTCCCTTGTTCAATTCGGCGAGAATCTTCTCGGTAACGATTTCGTGAACTTTGTTGCTCATATCTTTCTCTCCTGATGTCTATATTGTGTCTTATCTAATCTCTAATAAAATCTTTTCTTTCTCTCAAGAAATCATTTGATTTGGAGATATCAAACACACAATAAAAACACGAGGAAAGTCCTTTAAGCAAAAAGAAAAAGAAGATTGGTTTGGAAAATCACGCCCATAAGATTTGATTAAGTGATATAATAAGCACAATAAAACCATGACTACAGCAATCGCACATAGAGGCACCGCCGAGCAGGCGAGGCTTATTTCAGAGATATGGGATACGCTCGCCCTGCTTAAGCGACCCATTTCTCCCGAAGATATTCGTTCCCTCGTCACCGAGCAGGACGAATTCAAAAGCGAAATGGAACTGCGTAATATAAATATGCAACTCAAAGCGGAGTACAGGAGCGGAACTTAGTTCCACTTGGGATTATTTCAGACACAATAAAACCGTGACACTTAAAGAGCAAAAAGCGGAGGCGGATCGGAAGTATTTTGAACATGTTAACACTTGTCCCGACTGCAAGAAATTTAATTGCAAGATCGAAAAGCAATTAGATATCGAGCGCAAGGCATTAGATAGTGCTTTGCTGGATGAATGGTATTGGAACCAAGGAATTGATTAATTTTGACTTACAATTTTTAAGCGCACAATAAAGTAATGAATCAGCATTGGCTTTCTCCTGCCCTTGGCGATTGGACAAGAATTCATAATCGGAGTGAATTGCTCCATGCAATTCTCCATGCCGTAACAATTGCCAAGATGGAGGAAAACAAGGAAGTAGCAGACTTCCTTGAGTCCACCGCGAAGGCACTCCCGAAATTTGATATGACAAAGGAAGGTGTGAACGCCGCACTAATGGCGATCTGCATTAAAACGGGGATGATTAATTAGATTTTACTTGTGATTTCTAGACACACAATAAGAGCATCAAGGGAGAAAAAAATGTACGAAGACATCAACTATGACACGGCGAGCGCGCTGAACAGGCAATTGAAGGATCTTCTGATCGGCGGAAACAAGATCCAGGCGATCAAGTTGCTTCGCATCGCAACGGGTGGCGGGCTTCTCTCCTGCAAGAATTTCGTGGAGGCTCTTGAGAAGGATATGGAGACCATCTGCCCTTGTTGCTCCGGTTCCGGTCGCGTGACTTGTTGGAGGAATCGGGAGTATAATAATTCGAGTCTGACCCGCTAAAATCGTTTTCAAGCAGTCCCTGCCTTGCCCTGACCCAGCATGGCGGGGATTTTTTATTCCACTTGCCAGTATTTAGCACACAATAAATACAGGAACGAAACAAGTTAGGGAAACGAAGAGGCGGACGGCCGCAATCTCCCGGCCGCACGGCGCGGAAACCGCGTCTAACTCGCCCCGTTTTCCTCTCCCCGCCTTGGCCGCACACCAAGGCGGGGATTTTTCTTTACATTTAGGATAAAAACAAGCACAATAGAAGTATCAATACAGAAGAAAGTGATATTAAGATGAAACACATCAGCGTGTGCGACAGGCTAATAATATCCCAAAGACTCCCCCTCGGGCATTACGAAAGAAAGGCCGCACAAGAAGCCGTGGCCGCCGAATACGCGCATAGCGATAAAATAGAAAATCAATTCTGGAAGAACCAAAGTTATGCAAACTGTCGGATTAAATTCGATGCCACGATAACGCTTTGCAATACTCTATGTGATATGTTACACGTTCGGCGGCTCAAATATGTAAAGCGAAATATTTCAGGAGTATTTGACCACTACATGGGCGGGGAAAGAACAATTTACATAATTGTTCACAACGAAGTTTGCTCAGTTAGAATTTTATTGCACGAGTTAGCCCACCATGTGGTCGGGATGGAAGGGCTAATTGGAATGCACAACCGGGATTTTTTGTGGGTCGAAGAATTGTTATTCGATGCATATATTTCCATTTGCAAATAAATTTCACACAATAAAAGCACAACAAGGACGCGAGGGAGAAGCGGAACCTCGTTAAAAACCGCGAAACTCGCACAACCCGAAGGGGATGCGGAAGTCAGACAACGCCAAGGGAAACTATTTTTATTAAAAAATAATAAAACACAAAAAAAAGACTGTACGGATTGTCGCGTCGTCGCCCACGGCGCTATAGCGGTGGGCATATGCGAGTCCGTACAGCAAGTTTACAGTAGCCGCCCTTTTATTTAGTTCGGATAATCCATCGCCGCGAAAATATCGTCCGTCTCCATTGCGCGAGCGCAGTCCCGAACGTCCTCCCCGCACCCCTCGCAATAAGTTCCGGGGTCTCCCTCGACGTGGTACACGTCGCACGGTTCTAACTCTGCTCGACAATGGGCACACTTCAACTTCGGCTCGCTGTGCTTCATCCGTTTCCTTTCAATGTTTTTATTGTGGCTAATCAGTCCTCGTCGTGTACGACTTCCCGTAAAGTTTTGTCTGCGCCTCCGCCATCGTCTCCGCGTACCCGATGACCTTATACCAGGTTTCCTCGTTCTTTCCCTTGGTAGGGTCGGGGTATGAGTTCCCGGTAAAGAATCTCAACCCGAAATTACTCTCGGTGATGCCCTGCAATAGAACATACTTTGGTTTATTATCTGGCATAAAATTCTTTCCCTTGCGTTCTTTATTGTGAACGGGATAATACTAAGTAAAAAAAGTTTAAAAGAGCCCGAACGTTGCCCGCCGCGTCATGCTGTCAATCCGGTTCTGACTCCACCCGTCCGCCCGAAGGACGGCGACATACGCCTCATAGCCCTTCCAGTCACATCCCTGCGCCATGCCCCGGAGGTTGGCAACGTGATCCCCCTCCACAACCTGATTATCCATGATGCGCTCGGACAGCAAGGCGGCGGACGTCCTCGACTCCCATCCCTCGTTCTTCCCGTAAAGTCCGCGACCCATATGAACCCCTTTCATTGTTACCTTTATTGTGTATTAAATAAAACTAAATCAAATCGTTTTACTTAGGATTTAATAACACACAATAACAGTATTAAAGGAGATACGAATGAGTTTTGTGTCACGCTTACCCGGAACTTGCGTATGCGGAAACGCAATCAACGCTGGAGACCTCATCGAGCGCAACGCCATGGGGAAATATGTACACGCGGCTTGCCTGTCGGTGCAGTCCTTGCGCCCCGTGTACCGCATTGCAAAAGACACGGTGGAGGAGTGGGCGGCGGCAGGGCTTGTCAGGGTGGCGGGACTCGACCCCGACCACGCCCGCGAACTGAACGGCGTGGGCTTCTCTCGCTATGACGGCGACTTTGGGCACGACATGGCGGAAAAAATCTTGGCGGAAAACGGGTTGACTGACAAAATGTGGGCGGCGGTGGTCAAACTGGCAACCAAGTATCAGAGACAAATCGGGCCCAAGCCAACACTTATCGCCGTGTAATATTATTTTATTAAGCATTTAGTAACGCACAATAAAGGCATCAAAGGAAATAAAAGAATGAGCAAAAAGCCAGAGACGACCGACGAGGCGATCATTGCCGCGCAGACCGTGCGCGGGTAGATTAACAAGGAAAACTCCATGAAGGTGATCCACAAGACAACGGGACGTCGATACTTCGTGACGGACCTCAAAGACGGGCGGGCATACGCCTCGGCCACTGACGGATGGGTTCCCTCCGGGCAGGTTATCAACCGATCCACCGTCGAGGAACTGTTCGACCCTGCGCCACCCGAAGAAAGGAAGCGAGGCGAATTCTAAACGCTCTCCCCGCCGCATCCGCACCTACGTGAAAGCGTACTGGACGACGCGGAAGGGATTTACAACCCCCCCGTGCAAACCCGTGACAAGGCTTGACGGGGGTTTTTATTTCCACTTACCTTTATTGAACACACAATAAGAACGTTAAAGGAAATCACCATGATAAAACAGTATGCGGTTTATCGGGTGCCGACGCCGAAGGGAAAGGCATTCCGCGTCATTTTGTGCGAACCGGACGGCACGGGGAGCGCGACGAATTGGAAGGACTTCCTTCCGTGCGAATTGTATGGACCCATCATCGGCATTTGCGCGCACAACCGGGGCGACGCGATGAACCGAGGCAAGGAGCAAATCGAGGCATTCGACAAGCGGAAGCAAGAGATACGGGACTCCCTGAAGAAGAGTTAAATAAATTTAATAAACGGAACTAAGTTCCGCTTAGAAAGGACACCATGAAAACGCAAGACCGGGGCGACTTCATAAAGCGATGGAACTGGAATGGCTTTACCCTTTGGCTTTTCCAAACGGGCAGGCGGAAGAACACGGGACAGGAGATTTTGCGCTACGTTTTTAAGGACGGTAGCGCGACGATTTTCGAGGGGTCCGAGTACGGCTGTTCCCCTCTCCATGCCCTTGATAGCATCGAGTGCGTTTACGGCTTGCTCGGCTTTCTCGCAATGGGTAAGGACGGGGTGGACGCCGATTACTTCAAGGATTACACTCCCGCTCAAATTGCTTGGCGGGACTCGCCTCGGCGCGATGAACTTGATTTGAGGGTAAGCGATTTTGTGGGGACTTAATAATATTAAGCCCACAATAAAGATATCAAAGGGGTGTAACATGAAGGCTCCGCGCAAACCCGCTCCGCGCTGTGACTCTTGCGAAGCCCTTATGATCAACGGAGTATACTGTCACGAATCGGGCTGCCCCGATATGTGGAAGACGAAAACCTATCTCTGCAAGTGGTGCGGCGCGAAATTCACGCCCGAGGAAAAGCACCAGATTTGCTGCTGTGACTCGTGCGCCGAAAACTATAATACATAGGAATTCCAAATGATAAAACCTGGACAAGATAAACTCGCTTTGGACTATGTGCGCAAGATTCATAACACTGAGAAACGACGCTATGCCCTTGCCTACAAGACGTTTTTGATTGATGGGAAAAATCCTCCCGTTGATGCCGACTTTAAGTGCTCTTACATGGCAAAGCAGGCTGTCCGCTTGTGCCTCGCGGATATCTTGTGCTAGTAAACTATTTTCCTGAAGAGTTAAATAAATTTAATAACCGGCACTAACATCGGCAGGCCGGAACTAAGTTCCGCTAGGGATTCCAAAATGATAAAACACGGGTGGAACACTGGGTGGGGTCAGTGGCACGACGGATATCGCTACTCCATCCGCGTCGGTGAGATGAAATGGTATAGTGAATATCGCGGCTGCGCTCCTGTAATGGTTGCCGACCGTCAGACCGGCGGGCTAATTGTCAGAATGGGCGACGTCCGAATTATCGGGAACTTCTCCCCCATATGGATCACCATAAAGGGGAAGCGGTCGCAATTAACCGAACTTCTCCGGGTGGAGTAGCGCGGCAATAAGCACCAATTAATTATTTTATTAAATCCATTGAACCAGCCAAAGCGGAACTTAGTTCCGCTGACCGATTAATCACGTTTTATTATATCTATTGAACCCACCCCGCCGCATTAAAAGCAATTAATCGGAATTGTTTTCCCTGTAGCGCAGTGAATTAATTCTTTTTATTAAATTCATTGAACCCTCCCGCCGCGCCTAACTTACAAAAGAAACCATAAGGCACTAAGTATTAAAATAAAAACAATCGCGCCGACCGAATCTTTT
>Ga0315275_10002652_pt1 | contig 16236 bp, 18 predicted proteins | sample YL17G03_0_MG_FD_205557 | JGI IMG/M metagenome (GOLD analysis project Ga0315275, IMG submission 205557) | Sediment microbial communities from Yellowstone Lake, YNP, Wyoming, USA - YL17G03_0 | ecosystem: Environmental > Aquatic > Freshwater > Lake > Sediment | place: USA: Wyoming | collected... | reverse complement strand
GATCGTCCCCGCTCCGTCGATGGGCTGGTACTCAGGGTCCACAATCTCCACGCACGTTCCGATCATCTTCCGGTCTTCGAGGTAGGCCAGGAGGTCCGCCTTGAGTTGGCTGGACGGGATCCCTCCCCCGGTCGGGGCGATGGTCAGCCTGACGAGACAGCAACACCCGCTCGACGGGTCCATTGGAGTTGCACCCACGACCACGAACGCCTTGGCAATGCCTGGGAACGCCTCGGCCAGGGCCACGAAGTCCTCCGCCGTGACCGCCCTATTCAAGGCCAGGAGGCTCCTCGGACCCGCCACCTTGGCCTCATCAATGGTCATGGCATCCTCGCCCCCGCTCGCCGCGTTGGGGTTGGTCACGGCCACAACCACCGGGTTTCCATTGAAGCTGAAAGTCGCCAGGACGGTCGTGATGGTGTTCTCAGGCACGTTCCCGTTCGATCCCCCTCCGACCCGGTAGTCTGCCCGGATGTTGGCCCCCTGGTCGGGGATCTTCCCCTGGGAGTTATCTCCGAAGTACACCGTCACGATGTCATTGTCGTCCCGCGTGGTGGTGAAGTTCTTGTCATCCGGCCCGCTGTAGGCGAAGGATTCGATCTCCTGCCACAACTGCTCCCCGATGCCTTCGTCGATCCAGAGTACCAGGGTTCCGTCGATGATCGGAACGCCGGTCAGAGCGAACCTCTGCCGGGCGATCCCGAGGCTCACCCCCACGATCTCGCTCTTGCTCTGACCCTCCACTGCGGCGGTTGTGACTTCCAGCTGCCCTCCGGGGATCACTGCATCTGCCGATGTCTCGAAGTAGATGGGCTTGTCCGTGGCGTCCGCCGTCGTTTGGAGGAGGGTTCCCTTGGGGATCACAAGGTCTCCCCCCAGGGGGTTCTCGATGGAGAACACAACATCCACGGAAGCGGGGGCCGCGCTGTTCAACCGGAAGTTGATGAGCTGGAGGAGGTTGATGACGCTCCTCCGCGTGATCGCCGTGGGGAGGAATGCCTCGTTTCCGATCCGGTCAACGTAGAAGTGCAGGCTGTCCGCGACGAAGGCCAAGAGCCGCTGGAGGACGATTCCGAAGTCGGACAAATTGTGATCTGTCCACTCCGCCGCCATGAACGGAATCGCTCTCACCATGTCTTGAGAAATCGCCTCGAAATCGCGGCTGGTGTAATCTATTGGGGGGATTCTCTGCGACACCCTGGTCAGGGTGATCGGTGTTACCACGGTTCACCTCAGACGTTCAGCTGCCCGGTCACCATCATTTCTGCCGAAAGATACAAAGGCCAAACGAGATTTCCCGGCTCCTGCGTAGAAATCATCCTGAAGTCGATGATCGCCTCCAGCACCCCCTCTTTTGCCCTGTCAACGCTAATTTCGATGTTCGTAATCTCCACCCGCTTCTCCCACCGCTGAATGGCCTCCGTCAGGGCGAACCGGAGCCGTGCCACGGAAACCTCGTCGATGGGAACGAAGATCATGTTCCGAAGGTCCGAACCAAAGTCGCGGTCAATCGCCCGGCTCCCAATCCTCGTCCCTAGGATCTGCCGGATGGCCATGCGAACCTTGTCCACGTTGTCGGCAGGGGTGACACCGACCAGCTTTTGGGTTCTTCCCAGGGATGTGAATCGGAAGGGGAAAGCCCACCCGCGCCCGATCATGTCGGGATTCCTCGCCATCGGCTACCTCTGCTCCCTCTTGCAAACCGTTTGCGAACCTTCCCCGGTTCGTTCATGGGCCTGCCGGAGCTCCACGTTCAAGTTCGACACCAGGGCTTGGATCTGGATCAGCAGCTCCCGCTTCCTCTCAGTATCATACTTTTTCTCCAGCTTTTCGGAAGGCCGGAGGTCCGCGATCTCCACCCGGAGGTTCGCCTTCCACATGGAGAGGATGCTCTTGAAGAGTTCCACCTCCAGGTCGGGGTGCCCCTGTAGGCTCTTGTCAATGACCTGGAGGAACACGTCGATGTTCTCGACCTTCTGGCCCAGGGCGTCCCTCCTCCGGTTCACTTGGTCGATCTCCAGATTCAGGGAGGCAAGGAACTTTCGGAGGCTCTCCAGCCGATCTGGGGAAACGCTGTCCTGAAGGTCTTGGATGACCCTCACGATGGTGTCCCACTGCGGATCGGTAAGGTTGTCGAGAAACTCGGAAATACCGGGCATGGAAGCCTCCCTAATCGCTCGTCGTGTTCGGGACGCACGGCCCCGGAAGGATTACCGCCCCTCACGTCGCCGTGTCGCCCACCCTCAGCACTCCCAGCCCCTCGATGGTGGTCACCAATGAGCCCATCGGAAATGGGCTCGCCGGTTGCGGGATCATGCCGTGCATGTGCGGGCCGACCATGTCCGTCACCTTCGCCATGATTCCGCAGTCACAGGTCACATAAGGGGTCGGGAGTGGACCCGTTATCACCACCGCTCCGTGGCTCGTCAGCGACCCCAGGTACGCCACCGGCTGAGGCATCGGAACCTCCATCGAGAAGGAAGAGGAAGAACTCCGCGTTCTCCCTCTGAATCTTCATTTCCTCGTAGGTCTTGATGCACCCCTCCGCCCTGGCCGGAAGGTCTTCAGGTCTCAACCGGGTCTCAATCTCCATCCGTTCTTCCAGGAGGGCGTTCCGCCGGGACTCCATGTTTTCCTTTAGGAGTTGCCCCTCCCCCGAGAAGGTTGTGATCCGCTTGAGAACCTCCTCCATGCACCCGAGTTCGTGAACCACTTCCTCCAGGCGGTCCTTCTTTTCTTGAAAATAGAGTAGCACCTGTTCGGAAATCTCCTTCGCTCGGCGTAGCCTTTCCCCGGTCACCTCGTCCATGACAATCGAGGAGGTCTTTCGGAGGCAAGCCGCCAGCTCCGGATCGGCCCCGAAGGCTTTCCTCCACGTCTGCTCGTCCATCATCTTGTGCGAGGCCATGAGCCCTCCTACGGACTCGGGATGTCGGGACACGACGTATCCAGGGGAACCGGGGGGCATGTCGGCTGGCCGGGGCACACCGGGGGTTGCGGTGCCGTGGGTTGCGTCGGAGGCGACCCGGTCGGGGCTCCCATCTTGTGGGAAATCGTCAATGCCTTGTCCTCGATGCTCCCTAACGCCTGCCGTGAGTAGCTCCCGAAGACGTTCGTGGTCATGCTCCCCATCACCCACAGGGTGTAGTTCCCGAGGATCACGTCCGTCCGGTCGCCCACCGCCCAGTGTTTCAGCCCCCCTTGGTTCACCCGCTGCTCCTGGCCGGTCACCCAACCGTCCAGAGCCGCCTGATTCACCCGCTGTTCCTGGCCGGTGACGAAGGTGTCCCGCGTCCCCTTCAGTTGCCGGGTCTCCTTAGCGGCAACTTCCAGCCAGCGGTCCTTCCCCACCTTGACCGTATGGTCGAGTTCGACCAGCGTGTGCTGGTTCATCTTGACATGATGCCGGTCGTCCATTTCCACAAGCCGGTACGACTTCCCGGCCACCCGGATCGAAAGTTCCCCCGTCGAGTCGATCTCCACCCAGGACTTCGACGGCCCGTGCCAGATGTGAACTCGTCCCAGTCCTGGGGTGTCATCCACCTCAATCACGATGCCATTGTTCTTGGTCTTGAAGACCTTGTTGCACGGGTACTGCGGAGGCCCCTTGGTCCGCAGGGGCGATCCAGGCTGGCACTCGTCCGTACAGGCCGCGCTCTTGAACTTATCGTCTCCCTTGGGGCTCATCGTGCTGGGGTCCGTCTTCCAGCACTTCTGGCCGTCATTCCTCGCCAGCGAGGGGGTCTCCGGGGGCGTCCCCGTGGGCTGCCCCCACCATGTCCCAACCACCAGGGGGCGGTTCACGTCCCCGCTCTCGAACTCCACGAAGACCGCCGCGCCGATGTCCGGGGGGGCGAAGAATCCGCTGTCCGCCTGCCCCCCGTAAGTGCCTGCCGAAATGGCGGCCCAGTCCGTGAGTATCTCCAGTCCCAGGATCTCCGGCACCCGGCACCGCACCCGTCCGAGGCGCAAAGGGTCCAAGTTGATCATCACCACGCCCCGGTAGCGGCCCCAATACCGCCGCTCCTGATGGGGCGTCGCTTCGCCTGTTGAGGGAATACTCACTTCTTCTCCTCGCTCGGCTTCGCGTCGTTCGGTTCCACCGGTTCGTCCCGCCCTACCGACCCCCTGAAAAACAGCGTGAAGGGGATGCGGTTCAGGTGCCTGGATACCACCTCATGCCAGATGTTTGATGCCCGGTGGATCAAAAATCCCCAGAGGACCGGTTCGCCCCACCCCATCCACTCGAACATCCCCATGATCTGGAGAAGGTAGGCCGCTCCGACTGCCATCCAAACACTTTGGCAGTAGCCACACCGGGCGAAAATCCCCAGTTTCCGGGGCTTTTCTCCCCTGCCCGCCAGCCATGCCCGGACGCCCTCGAACACTTCCGCCGTGGACGTGATCTCCACCACGGCCTCGACGAGGGCGACGGCGATGATGAACTTCAGGAGCACCTACCCCTCCTTCTGGCACCCGGGGCACCACGTCACGTCGTAGTATTTCTTCAGTCGGCTGCTCCAGATGTGCTTCAGGACCAGCCGTGCCCCGCACTTCTTGCAGAGGATCTCCTTCGTCGGCTGGATGATCGCCTTGAAGCCTTCGCCCTTGCCCGTGCTTACGGGTGCGGGTGCCCTGGTGATCGCGGGTGCGGGCGCTCGCGGGCGAAGAGTGACTTCCTTGACCACATGACCCTTCGGGATCACTCCTGCCTCAAGTCCCCTGGATTTCCTTCCGCAGCACCCCATCCGAAACCTCCTACAGAGAGACCGTCCCTGCGCTCTGCGGTTCAACCGTCGTTCCCCCTCCGGACGGCTCCTCATTACCTGCTCGTACCACCTCGAAGCGCACCTTGTACCCCTGGCCTTCCCCGGCTCCGAGATGATGTTGGACGCTGGTGACGTAGTACCGTCCGCTTGAACGTCCAACCCCGCTGATGTTCAAGAATTGGTTCGCCTTCAGGGACTCCAGACCCAGGCAAACTCCTGACCCGGCGATGACGTAGCGAGATGCCTGGGCCATGCGAAGAACCTGATTCTGGAGGAGGGGCCTCTTCTGTTCGTGGCCCTCGTTCGTGATGAACCGCTCGGGCTGTCCGATGCCCGGAATCGTGGTGAGGTTCGCCCAGTTCTTGTAGTCCATCACGGCCTGAACCTCGTCCGGGGCCTCCGTGGAATCCACCTGGATCTCCTCCTTCGTCACCGGGTCGATCTGCGTAATCTGCAATTTCAGGCCCCGCATGAACGTGCGGGAGTGGACCGTGAAGTCCTGTAGGTTCCCCGTCTGATCCGTTTCAAGGTAGGTCAGACTGATCCCGCTTTCCTCCGGCCTGGGCCGGTGGAAGTGGAGGACTCCGTTGTCCACGTAGAGCATGAATCCGTAGAGCTTCGCCCGCCGTTCCAGGAACTTCCAGTCGCTTTCGTTCGCCTGGATCACTTGGTCGTGCGTCGGGCTTGTCGTGTCGGAATCCACCCCGAATCCGTTCCTCCCTGCGATGATCCCGGCAATGTCGTAGTCCGACATCTTCTGGTAGGTCTGCCTGCGCTCGGTCGCCCCCAACTTGACCGCTTCGCCGTACCCGATCAATTCCAAGACCAGGGGCGTATTCCCGTGGCCGAACTTGAACTTGGGCCTCTGAAGGATGAATGAGCCATGGTTCACCATGCCGGGGTTGTCGTACCCAAGCATGACGTTGAACGTGCTCTGTTCCTTCGAGAGGATCGAAGAAGAGAGCCTCTTGTTCACGTTATTCAAGATGATCTTGACCATCGGAATTGCGAATCCGAAGGTGCTTTCGAGAAGGATCTCCCGAACGAAGCCGCTCTTGGGCGTGAATCCCAGTGCGCTAAAGTTGGGGGTGTACTTGTACGGGATGTTCGATGTCCTGGAGACCGGTGCCGCCAGGCTCGCGCTTCCCCGGACAGGGATTTGGCCGATGAGCCCGATCCCAGGAAGGACCGGAACTACCGGTAGGCCGATGCCCTGGCCCATGATGGGGAAGCAAGGTGCCCCGCGTCCCATGTCATCCAATCTCCTGCCGGTCCTTCAAGTCCCTCATTGGGATGACCAGCCGGGTTCCGGGTTCGATGTCCAAGGGGAAAAGAATCCCGTTGATGTCCCCGATCATCCACCAGAGGCGTGGCTTGCCTGCCGCCATCCAAGCCAATCCATCCAGCAATTCCCCAAACTGAAAATCATGAACGGTCACAGGGTTCTTCATCTGCCCCAGGGTCAAGGGTTCGCGGGCGTGAAGGAAGCGACGGACCTTCCCGTCCTTCCCCAAGATTCCGGTGAACTTGCACCCCTCGTAGCGACTTCCGACGAAAACGGACATGGCTAACCCTCGAACTCTCCCTGGAACTCCTCGACCGCGCTCTGCTCCGCCTTTTGCTGTTCTTCTGCCGTCCCGCCACCCGAAATGTAGAACTCCTTCAGGGTCACTGAAATCGTGGCTCGAATCGCCTTCGGTGCAGCCCCCTCGATGTGCGTCCGCGAGATCGAGGCGTCGATGATGACCGCCTTACGGGGCCGATTGCTTCCGCCCCATCCGGGGATGATGACGTCCACGGGGAACGGCGGCCCATTCTGCGGGCGCTGCATGGCCTGAATCGCATCCCATACTGCTTCGGGGTCTGCTTTGTTGAAGGTGATTGCCATTGGGGGAAAACCGTACAAAATGGTATCCACGTACAGCGACTTATCTGCGTCGGGCTTCACCCCATCCACCACGAACGAAATCGTGACCTCGCGAGGATCCCATCCCTTGAATACCAGAGGTGAAACAGACCCCACAGCATCCTGGTCCTCCACCTTCATCGTTTGCTTCTCGTCAAACGACTCCGGCTGGTACTCCCCCTTGATCGGCCCTATTGACCAAAACGCCATTCATCACCTCAATACGCGGGCTCGACCCCGCGCAGGGGGTAACTTGGCTCGTTCATGTTGCGTTCGGCCTTGAGTTCAACCATGTACTCTGAGAGAGCCCTGGCGAGCACCATGCCATCCAAAGCAACCGTAACGGGAATCGTGATCTTAGCCATGCTCGGCTGGGCCGATGCCCGTTGCCCGGGTGCGCCTGCCTGTGTCGAGGCCGCGACGGGTGCCGCTGGAGAAATGGCTCCCGCTGCTACGGCCCCTGCCGTTGGGATAGTTCCTGCGATGGTCGCCCTGGTCCCTCCTCCCGGTTCCATGCCCGAGATCGCCGGGGGTCTCGCGGAATCCGTAATAGCCAGGAAGAGTTTCGCGACCAGTTGCAAAAATGGAAGGATCGCCCTGACCCCCTCCGCGATGTGAAGGAACGAGGAGCCGAAGAGGGAACTCCACGCCTTCTTGGCGAATCCCGCAACACCCTTCGCTGCCCCCTTGGTGAATTCCCAAACCGCTCCCGCCGCCTTCTTCGCGCCTCCCCAGGCCGCCTTGAAGGGGGCGGCTACCACGGATCCAGCTATCTTCGCCGCGCTTCCGAGTTTGCCAAGCATTCCGATGAGAGATTTAATTGCACCAATGATCATCTTGATCGGGGCCATCACGATGCTGGCAAACGCCTCAAATGCTATCGTGACAAAACGCCATGCCTCCTCCAACCCGCTCCCGGCCAGTGCGCCCGTAAGCCAAATAACGGCTTCAATAATTGCCCAAATAATTCCGATGATTGGGGCAAGAATTCCCAAAAATGGCGAAAAGGCGATCAAAAAAATTACCCCAAGGGTTCTCGCCGAACCGATGAGCCAGTTGATCCCCGCGACGATCTTCCCGAGTAGATAAATAAGTCCAACGATGATTGTAACGGGGAGGAAAAAGGTTGCGACAAGAATGATTCCCAATACCTTCAAGGCACCCTTCAGAAAGCTGACCACTCCGGTCGCTTTTTCAAGGCTGTCGAGCAAGCCCCCTATTGTGTCTAAAACGTCGGTAAATGGGGCGAGGATCTCCTCCATCGCGGTCGCCACTGTTTCGATGACCCATACCACGCCGTCGAGCGTCAGCTTGAGGAGATAGAAACCAGCGACCAGCCCCGCAATCGGGGGAAGCAAGATGATGAGGATGGGCAGAAGGATCTTGGATGCCTTGTCCGCTGCCTTCATGAACTTCTCGAAGGGCGCGTAGAGCTTGTCGAAAGCCCCCATCAAAGCCTTCCAAAACGTCTTCAAAAGCGAGATGAAAGGTTTAAGGGCCTCTCGGGCGATCAAGATTCCCGAGACCATCCAGCCGATCGGTCCCAGTAGTTGGAGGATACCAAACGCCAAAACCTTCGCGGAAACGCCCCCCTGGTTCCAAAGTTTGATTGCCTTCTTGAGAACGAAAATCATGACGACGATGGCCGCTGCTACCGCGAAAGCGATCAACGCCAGGGGTCCAAGGGCCGTCCAAAGCCCTGTTGTAGCGGTAGCCGCAGCCGCCGTGGGAGCTACGGATGCCCCCGCCGCCCCTCCCATTGCCGCCGTCCCTGCCGCTCCCGCCGCTTGGCTGGCTCCCACGCTGAATCCAAGCCAACCCAAAACTACCTGGATCTGAGCGAGAACTCCTCCCGCTGCCGCCGCCTTCAAGGATGCGATCCCGCTGGCGATTCTGAGGGAAATCGCCGTCTTCTCCATGACGGCCCCTTTTGCCATGACCGTCTGTCGGAGTTCCTCGTTTGCGATCCAAAAAAGGATGGCTTTCACTTGCCTGAAGACGGCCACGACCATCTCTCCTGCCGCCTTCACGAACTGGATTCTGGAAATGAATATCCCCGTAAGAATGGCCCCGACAAGGGCGGAAAAGGCCGCGATGAGGGCGAGAATTGGCTTGGGGATGATGGAAAGGATGGTGACGAGCCCCCGGAGAACCCCAACGAAAATCTTCACAAAGGGAATCATCACGAGTCCTACTTGCGCCCCTACCGCCTTCAACGATGTCCACATAGCCTTCAACTGGTCAACCAAGGTGCCCTGGATCTGTGCCGCCTCCTCGTTCAATGCTGAGTTATTGGCCATCCCTTCCGAAGCGATTCCCAGCATCTTGCTGAGGTTCTTCGTGTCCTTGAAGGCTGCAAGGGTTTGGGCGGAGTACATGCCGGTGCTGAGCTTCAACTTCTTCAGCTTGTTCTTCGCCTTGTCAGGGTCCATCTTCGCCAAGGCTTCCGAGAACATCTCCACCCGCTTCTCCGGTGCCGCCGTCTTCCACTTCTCGAATTCCGCCCCGGTGAGCCCGACAGAACGGGCAAGTTGAGCCCCTGGGACCTTCCCCTTCTTCATCATCTCGATGAATCGAGTGAGAGGCATGATGGCCTGCCGAGCTTTGAGCCCGTGCTGCTCGAAGGCCGCCGCCAAAGCCATGATGACGGGTTCCCCGATCTTAGCCTCTTTAGCCATCGGGCCGAGGCGTACGATGACACTTTCAAGGGCTGAGGTGGAAACCATGGTCTTAGAGGAGAGGGCCACCATGCCGGAGGCCAGTTTTTCCATCTGCTCTACGTCGTAATCCATCGCCAGCCCCATGCGGGACAGGGATCCTCCTGCCGCCTCCGCCCCCACCCCCGTTGCGGTGCCCATCTTGCTTGCGACCGTGGCGAACTTCTCAAGGTTGTCCGCCCCCTGGATCCCCATCTTCGCGGCCATCTCCGAGACGTTCAGCATGACGGAGGCGTCTTTTCCCAGGTCCGAAAATCTGGCCCCCAATTCCGCCGTGTTCGCTCCGGCTGCCACAATGGCGGTATCCACCCTGGCCATCGTGGATTCGACGGTGGATCCCGCCCAAAGAGCAGCGGAAGGAATGGAAAGGAGGGACGCGCCCAACGCCATCGCTCCGCGCTGGGCGTCTTCCGTCTCCGTGAGGAACTTGATCAGGAACATTCGTTCAAGGGCCATCCGTCAATGTCTCCGCTTGGCCGACTCAATCTTCGATTCGACCTGTTCCTGATGGGTGCGGCACTTCTCGTACCAGTAGATCCTCTCCTTGTCCTCCATCTCCATTATCTCCCGAAGCGTGATCCCCCCCTCCGTGGTCATGATGATGAACCACGCCTGATCCTTCACTTCATTCCACGCTTCGGCAGCCTGTGCAAAAAATCCGAGTTTTGAAAGGTGAACTCGATGGACTTGGCGCACACCGGGCACGGGACCGTCTGCTTCAGGATCGGGCCGGGCATCTTCTCCTCGAACATCTCTCCGAACTTGTCGAGGATGTTGACGTTTTGGCTGTCAAAGAAGAAGGAGTCCACGGAGCCGCCGTTCCACTCCAGGACGCATGCCTGGTACACCTTGTAGAGGGCTTCGATGGGGTTCTTCTTCATGTGCTTGACGAAGATTTCCTGGTCGTACCCCCTGGGGAATCGGCAAAGAATGTTCAATTCCGGCTCGTCGGATTGGAGCCGGAACACCATGAGGTCGTCCTTGATCTGGAAATCCCCGTCCTTCAGCCGGATGGTCTCCAGCTCGTCGATCTTGAACTTCACCTCGATCTTGTTCTCGCACCCGTCGCAGTCCACGAAGGCGGTGATAGTGTCCCCCATCGAGATGCGCCGGATCTCCAAGAGAAGGAACTCCCGGTCCCCGTTCAAGAGTTCTCCCAGGAGCTTGGTGGTGACGGTCGTGATGGGTCCGATGCGCCTTAGACACTGCGCGAGGATGATGTCCGTGGTCTTGACCGGATTGTTCCGGACGGACTCCCCCGCGATGGCCTTCCGCGTGAGGCCGGTCATTGGGGAGACTTCGGCATCCCGGTACACCTTGCCGTCCTTGTGCAGGTAGCCCCCCGGCAAGATGATGCCCGTATTGGGGACGGGGGCGGGAAGGGGTGCTTGGTTCGGGGTGGAATCGTTGGACTCCTGGCGCACTTCGTCCGTCATGGCTTCCTCCTGGGGCACCGCCCCTACTACACGTTTTCACCGGGGATGAACCACTACATCCCCGCAATCCCTGATCCCGCGAACGCAGCGGCAACCGCCGCCCCGCCCGTCAGGAAGATGGATCCCTTGACGTTCCCCTCGTGAACGATGGTCATGGTCTCGACGGCCACTTCGCTGGACGAGCCGTCGAGGTCGCTCATCTCCAGGGAGCTCGGCCACCCCCGCTCCATCTGAGCCGACCTGGCGGCATTCCCGGTGCAGTCCTGAACCGTCACCAAAACAGAAGCACGGAAGCCCTCCGCTCCCCGCAGAACGTCCTTTCTCCAGTTCACGAGGTCCAGCCCCTGCCGCGTCAGACCCTTCTCGAAGGTCACCTCGGGGTAGGTCCGCAGGCCGGGGATCTTCCGCACCGCGAGCTGCTTATCGCTCCCCTCGCGGTATTCCATGACCTCGTTCTCCTCCTTGATCCCGCTGATCTTGGAGAAGCCCGCAGGGCCGCGCAGCTTCGTCGAGTTCACCTGGAACCGAAACGCGGTCGCGGGATCCGCAACTCTCGCATCTGCCATGGTATCCTCCTTCAAACGGGCAACCGCCCCATCAATGAGCCCCACCGCTCGCTCCGGTTGTGGCCAGAGAGAACTTAATCCAATCGAACACCAGAGTTATTGTTTCGACCGCTACATCCGAAGCCTTGGCGTCCAAATCGCTGATCTCGTAGGATATGGGCCACGCTTCGATGGCTTTCAATCTCCTGACGATGTTGTCTTCTTCGTCCTTGACCTGGATCTCTACGATCTCGCGGTACGCCTGCGTCCCCGCTCTTGCTCTCGCGTACCACCTACGAAACAAGTCGAAGTCCTTTACGACCCCCCGTTCCAAAGTCAACTGGCCGCCCTTAACCTCCCCCTTCATCTTTCGCGTGTAGAAGGGCTCCGTTCCGTACCGCTTATCCTCTACCGCGATCTCTTCCTTGATCCCAGTGACTTTGGAAAATCCCCCCTTCAGGCTCGGGCTTACCACTTCGAACCTGAATTTAGAGACTGGATCAATTGCTCTTGCCTCGGGCATTCACTCGCCCCTTCTACCGCCGGGCCAGCTCCTCCGCCACCGTGCTGCCGCCGTCCCACAGGCCGACGCGGCAGACGATGAATTCGGCGGGCAGCGGCGGGTTCACCCCGATCTCCACGTTCATGCGCCCCTCCCGGCGTTCGCTGTCCGGGTTGGTCTCGGAGTCGCACTTCACGAAGTAGGCCCGCTCCGGCGTCCCGTCCGGGGAGTAGAGCTGCCCGCGCAGGAACATGTTGCCGAGGAACTCCTCGCAGGCCAGGGTCACCGTCTCCCAGGTTCTCGGCTCGTTCAGCTCGAAGATGGCGAACCGGAGGCCCCGCTTGAGGCTCTCCTTGATGTAGTTCAGGAGCCTTCGGACGTTGACGTAGTGCCGCCCGTCGTGGAAGTTGGTCAGCGTCCTCGCTCCCCAGACCCGGATGCCCTCGCCGATGAACGACCGGATCACGTTGATCCCCGCCGGGTTCAGCATGTCCTGCTCCCCGTCGGAGGTGTTGTGGGTCAGGTCGAGCACCCCGTTCAGGGCCACGTTCGCAGGAGCGTACTGGACGCCCCTGGTCGCCCCGATCTGCGCGTACACGCCCTGGATGAAGCCCGAAGGCGGGAGGGCGACCCTGGAATTGTTCTGGTTCGGGTCGCGGACGATCACCCACGGGTAGTACAGGGCCGCGTAGGAAGTGTCGAAGTTCGCCTCGATGTTCCGGAAGTTCAGGACTTCCATCGCCTCGTCGTCCGCCAGCGGGGCGTCGAGGATCACCATGATGTTCCCCTTGAGGTCCGCGAAGTCCGCCGCCGCCCGCTCCACCACCACGGTCGTCACGCCGGGAATGGAGAAGAAGTTGACGTCCGGGGCTTCGTCCAGGAGGAACATCCCGCTCTTGGGGGCCACGTCCGACCCGATGTACTCGTTGTCCCCCACCGGGGCTCCTTCCGTTCCGCCCGCGAGCGGGATCGAGAGGGACGGCTCGGGGATCGCCATGTTCGGGTCCACCAGGACCGGGAACAGGTCCGTGACCGTGATGAAGGAGGACTCGTTCGACTGCCCGGCAAGCCGCGTCCCGAAGTAGTCCCGCGTGTTCGTGGACTCCATCGAGAGGCCCTCGAAGGACTCCGCGAACTTACCCAGCTCGTAGACCTTGAGGTTGAACTCCTGGGTGACCGCGATGGTGGTTCCCGCCGGGAGTGTCGCCCCGCCCGTGGTGACCACGGGGGCGAACCGGATGATCTTCCCGTCGATCCTGGTCACCACGACGCTGGCGTAGTTCAGGCCGTCGTCGAAGTACATCCGCGCCCCGATGGCGAGGTTGGACGTGTTCAGGAGGGTCACGCTCGTCGCGCCGTTCGGAAGGGCATCGACCAGGAAGGTCGAGAGCCGGTGGTCCGTGGCGCTGTGGATGAGGCTTCCGTCCGGGAAGGTGAAGGCCGCAGGGAGGCCCGCCAGGGGCCGCACGTTCAGGATCCGGTTCCCCACGTCGATGGAATAGACGAAGGCGTAGCCGACGTTGAGGCTGACGCTGTCGTAGATCCGAACGAGGTCTCCCACCTTCACGCTCCGCAGGGAGTAGACCGGGATCTGTGTGGATCCCAGGCCAACCGGAGGAACGCCCACGGGGGGCGGTGCCAGGGTCGTGCGCCACCGCTCCGTCTGCACCGAAACGTCGTTCCCCCATGCCCCAGGCGAGATGGCATCGGCGTTGATCGCGCCGTTGCCTTCGTGGTTCGCCACCACCGCGTTCGCGGCCACGGCCCCCTGCCCCACCACGCGGGCGATGAAGCACCGCGTTCCGCCCTGGTCGAAGAACGCCTTGACGGAGGGGAACACAAAGGAGCCGGAGTAATCCGTCCCGTACTTCTGGGCGTACTGTGTGGCGGACGTCACCAGGTCGGCCCTGTCGATCGGACCCTTCTTGGTCACGCCGACGAAGCCTCCCGTGTTCACTCCAACTCCGATGACGCGGGGGATGCCCGCCTGCTCGATCACGAACACGTCGGGATGGAGGGTTTCGATGCCTGCGAGAGCCATGCGTATCTCCCTTCCTACGGGGGCCTTTCCGCCGCGTCACTCGGGCTGGCCTCCACCTACTCCCGTCCTTGGAAATACAGGCGGTCACTCGCCTGAGACGGGATCAGCGTCCGTTCTGGAAGCCTTCCCTCTTGGCCGCTGCGGCGGTCATGTCCACGATGAACTTCGCCCCCAGGAGCTTCTGGAATTCTCTGCTCCTGAACTGCGATTCCGTGACCTCGACCACCTGTTTCGGAGACAGGTGAAGGCTCTCCCTCCTGCCGTCGATCATCGTGTCGAGGTTCATGGTCATCATCCGGGGGCTGATGCTCATGATCTTACGCCTGGGTTCTGGCATAGGGCATCCCCTAAACAATCCTGTCCTGCTCACGATATACTCTACGGAGATAAGACGGTAAAAGCAAGTTGCAAGTGTTTTGTCCTCCAACCCAAGTATCCACCTCCGTGACCAGCGGGATGTTGGGGGGCACCTTCTCCCCTTCCAGCCACACCTTCCCTACGACCAGGAGGTTGACGGCCCCGACGTAGAGACCTTGCGCCAGACGGTCCTCCGGTGTTTGGGAGATTTGCTGGTAGACGCAATAGGTCTCACCGTTCGACACGGAGTAGAACACCTGTCCCTGGTCCAAAACCCGTCCCACGGAGTCCGCCATCTGGAGTGCCGCCCGTTTCAAAGAGGACTGCACCCGGACGGTCATGTCGATCTTGTAGTAGATCCTCGGGAACTGGAGCCTCCCTTGCAGGCGGGCCAGGGACCGTTCCGTCTCCGGGATCCTGTGCCTGACGTCGAGGTACTGTTCGGCCTTCGTCATCGAGACCACGATGGATGGGATCTTGCTGACCTGGAAGAACTCTTCCGCCCCGATGAAAACGTCGGGCACTCCCACAAACTGGACCTCGACCTGTCCCACCTGGGGGCCAACCAGGATGATCGTCCGGTTGTCTGGCCCCCCCAAGGAGGAGAACAGGTTGATATTCCGGCCTGGATCGGTCGTCAGGTTGTAGGCTGTGATGGGTTCCTTGATGGTCACATCCAGGCCCACATCCCGGTCAATCGTGATCGTGGCGGAAGGCGACGCCAGCTCCGCCGTGTAGGTCATCGGGATCTCGATCACGGAATCGAGATACCGCTTGATGGACCGGGTAACGTCCTCCTCCAAGTCGATCTTGTGCTCGTTGTAGACGAAAAGCCCCTGCACAACCGGCCTTTGCAAACCGTTTGCGCCGGGGGTCATCTTCAACTTGAACTGGAGCTGCCTGGGGGATACGAAAGGAAACTGAGGAAGCCACCTGTCAACCGTGTCTTCGTCGTTGAAAACTCCCGCCAAAGGCCCTACGGCTGGCACCCACGCAGAGGGAAGATTCTGCCAGATGAGCCAGGTTGCCCCTCCGTCGTTCGACAGTTGGAATTCCACCTTGGCCGTTTGCGAAGGGGCGAGGCCGGGGATCACGGGCTCCACGTAGCCCTTTAACTCAAGCCCGTAGAGCCCGATGAGTTTCTCCGCCACCCAGTTCGCCGGGATCACGACGGTTTCGTAGTACGCCCCCGTGGGGTCGTACCGGGTCTTGTCGGAGTCCAGTTTGCAGAGTACGGTCCCCCCTTCCAGAACCGTAGCCCCTGGGGCCAAGGCCGGAAGGACCGGGGGTTCGATCTCCACCCGGTCGGGGTCCGACATGCAAATCACATGAACCGGCACTACCCGATCTCCTTCAAGATTTCAGACACCAAGGGTTCGAGAATCGTGTCCGCGAACTCGTCCGTCTCCTTCACGGCTGGCTCGAACCAGGGCCTCGAAGGCACCCTCAAGTATTTCGTGTCCGCCCGGAGGGGGAAGCCCTTGGCCGCGAAGAAGCCCCGGATTCCCTCCGTCACCTGGATCGTAGCCCCTCTCTCATGCACCAATCCGACCAAAGTGAGATCCTGACCCCGGCTCCCCGTGGCCCCGGCGGGAACCCCCGCGAACCATCGCTTCCCTTCCTGCCAGGTCGTCATCGAGTTCATGAAGGAACCGCTGTCGATCAGGATGGCAGAGCTCCCCTTCATCTCCTTCGTCATCTCGTTGAGTTTTTCCCAGTCCCCCCGCCCGTTCTTGATCCCATTCACGATGAAGTCCCTGGCCGCCTCCGCGAGTTGCTGCATGGCAGCTTGGGTCTTCTTCCCTTCGACGATCCGCTCGATCCGGTTCAAGTCCTGGATCAACTTTCGGAACTTTCCGTAGGGCGCAATCCTGATTCCTATGGGCATCAGATGCTCCCGAGCCGCTTGCGGGTCTGCTCCACGTCCACATGCAGGAGGATGGGCCTGGCAAACGACTTCGTC
>Ga0315275_10002651_pt1 | contig 16237 bp, 11 predicted proteins | sample YL17G03_0_MG_FD_205557 | JGI IMG/M metagenome (GOLD analysis project Ga0315275, IMG submission 205557) | Sediment microbial communities from Yellowstone Lake, YNP, Wyoming, USA - YL17G03_0 | ecosystem: Environmental > Aquatic > Freshwater > Lake > Sediment | place: USA: Wyoming | collected... | reverse complement strand
CTGCGGTGGGGAAGGGGAGTTCTTGTTTCATAAGTAAAATCTTCCCAAAATAACAAGAAGTTACAGACTTGCTATGCAAAGACCCCCAAGAATCTGGTTTCCAGGCGTGATTCTGGATTCGAGCTCGGCGGGATAAGCTCCTGCGCTCCACGCATGAACGGCCTCCGGCCAGCTCCTTTGCCTGGGTGTTGAGGGAAAACGCATCAACTGTTCTAAGCGTGTTGCTGGACTGTGCATGCTGCGCTTTCCCTCAACACCCAGGCAAGGACGCTCGCGCGCGAAGCGCAGGAGCATATCCCGCCGGAATCGTTCTTCGAGGTCTTCGGGGTCTTAGTGGTTAGATATTTCGGACGAATGATATGGCGGTCTCCTGCCGGGCCGAAGAATACTCCCCCTTCTAATGGAGGCACGATACCGCGGCCGGGGTCAACCCTCGGCCTCCGCCTCGTGCTCGATTTTCCGGATCCGGCGTTTGAGTGTGTGAATCTCCCGCCGCACCTCATGGAGCTTCTTGTGATCCCTGGCCGCGATCAGTTGTTCGCGCTGCGCCTTCAGGTCGTGGATCTTGTGCTTCAGGTCGTCCTTGGTGTGAACCACCTCTTCGGCAAAGTGAACATGCGGTCTCTCGATGCCGAGGATATGCGCGAGGTCGTCTATCAACTGCGCTTTGGATTTGCCGTGAACGCCCTTGATCTGCTCCGGGTGTTTCAGAGCTTCATCCCGGAGCTTCACAATCGTCAACTTTTCCAAGTCTTTCCAATCCATGAGTCTTCCTCCTAGTGCCCGATCGAGTTACAGGAATGCCAATCATCTTCTGCATTTGAGTCCTTCATAACAATGAGAACCGGCTCTCGTTCCAAAATACTCCAGCTCGCCTCCGGAGCAAAGCAACTTAATCTCCGTGTTCTCCGTAACCGGATGGTGATATTTATATAGCCTGGGAGGTTCAAATGCGACATGCTTCGGGACCGTTGAAATGCATGCTTGGAATGATGCTGGCAGCGCCGGCATTCTCGGCCGATGGGGCTGCAGGTCTGGTCGAGCGTTTTGTGCTCCCGCCAAACCCGATCGAATTCCATCAGCCCGCGAAACCCGGGCGCTTCTTCGATACCATGGCTCGCCGTGCCGGCGTCCTTGGAATCGAAGGGCAGGACTTCGAAGCCTGGGTTTATCCGCTCAAGCTGTTGCACGACTGCCGCATCCGTGCCGCGATCGAGGGGACGGGCGAGACTGTCGAACTCGGCAGCCGCATCGACTCCGCCATCGTTCGGCCGGAATCGGTCACGCTGACCGCAACGCATTCGCTTTTCACCATCCGGCAGATTTTCTTTACGCCTCTCGATCAGCCCGCCACAGTCCTGCTGCTCGACGTCGACACCGCACGACCTCTCACTCTGAGCGTCAGCTTTGTTCCCGATCTCAAGCCGATGTGGCCTGCGGGCCTGGGAGGACAGTATGCCGCATGGAGCGAAGAGCGCCGCCTATTCATCATCAGCGAGAGCCGCCGAAAGTACAACGGTCTGATCGGCTGCCCCGCCGGGTTGCGAGGCTCCACGACACCCGCGCACGAGCTGGGCAAGGGCGCCGTGAGCTTCGACATCAAGATCGATCCTCACACCGCGCGCAAATATCTCTATCCTGTGGTGATCGCAGGCAGCCAGACCGGGCGGGATGCCGCCTACCAAGCCTACGACAACCTCCTGGGATCCATTCCCGCCGAGTACGACAGGCTGGTCCGGCACTTCCGCGATATTCGCACGAACCTGTTGAGCATCGATACGCCCGAACCCGACCTGAATCTCGCGTTCGAATGGGCGAAAGTCGCTTTGGATAAGGGGCTGGTTCATAATCCCGACCTTGGCGCCGGGTTGATCGCAGGGTGGGGCCCCTCGGGGGAAAGCGCACGCCCCGGTTTCGGCTGGTTTTTCGGGGGCGACACCTTTCTCAACCAGTTCGCCATTTCGAGCATCGGCGATTTTACCGCCATGCGCCAGGCCTTCGCATTCCTGCAGCAGAGGCAGAGGGCCGATGGCAAGATGATGCATGAGCTCACCCAGGCCGCCGCCTGGCTGAAGTGGTTCGAGGAGTATCCCTACGGGTACTACCACAGCGACACCACGCCGTTCTATATCACCGCTTTCCAGGATTTTTTCCGCCAGAGCGGGGACCTCGAGTTCCTGAAGCAAAGCTGGAACTCGCTCAAACAGGCGTATACCTTCTGCAAGAGCGCCGATGAAGACGGCGATGGGCTGATGGACAACACGCGGGCCGGGCTTGGAGCATCGGAACTCGGTTCCCTGCTCGAGGGCCTGCGCACGGACATCCTTCTCGGCGCCCTGAGCCCCTCGGCCTGGCGTGCAATGGCGGACATAGCGGAAATCATGGGAGACCGGCAGATTGGCGACGAGGCGAGAGCTCTCTTCGAGAAATCGACAAAATCGGCCAACGAGAAGTTCTGGAGCCCGGAATCCGGCTCGCTGATTCACGCCCTGACCGAGTCGGGCGGCCAAAACCGCGAACTGACCGTCTGGCCGGCTTTGGGAATCATGCTCGGGATTTTTTCGGGAGAACACGCCGACCGCACAGTCGAAATGATGGCATCCTCGGCACTGGCAACCGATTGGGGCACCCGCATGCTGGCAAACACCAGCAAGGCGTACGATCCCGTGGCCTACAATAACGGCGCGGTCTGGCCCTTTCTGACAGGACTGGCAAGCGCCGCCGAGTTCGAGCGCCACCGCGCCTTCTCGGGCTACCAGCTGGCGCTGGCCAATGCGCGTCTGACCTGGGCCGGGGCATTGGGATATCACCCCGAGCTCCTGTCCGGGGACTATTACCGCCCCATCGAAACGGCGGTTCCCCACCAACTGTTTTCCTCGGGCGGCGTGATCACCCCCGTCGTGCGCGGCTTGTTCGGACTCTCGGGCGACGCCAGCCGGAGGACTTTGAGCTTCAAGCCGCACCTGCCCCCCTCCTGGAACCGCCTCCGGATTCACAACTATCGCATCGCGAACGAAAAGTTCGATATTGCCGTCGATCGGAGCGCCGGCAAGTGGCGCTGCACGATTGAGGGCGGAGGCGAGGGGTACCGCATCGATTTGTCGCCCACATTCGGACTGCTCTCGAAAGTGCTGGCAACGGAGATCAGAGGGGCCGGCATGAGAACGGCCGGCAAAGGCGCTGGTTCGCAGGACGGTCCGGACGCGCATCATCCGGTATCGATCGCAACCGAGGGGAAGGCAAAAACAGAAGTTGAAATACTCTATGAGTCCGGTGTCGAGCTCGAGGCAGACATCGCCGCACCACAACTCGGCGATGTGAGTCATAATCTGAGGATTCTCGGCACACGGAGCGAAGACAATCGAGTACTCGCGGAGATCGAGGGACTCAGCGGGCACAACTACCAGGTGCGGCTATTCACGACCTTGCCCCTCGTGACGGTCAAGGGAGGAAAGCTCGCGCAGAACGAATCGGGAATCATCGAGGTCGCGTTTCCGGCCGGCGATCCTCGCCGCTGGGTGCGCTCCACCCTCGAGATCGAGGTGCGGACCGATCGGCAGAAAAAATAAACCGCAGATGAACCGGGCGCGGCATGGCCGCAACCAAAACCTGGAAGCAGGACAAATCTCGCAACCGGCTTGCTTTTATGCGAGCCGGGCGAATAACAATGGAGGCTGAGGATGATAGACCGAAGAACATTCATGGGAGGATTGGGCATGCTGGCATCGAGCAGTCTGGCTGGAGCCGCGCCTGAGAAGCGACGGGTCTTTGTTCTCGAGCAGTATTATTTTAAAAACGGAACTCAACCGGGGCGATTCGATGAATACATCACAAAGGGAGCACTGCCTGCTCTCGGCAAAATCCACACGGGACCGAAGATATTCCTCACGGCGCTTGCGGCTGCGCACATGCCGCAGACGGCCGTGATCATGGGCTTTCAATCGGTCGAAGAATTGTGGGACGTGCGCGAAAAGATCACGGCGGATGCGGAGGCGGCAAAGGCTCTCGAGTCCTGGGAAAACCACCCCGAGCAGCCCTATGAATCTTTTTCAACCTCGCTGCTTGAGGCGACGCCCTATTGCCCGGAGCTGGCGCGGGATCCGGAATCGCGCAAAGCCCCGCGCATTTTCGAACTGCGCACCTATCACTCCCCGACCTGGCGCCAGCTTAAGGCGCTTCACGAGCGCTTCGCCGGACCGGAGATCAAGATATTTCACCGGGTCGGTGTGAATCCGATCCTGTACACATCCACCATCCTCGGGCCGAACATGCCTAATCTCACTTACGTCATTCCATTTGAGAATCTGGCTGCGCGTGAAAAGGCATGGGATGCCTTCGGAGCTGACCCGGAGTGGATCAAGGTGCGCAAGGAATCGATCGACAAACACGGCCAGATCTCGAGCGTGATTCAGATCTCTCTCTACCGCGCCACCGCCTACTCGCCCATCCGATAGTGAGTAACCTCCGTCAAAGCCGTCTTGCAATTTGCAATTAAAGGCGGCGCTCCCATGAGGTGGGATTGTTCGGACTCATGCCGCAGGCGAAAGCGTAGGGATCCAGGACTTCGGTGATTTTGTCGTGGATCAATCCCGCCGGTTCGTTGCGAATCCGGCCTTCGCGCACGGCGGCATACTGGGCGGGCAGGTGCTGGCTCAGCAGTGGCAGCGGAATCGGAGCTCCCGACAGGTTTGAGACCAAGCGGGCAGGCGCCCCCTGGACGCCGGGATGCGGCCAGTAGCAGCGCGCGCGGTCGCTGTAGCTGTACTTCCTGGCGTAGCGAAGATCGGCTTCGTCGCCGCGGTAATACTTCTTCCAGTGGCGGACAAGGTCGCGGGCCTTTGCCATGGCAGCCTCCGCGGACTCGCCCTGCCATGCGTGAGGGCCGAGATGATCCCCTCCCAGCACGATCCGCTCGGGCGGGAACCCTGCTTCCGCAGCCACCTCACCCACAAATCGGGCGAAGTCCGACGGGGTCTCCGCCCTGGTTGGCACGGGCCAGCCCAAGAAGAAATGCGGACGAATCCCGGAACCCGCCGGTCTCTATGCGCCGGTTCGGCATCGGCTACCCCTTCACTTCGAATCCCGTCACCTTTCCGGCCCCCGGGATCAGCTTGATGGCGTTTTTGTAATAGATTTTCTCCAGCACCGCGTCCGGCAAATACGTACACCCCGAGGCAGGCGCACTCGGGCACATCCAGGTTCAGTTCGATCAGCAGGTCCGCCGCGCGCCGAACGCGCTCGTCTACGGTGTTAGCCACCACCAGCGTCTTCGCCCGGAGCTCCTTCATCTCTTCCAGCACTTTGCGCTCCGCCTTGTAGCCCGATTCGGAAAGAAAAACGGTCACAAGCGCATCGGGCTGTACGACAGCCATGGGCCCGCGGCGGAATTCCAGCGAGTGGCAGCACTGGGATCTGGAACAGGACATTTCTTTCACTTTGAGGTGGCTTTCGGACGCGACGCCGAAAAATGGCCCCTGGCCAGGGATGACATAATCCGCGAAATCGTTCTTCCGGACAAAACTTTCGATGAGGGGCATCATCGCCTCGAGGGGCGCCTGCGCGGCGGCGGCAACTCGGCTGAGCGCGCCGACGAATTCCCTCTTCCCGGCGACCGCCGCGGCAAGCGCCTGCAGGCACAGCAGCATGGAGCTGAGTCATGACCGTGCTCTTCTCATCGGCGGGCAGCAGGTTGAGACTCGTCGTGCAGATAACCCCCAGCGGCTGGTCGGCCGCGCAGCTGATCGCCAGGGTGCGGATGTCGCGCGTGGATTCCAGGTATTCCGCCGCCTTGAGCGCCTCGGCGGTGTGGCCGGAACGGGAGATCAACACCGGCTGGCAGGGCGATGCGCCGTTCAGGAGAAGATCGGGAAACAGCAGGATCTCCGAGGCCGGCACGGCTCTTGCGCGCAGCCCCGTCAACCGCGACCAGCTGGCGGCCGCCGCAAGGGCGATGTAGTAGCTTGACCCGCACCCGATAAACAGCCAATCGGCCTATGGCGGGAATCGCCCCGGCATATTGTCCAGATGGCCTGCCCGCTCCATCTCGGACAAACATTCCTGCCAGCAACTGGGCTGCGAGGTAATCTCGCCCAGAGTGTGCGTTCCCGAACTCGGCTGCTCAGAGTTCATAAACCATCCTTCCTTCCTGTTTCTGAAATAAGGTCGGCGCCGGCGGCCCGCCTGTTCCGCAAAGCGGGGGCGGCACCCGAAAGGTTCCGTTCCCGCACAGCGGGATACCTGCTCCCCGGCGAATGCGGGGGCTTCAGACAAGCGTTACCTCAATTTTGGTGTAATAGGCAAACCCCTTGCCGAATCCGCCGGGAAACGGCAAACTGGGAACGATTCGAGCATCAGGAAAGCGGCGGCAGCGCACCTTTCGCAGGCGTTTCAAGATGGATTATCTGGACGAACTGGAAAGCAAAAGCATTTACATCATTCGCGAGGCTTACAGTCAATTCCCCGGCATCGCCCTGCTGTGGTCGATCGGCAAGGATTCAACCACGCTGTTGTGGTTGACGCGCAAGGCCTTTTACGACCAGATCCCGTTCCCCGTGCTGCACCTCGACACCAGCTACAAGTTCAAGGAAATCTACGAATTCAGGGACAGCAAGGCAAAGGAGTGGGGCTTGAACCTGATCGTGGCCAGGAACGATGAGGCGATATCCGGCGGAATGAGCCCGGCAAAAGGAAAACTCAACTGCTGCAACTCGCTCAAAACCGATGCGCTCAAGATGGCGATCGAGAGACACCGATTCAAGGCGCTTCTGCTCGGCATCCGGAGGGACGAGCACGGTATTCGGGCCAAGGAACGCTACTTCTCCCCCCGCGATCAGGACTTCAAGTGGGATTACCGGAACCAGCCGCCGGAGCTGTGGGACCAGTACAAATCGAAGCAGGCGGAGGACGACCACATCAGGGTTCATCCCCTGCTGCATTGGACTGAACTGGACATCTGGCAATATGTCAAGCGCGAGCAGATCCCGATCGTGAATCTCTACCTTGCCCGGGAGGGAAAGCGCTTCCGGTCGATCGGATGCGAATCCTGCTGCGCGCCGGTCGATTCCTCTGCCGATTCCCTCTCCAAAATCGTGGAGGAACTCGAGACCACGACGACGGCCGAGCGCGCAGGCCGGGCCCAAGACAAGGAATCGGACTACGTCATGCAGAAACTTCGCAGCCTGGGGTACATGTGAGCCCGCAGGCGCCGGGGGTTCCGCCGGCGCAAGGCGCCGCATTCTTTTCGGCAACCATGGCACACATGCCCCGGCCTGCGACCCAACCGGGAAGGAATGACTTATGAATCACATTTTGTCGTTTATCGATTCCAATCGCGAACGATATCTTGCGGAGCTGAAAGAACTGCTGGCCATCCCCAGCGTGAGTTCCCAGAGCGAACGAAAACCGGACATGCGCCGGGCCGCGGAGTGGCTCCGCAGCCACATGGCCCGCATCGGATTGCGGAACGTTCAAATCCTGGAGACCGAAGGGCATCCGGTGGTTTATGCCGACTGGCTGGGCGCTTCGGGTAAACCGACCATTCTTCTGTACGGCCATTACGACGTGCAGCCGGAAGACCCCGTCGAGAAATGGGAGACGCCCCCATTCCAGGCAACGATCCGGGGCGAGAACCTGTATGCGCGCGGCGCCGCCGACGACAAGGGGCAGATATTCATCCACCTCAAGGCCATCGAGGCCTATCTGAAAGATGGAGGCGCACTTCCTCTCAATATCAAAATCATCTTTGAAGGCGAGGAAGAGATCGGCAGCGAGCACCTGGGACCGTTTGTGGCCTCTCACAAGGAGCTGCTGAAGGCCGATGTCATTCTCATCTCCGACTCCGGCATGTTTGCGAAAGGCGTGCCTTCCGTCACCTATGCCCTGCGGGGCCTGGCATACATGGAGGTTGAAGTCACCGGGCCGAGCGGTGATCTGCACTCCGGCTCCTTCGGCGGCTCGATCCACAATCCCATTCAGGCGCTGTCGGAAATGATCGCCTCGCTGCACGACAGGAACGGGCGCATCACGGTCAAAGGCATGTATGACGATGTCCGCCCGCTTACCAAGGCCGAGCGCGCCGCGTTTAAGAGGCTTCCCTGGAACGACCGGAAGTATGCAAAGTCGCTCGGCTTGAAGCAGCTTTACGGCGAGAAGGGGTTTACCACCCTGGAACGGCTTTGGGCCCGGCCGACCCTCGAGTGCAACGGCATCTGGGGCGGCTACACCGGCGAAGGCGCCAAGACCGTGCTGCCGGCGAAAGCCTTCGCCAAAATATCCATGCGGCTTGTGCCGGATCAATCTTCGGCGAAGATCGCCAAGGCGTTCGAGAAACACCTCCAGTCGATCGCGCCCAAATCCGTCACCGTGAAGGTACGATATCTCCACGGCGGAGAGCCGGCGATCACGCCGGTCGACAGTCCGGGAGTGCAGGCGGCAGTCGCGGCGCTGGAGAAGGGGTTCGGCAAGAAGCCACTGTACCAGCGCGAGGGCGGTTCGATCCCCATCGTGGTGGATTTCAAGAAATCGCTCGGGATCGATTCGGTGCTGCTCGGATTCGGCCTGCCGGATGAAAACGCACACGCCCCGAACGAGTTCATCAATCTCGACAACTTCTTCGGGGGCATCAAAACCGCGGCGCACTACTATAACGAGCTGCCGAATTTCTGGAACAGTCCGAAAAAGAAAGCATAGAAAAGCGGACCGCCCGGCGCGGAAACCTCCGAATCCGGGAAAGAGGTGAGGTGGAGAAATTGCGGGATCAATTGAAGCTCGTCATCGTGGGACACGTGGATCATGGGAAATCCACCCTGATCGGGCGCCTTCTTTTCGACACGGACAGCCTTCCGGAAGGAAAGGTCGAGGAGATCGAGCGCATTTGCCGGAAACTGGGCCGCGAGATGGAGTTTGCCTTCGTCATGGATCACCTGGAGGAAGAACAGGTCCAGGGGATCACCATCGACACCGCCCAGATCTTCTTCAGGACCGGCAAAAGGCGCTATGTCATCATTGACGCCCCCGGGCACAAGGAGTTCGTCAAAAACATGCTCACAGGCGCGTCGCAGGCGGAAGCCGCCCTGCTCATCGTGGACGCATGCGACGGAGTGAGAGAACAGACGAGGCGGCATGCCTGCCTCCTGCGGATGTTCGGCCTCGAACAGGTCATCGTCGTGATCAACAAGATGGATCTGGTCGGATACTCCCGCGCCCGGTTTGAGGCAGTGAAACACGAAATCTCGAAGCTGCTCTGTCCACTGGGAATCACACCCAAACATACCATCCCGATATCCGCACGAAGCGGAGACAATATCGTTTGGCCGTCGGACCAGATGCCCTGGTACAAAGGTCCGACGGTGCTGGACGGTCTCGACTCATTCATTCCGAAAGAACCGGGATTGAACCAGGCGCTGCGATTTCCTGTCCAGGATATTTACCAGGTACAGGGCAGGAAGATCCTGGTCGGGAGGGTGGAGGCGGGAATAATGCGCCAGGGCGAGGAGGTCACATTTCTTCCACAGGAAATCCGGGCGAAGGTCCGTTCCATCGAAATCCTCTGGAAAGAGAAAACCGAGGCTGGGGCCGGGGAATGCATCGGCATCACGACCGACGAACCGGTTTACATCGAACGCGGCGCCGTGGCTTGCGCCGGTGGAGCCACGCCTCGGATCACGTCGCTGCTGCAAACAAACATGATTTGGATGTCGAGCCGGCCGTTTAGGCCCGGCGAACAGCTGTTGCTCCGTGTGGCTACGCAGGAGGTTCCAGTAGATATCTCGGTCGAGAAAAGGATGGACTCCTCCACCCTGGAGGAAATAACGGAACATCCGGGGACTGTCCTGGAAACGGAAATCGCCCAGGTTTCGATCCGCACCAGGCAGCCCATCGTGATTGAAGACTTCAACCAGGTTCAGGAACTCGGCCGCTTCGTCCTGGTTCGTGACCTGGATATCGTGGCAGGAGGTATTATTGCCGATGCCTCATCTGCCTTTGGCAAGCAGGCATTGGCCGGATCGTTAATCGCCTGAGGCCGAGTGCCCCCGCAGAGCGGGTGGCCTGGGGAAGGCATAGATGAAGTTATCCGATAGTCGGAAAAAACGGGCCTGCATCATCGGTCTGGACGGCGTGCCGTTCGATCTGCTCCGAAGACTGGCCGAAGACGGTGTGATGCCGGCCATGCGCCGGTTGATCCGGGAAGGGCACCTTCATCGAATGAAGGCCAGCCTGCCGGAAGTCTCCTCCGTCAGCTGGTCCAGTTTTATGACGGGAACGAATCCCGGCACACACGGGATATTCGGATTTACCGATCTGCGCGAGCACAGCTACCAGGTCCGGTTTCCAAACTTCCTCGACCTGAAAACTTCAACCATCTGGGACCGCCTGGGTGAGGCGGGTTTGAAGAGCATCGTGATCAACCAGCCCTCGACCTACCCGGCAAGGAAGATCGAGGGCGCCCTGGTATCCGGCTTCGTCGCCATCGAACTGGCAAAGGCCGTCTACCCGTTATCCCATCTGGCCGCTCTCGAGAAGATGGGGTATCAGACAGATATCAATACCCAGAAGGCGAGGCAGGATCACGCATTTCTCTGGAAAGAGCTGAACTCGACCCTGGAAGGAGGCCGGAAAGCCGTTGGTTATTTTTGGGCGCAGGAATGGGATCTGTTCGAATTCATCGTGACCGGCACCGACAGACTGCATCATTATCTCTGGGATGCCGGCGCCGATCCCGGCCATCCGAGCCATGCGGCATTTCTTGACTATTACCGGCGGGTGGATGGCCTGATCGACCGCATCGCGGGCGACTTCCGTGAGTTGACCGGCGGAATCCGGGGACTTTACCTGCTGTCCGATCACGGCTTCACGGGAATCATTCAGGAAGTCTATCTCAACGCATGGCTCGTCCAGGCGGGCTATCTCGGGTTCGACGGGCCGGCAGCCGGGCGCCTGGCCGACATGGCTCCCGGGACGCGGGCATTCGTTCTCGACCCGAATCGGATTTATATAAACCTCAAAGGCCGATTCCCGCGCGGCGTGGTCGACAAGGCCGAGAAGAAAACTCTGAAGTCGGAGATCGCCGCGGCGCTTAAGGAAATCGAGTTTGAGGGCAAAAGAGTGGTCCGGGAAGTCTTCGACACGGATGAGATCTACTCCGGTCCGCATGTCGGCAAAGGACCCGACCTCGTCGTCCTGGCGGAGCCGGGTTTCGATCTGAAGGGGTCGCTCGACAGGAAGGAAGTTTTCGGCCGAACGGACCTGCAGGGGATGCACACCTGGGACGACGCATTTTTCTGGTCGTCGAAGGACTGCGGGCCGGATCTCACCATCTCCGACCTGGCAGCCGGAATACTGGGGGAATTCGAGTGAGCATCGACAGGAGCCGCACAAGAGCTCGCGTGGTTCTTCTGACCATATCTCTGGTGTTACTTCTCGCCGCTCCCCTCCAGGCCTACGTCGGGCCCGGCGCCGGTTTCGCCTTTCTCTCCTCCTTCCTCGTGATTATCGGGGCTCTCTGCCTGGCGCTCGTTTCGCTGCTGACCTGGCCATTCCGGTTTTTCTACTGGCTGGTCCGAGGTCGAATGATCTATGGCCGGAGCAGGATCGACAGGCTCGTAATCGTGGGTCTTGACGGGTTGGATCCGACCCTGGCGGAGAAATTCATGGCCGAAGGCAAACTGCCGAATCTCTCCCGCATCCGGGCGGAAGGGGCGTACGCCCCGCTCCGGACAACCACGCCGTCGATCTCTCCCGTCGCCTGGTCCTCCTTCATGACCGGCACCAATCCATCCAAGCACAACATTTTCGACTTTTTAAGCCGCGATCCGCGCAGTTACCTTCCCGCGCTCTCTTCCGCCCACATCGGAAAACCCAGGAAGGTTCTCTCGCTGGGGGGGATGGACCTCCCCCTCTCCAAACCGGAAATTCGCGGGATGCGCAGGAGTGTGCCCTTCTGGAAAATTCTCGGGGATCACGGAATCTTCTGCACCATATTGAGAGTCCCGATCACCTTCCCTCCCGAGAAATTCAAAGGCCACCTTCTTTCGGGCATGTGCGTACCCGATCTCAAAGGGAGCCAGGGAACTTTTTCCTACTACACGTCCAACCCCGCCAAAGCCCAGGCAATGGAGGGAGGCGTGAGCATCCCCGTCAAAATCGCGGGAGAGCGCATCGAAACCCACATCTCGGGGCCCATGAACACCCTGCGCAGAAAAGCGGTTGAATTACGGCTTCCGATGACGATAGCCCTTTTGCCGGGCGAGCAGTCCGCGCGGGTCCTGGTGGACGGTCAGGAAATCCGCCTGAAAAAGGGAGAATTCTCTCCCTGGGTGCGGCTGACTTTCAAACCCGGCCTCGGTTTCAAGGCCCGCTGCATCTGCCGATTCTTCATCTCGGAAATTCAGCCGGAATTCGAAATGTACGTCACGCCCCTCAACATCGATCCGGAAAAGCCTTCCCTGCCGATTTCTCATCCGGTCTACTACTCGACCTATCTCTCCAAGCTCCTGGGACGATTCGTAACTCTTGGGCTTGCGAACGACACCTGGGCGCTCAACGAGGGCGCTCTCTCCGAGCAGGCGTTTCTCGATCTTGCCTACTCCAACCACGAGGAGTGGGAGAGGATCTTTTTTAATGCCCTGTCAAAGACGAAGCGCGGGGTCGTCGCTTGCGTCTTCGAAACCACCGACAGCATTCAACACATGTTTTTCCGCTACCTCGACAAGAATCATCCGGCCCTGAAGGCCGGCAGGCCGCAGATGAGTGCGCAGGTTATCGAGGATCTGTACCGGAGAATGGATGCGCTGGTGGGGCGGGTCAGGGAACGACTCGACCGCCGCAGCACGCTGATGGTGATGTCCGATCATGGATTCAAATCGTTTCGCAGGGGAGTAAACCTGAACAGCTGGCTCCATCAAAATGGCTACCTGGCTTTGAAAGATGGCAGGACGGAAAGCGGTGAATGGTTCGCCGGCGTCGACTGGAAAAAGACGAAAGCCTATGCTCTCGGCCTGGGGGGAATCTATCTGAATCTGAGAAACCGCGAGGCAGACGGGATTGTGGCTCCCGGTGAAGAGGCGAGGGCGCTCAAGCGGGAACTCGCCGCAAAACTGGCCGGCTTGATGGACAGCGGTCTGGGAGATCGCGCGATCAACACCGTCTATGACAGGGAGGAGATCTATAAGGGGCCTTACAAGGAAAATTCCCCCGACATCATCGTGGGCTATAGTGAGGGCTACCGGGCCTCGTGGGATTCGGTAAAGGGGGTAGTGCGCAGCGCGGTTTTTGAGGACAACAACAAGGCATGGAGCGGGGACCACTGCATCGATCCTTCGATAGTGCCGGGGGTGCTTTTCAGCAGTCAGCGGCTGAATACAGCCGAGCCTTCGATCTGGGATATCGCACCCACGGCTCTTGACCTGTTCGGCATTCCCGTTCCGGCGCACATGGACGGCAAACCCCTCATTGACCCGAGGAGTGTGTCTCAACACTGAGAATATGGAGCCTCTTTCCCCAATCACATGCGCGCCTGGGTCTCTAGTGTGGTGCGTCGCAAATCTTAGCACATATTCCGCCGCTTGCTTACGCGCGCGGCTCTGTTGAATCAATGGGTTACAGAGCCGCGACCGTGAGGGAGCGGTTAAGGATTAGAGACGCAATACACTAGCCGGTATTTTGCCAGGCATCCGAGTGCAAAATTGCGGCAACAAAAAACAAACTCAACCGCAGATTCACGCCGATTAACGCAGCGCGGCCAGCCGCAACCAAAGAGAGGTTCAAGCCGGATTTACCCAAGCGGCTTGCCGCGCTGCGTTAATCGGCGGTTATAGGTTTTTGGCTGCGGCGATGCCGCGCCAGGTTTATCCGCGTCCATCTGCGGTTAAATTCGCCAGAACGCACCCCTCAGCAACCCATCAAACCGAAATATAAACAACTCGCGCGCGCGGAATTACATCAAGCTCCTGAGCAAATATCAACCCGACGACACGGGTGTGGACGGCATGAATATTCTCAATCTGAGCCTGGGAGGATTGACTTATGTGCCCGCTTCCGAGGATGCCCAGGCCAAGGCCCTGACCAATGCGATTGCAGCGGGTGTCGTGGTGGTCGTCGCTGCTGGGAATCTTGGGCCGGGCGCCTATACGCTCAGCAATCCCGGCAACACCCCCGACGCGATTACGGTCGGAGCGATCAGCAGCTCGCGCAAATTTGTCTCGCAGCTGCGGCCTACCGGCCCCGGCGCCATACCGGTGAATCATGCCAACATCGCCTACGTTCCCGGCGGCGGGATCAAAATCGCCTCCAAGGTGCCGGCAACCGTCACCACGGACGTGTCCACGCTGGATGGAAATGGTCTGGCCTGCGATCCGCTCGCTTCCGGCAGCCTGACCGGAAAAATCGCCTTCATCGCGCGCGGCACCTGCTGTAATTTCGGGACAGTCACCACAACCTCGAAATACGAAGGATCACTTTCCGCAGAGAACCAGGTATTTCGAGGTTGTGGTGACTGTCCCGAAATTACTAATACCGGAAGCCGAGCAGGTTCCAGTGGTACAGGTAGGGGATGAATCCCAGAGCGGCTGCCGCGATGACGCTGAATTGCAGGCGTTTGCGCAGCGACCAGTAACCGTTCCGCCACGCGAAGACTGCCGCCACGGGAAGCCCAAGCGCAAGCATTAGGCCGATAAACGGAATACACAAAAGAACCGGCAGCGCCGGCGGAAGCCCGAACCAGGTGTCCCCTGCGCCGATGCGCATGAAGACCGCCGCGATCCCGGTCAGGAATACCAGGTTCAGTGTGCTCACCGCCTGCGCCAGCGTGCGCGCGAGCCGCGCGGGCCGGCCGCCGGTGGCGGCGGACGAATCGGCTCTCCAGGAGGGCTCCTGGTCGGACCACCCGATAAACGCCAGCAGGAATGATACGAAGAAAAAGCACAGCAGCAGCTCCTGGCACAGCGACGTTTCATACCAGGCCAACTTTTCGTGCGCATCCTGATCGAGGAAGAGATGTGTGACGCGACCATTCAGGTCTGCGCGGAAGGCAACCCTTTCGAAACCGTCCACGCGCCGGAAAAGCTTCGGCGATATCTCCGCGAACCGCATGCGGTAAATACTCAGGGTGCCGTCATCGTTGACGGACACGTGCGTTTGTCCGCCGCGCAGAATTCCGAGCTTTTCGATCGTGCTCCGCGGGTGCTTCACGTGCTGAAAGCTGCCCGTGAATTGCCCCGCACGCGCCGCAAATTCCGGAGTGGCCTCGAGAGGGGGAGGCTCCGACGGGAAGTAATGTTTGAGGAAGCCGTCGACAACCGTCCACGCGATGTCCGGGCGGTCGCCATTGTTGGAGACAAACACCCCGGTCCTCTGATCCGGCATCAAATAAAGCAGGCTGCCATATCCCCGCGCGTCGCCTGCGTGATACAGACAGCGCCTGTTGAAATAGAAGCTTTCGAAAAAGCCCCAGGTCAGGCCCGGCAACCCCGCGTGATTGGTGAAATGCTGTGCCTGCATATCCCGCACGCTGTCGCCGGCGAGGATCCGCGCCTCCCCGAAGGATCCGCCCTGAAGCTGGGCGGCCATGAAACGGGCCATATCCGTAGCCGTTGCCGAAAGGCCCGCAGCCGGCGAGATGTTGAGATAGGTCTCCGGCGTTTTCAGGTACGAGCCGCGGCGCATCTCGTAACCGGCAGCCAGGTCGGGCAGCATTTGCGCCGGCTGGCTGAACCCGCTGCGCATCATCCCCAGCGGCCCCAGGATGTTTTGCCTGACATATTGATCAAAAGGCATGCCCGAGACAACCTCGACCACGTAGCCGAGCAGCGCATAGCCCTGGTTCGAATAGCAGATGAGATCCCCCGGCGGGAACACCCGGGGCGGCATCCTGCGAGCGAGGTATTGACCCAGGGGCAGCACGGTCCCGGGCTTTCGCGCGCCGGTGCCCGCGAGCTGCTCCTCGAAACCGCCCGTGTGGGTCAAAAGATTCGCGATGGTGACCGGCGCGGGGTAGGTGTCGGGAATGCGGAATTCACGCAGGTACTTGTTGACATCATCGTCCAGCCGGATGCGCCCCTGCTCGACCAACTGCATTATGGCGGTAGCCGTAATCAATTGGGTAACCGATCCGATCCTGAAAATCGTGCGATCGGCGATTACCGGCTTCTTTGGCTCGAGGTTGGCCCACCCATATCCCTTGGCAAAAAGTATTTGCCCGTCTTTTACCACGGTGACAACCAGCCCTGGGACGGGATCCTTG
>Ga0315275_10002650_pt1 | contig 16239 bp, 13 predicted proteins | sample YL17G03_0_MG_FD_205557 | JGI IMG/M metagenome (GOLD analysis project Ga0315275, IMG submission 205557) | Sediment microbial communities from Yellowstone Lake, YNP, Wyoming, USA - YL17G03_0 | ecosystem: Environmental > Aquatic > Freshwater > Lake > Sediment | place: USA: Wyoming | collected... | reverse complement strand
AAGAAGAAACTGTCTGCCGGAACGTTGACGGTGGTGCAGCCGGCGATTACCGCGGTGACGCCGGCAGAGATCGAACCGGGCCATACCGTGCAGATTACCGGTGTGCATTTCGGCCCTACGGCTGGTCCACGCGACCCCAATACCATGTTTGGGGTTAACGATGTGACGATCGGGGGCGTGGTCGTCAGGCCGCGCCGCTGGAAAGACGACATTATCGAAGTCGAAGTTCCCACGAATGCTGCGTCGGGCGAAGTGGTGGTTCGATTGGCCTCGTCCGATCCCTTGCCGGACGGGTCCTGTTGCGCCCCGGTCCAGTATATAGTCAGCAATGCGGTTCACTTGAAGTTGATCCCAAGCATTCGTATCGATCCCGTGAGCGGGCCGGTCGGGACGAAGGTCGTTTTCTTCGGCCAGGGTTTTGGCGCTATGAAGGCAGCCGGTGACAAGGTGACGTTCGGCGGACATCTCGCCACCATCGCCCAGTGGACCGATAGCGCCATCGTCGTGCATCTCCCGATGAATGCGGAGACCGGACCTGTTGTTCTGACTGTGCAAGGTCGTGAGCGGACGGTTGGGACCTTTACGGTTTACGTGCCTAGAGTGATCGCCTTGACGCCTCCGGCCGCTCCGATCGGTACCCTCCTCAGAATCAGCGGAGAACATTTCGGGTTCTATTCGGAAAGTGGATCAACCCCTTACGCTTTTACCGATTTCAATACGGGAGAAAATCGAGTTGATATCGGCGGGGTCCGTGCCGTCATCTATCGCTGGCAAGATGATCGCATTGATGTGTGGGTACCCTTCAGTGCGAAGAGCGGGCCGGTCGTAATCTATCGAGGCGCGACGAATCCTAACCCAGATGGTTCATGTTGTGTGACGAAGGAAGTCTTGATGACTGAGGCGGGGGTCTTTACGCTCGTGACGCCGAAGATCACCTCCTTCAGCCCTCAATCAGGCGGACTCGATGAGCTGATCACCATCAAAGGGTCGGGGTTCGGCTCGTTCCTGAAAACAGCCGAGCATGCCTACTTGGGTCTCAACCAGGGGGCCTACAAGCGACAAGAAGATATCGAGTTGGGCGAGAACGTCTCGCGGACGGAAGTGCTGTTCAGCAACGTGGCCGCGCAGGTGATGACCTGGACGGATACGGAGATCGTCGTGCGAGTGCCCCACCGGAACCTCTACGGCCTAGGGAAGCGGAACGAGTTCTTCAATGAGCTTGCCACTGGCCCGCTGATCGTACGGCGAGGCTCCTGGGATGTGCAGCCGGACGGTACGTGCTGTACCAAAAAGAAGTGGCTGACGTTGGAAGCGGGCACCTTCACCATTGAGGCCAAGGGTATGCCTGATCCTGGCTACTTCAATAAAAACCGCCCTGACGCCGACACCAACCAGTGAGATACGAATTGCCCGGATCATGGCAGGGTTCCTCTCTGTTTCGTGGTGGATGCCTCGAGGTCGTGGTGTTGGCGGTGCTGTTGTGTGCGTCTACCTCCTGGGCTGCTGACTCTCCTCTGACAATCACCCCTCAAGAGAGTCACACAGAAGCCACTCTGATGGGGCTGTATTTTCGTACGCCTCAGCTGGGCTGGGCGGTGGGGTCTGGCGGCACCATGCTGAAGACAGTCGATGGCGGGAAGAAGTGGAAGAAGGTCGTCAGCGGCACCACGGCGACCCTCTCCGGCGTCTTCTTTCTCGACGAGAAGCAGGGATGGGCCGTCGGAGCCAATGGAGTAATTCGCCGGAGCCAGGACGGGGGAATTACCTGGCAATCGCAATTCGTCGATACCCAGGTACCGTTCTACGGCCTCTCGTTCGTGTCGCCCAGCGAGGGGTGGGTGGTCGGTGGCAACGGAACCATTCTTCATACGAAAGACGGGGGAGCTCATTGGGGCGATCAAGCGAGTAAGACGAACGCCGCCCTCTATGCCGTTCAATTTCTCACCGCACAGCATGGGACGGCGGTTGGGGCGGTGGGGACCGTCTTGATGACGGATGATGGTGGAGTCACTTGGACCCCGCAAGAGATGCAGGGGGCTGTCACGTTGTTCGATGTGTATTTTTCGGATGCGTTGACCGGCTGGGTCGTCGGGAACGCCGGCGCTATTTTCCAAACGACTAACGGCGGCAAGCAGTGGATCGATCGCACGTTACCCTGCACTCATACCTGTACGAAGCTGACCGACCTCTTGCGTGTGCGCTTTACGGACCCTCAGACCGGATGGATTGTGGGGGAGCGTGGCATGGTCTACCGGACCATCGATAGCGGCTTTACCTGGATAGAGCAGGGTACTATTGCAAAGGCCTCGCTGTTCGGTCTGTCGTTTCCTGATGGAAGACAGGGCTGGGCCAGCGGAGGAAAAGGCACGATCATTCGCCTGATTACCGGCCGTTGATAAGTTGAAGCCGTTCTCAGCTGCTCGTCTTATCCCATTTCATCGAGTCTTGATTGGAGAATGCTGAGCGCGGCGATTGCTGCGGTTTCAGCCCGCAAGATTCGTGGCCCAAGGGTGAGAGGGAGGAATCCCTGCTCCTGTGCAAGATGCTGCTCCTCAGGCGCCCATCCTCCTTCAGGTCCAACCAACAAGACTATCGGATGCTGATGGTCCTGTGGTAACGGGATTGTGGCGAGCGAAGGGCCGCTTGAGCGTTCCGTGAGCATGCCCTTCACAGGTGCCGAGGCGTACTGTCGGCAGATTTGTGCGAGGTCTGCCGGGTCCGCGATGGTGGGAATCGTCCACCGTTCGGACTGTTGTGCCGCGTCGCGCGCAATGCGTTCCCACCTGGATCGTTGATGTTCGAGGCGTTCCGGGTTGAGCTTGATGACACTGTGTGTGCTGTGAAGAGGCACGATAGTGTCGACTCCAAGTTCTGTGGCTTTTTGAATGACCCAGTCCATCTTGTCGCCTTTGATCAAGGCCTGTCCGAGGACGATCGGTGAGGTCTTGCGCGCGGGTTCGATCTGTTGGTCGATGATGCGGCTGTCGATAGCCTGTGAGGTGACCTGTGTCACTTCCACGTGATAGCGGGTTCCGCATCCGTCGTTCAAGGTGAGGGAGTCTCCTTGGTGCAAGCGGAGACTATCGCGAAGATGATGGAGGAGGTCACCGTCTATTCGGATCGTAGGGGAAGTGATGGCGTCAGGGGAGACGAAGAACGTGGACATAGTGCGGGTGTCGAGGAGATGATCGTCGGCGCTATTCGAAGAAAGTTTTCATCTTGTCGAAGAAGCCGTCGCCGTCCTCTTCCATTGTCATGCCGCTCTCTTTGGCAAATTCCGTGAGCAATTCTTTCTGACGAGCTGTTAGTTTGGTGGGAATCTGAATCTTGATGGCAAATAATTGGTCGCCGGTATTCTGGCTCTTGAGGCTTGGAATGCCCAGGCCTTTGATGCGCAGGATCTTATCTTGCTGCGTGCCGGCAGGAATCTTGATAATGGTATTGCCTTTGAGCGTGGGAACTTCGATCTTTCCTCCGAGCATGGCTGTAACTACATGAATCGGGACCTCACAGAGGATATCGTGCCCTTGTCGTTGGAAGATCGGATGCGGCTTGACGGTAATCGCCACATAGAGATCGCCTGGAGGGCCTGCGTTGACTCCATGCTCCCCTTCGTTCGAGAGGCGCAGACGCATCCCTGACTCGATGCCTGCCGGGATGTGCACGGCGATGGTCCGTTCTCGATAGGTGCGTTGACGGCCCTGGCAGGTCGGACAGGGTTCTGTGATGATCCGTCCAGCCCCCTCGCATTGGCCGCAGGGACGACTAATGCTGAAGAACCCTTGCTGGAACCGCATCTGCCCGGCCCCTTTACAGCTGGGACAGGTCTTGACCGATGCGGCACTCTTGGCGCCGGATCCTTTGCAGTCGTCACATACTTCCCATCGCGGGATTTTGAGTTTGGCCTCTTTCCCGTAGACGGCTTCTTCGAATGTCAGTTCCAGATTGTACTGGAGGTCGTTCCCGCGCTCCGCCCGACTGCCGCCCCGCTGACTTCCGAAAAAATCCTCGAAGATGTCGTTGAAGGCGTCACCGAATCCGCTTCCGCCAAATCCCTCAGGACCTCCACCCTGTTGTGCCCTGGCGTGGCCGAACATGTCATAGCGCTTGCGTTTGTCCTGGTCGCTCAGCGTCTCGTAGGCTTCGTTGACCTCTTTGAATTTCTCTTCTGAGGTTTTCTTCTGGGCCTCTCCCGTCTGGAGATCGGGATGGTGCTGGCGGGCCATCTTCCGATAGGCCTTTTTGAGCTCGTCGTCAGAGGCGGTTCGTTCGACGCCTAAGGTTTCGTAGTAGTCACGCTTGGACACGGTCGCGACCTCTCTGGGTGAACGTACAGCAAGACCGAGCCCCGTGTTTCGACGAAGCTCGGTCTGACTGACGGTATTCTAACTTACTTCTTCTCTTTGTCTACTTCTTCGAATTCTGCGTCGACGACCTTTTCATCCGTCTTGGTCTCGCCGGTTCCGGTTCCGCCTTCGGCGCTGGCGCCGCTTCCGGCTGCCGCCGATGCCGAGGCCGCCTTGTACATTTCCTCAGCCAGTTTGTGGGATGCGGTCGTCAAGGCCTGGGTGGCAGACTCGATCGCCTCGGGGTCCGTTCCTTCCATCGCTTTTTTCAGCGCGGCCACGGCTTCCTCGACTTTGGTCTTGTCTTCAGCAGCGATCTTGTCGCCGTGCTCGCTCAGGTTCTTTTCCGTCTGGTAGATCAGGGTGTCGGCCTGGTTTTTGGCTTCAGCGGTCTTTCGCCGCTTCTTATCCTCATCCGTATGGGCCTGGGCATCCTTCACCAGTTTCTCGACTTCTTCCTTGCTCAAGCCGCTGGACGCCGTAATCTTGATGGACTGTTCCTTCTGTGTCGCCAAGTCTTTAGCCGAGACATGGACGATGCCATTCGCATCAATGTCGAAGGTCACTTCAACTTGCGGCATCCCGCGGGGTGCGGGAGGCAGGCCGACCAAGTCGAATTGGCCCAGGAGTTTGTTGTCGTTCGCCATCTCGCGTTCGCCTTGGAAGACTCGAATGGTCACGGCCGTTTGATTGTCGGCAGCCGTCGAGAAGACCTGGCTCTTTTTCGTGGGAACGGTCGTGTTCCGCTCGATCAACTTCGTAAAGACACCGCCGAGAGTTTCGATGCCCAGCGAAAGCGGCGTGACGTCGAGGAGCAGCACGTCCTTGACGTCGCCCTTCAATACGCCGCCTTGAATGCCGGCGCCGATTGCCACCACTTCGTCAGGATTCACACCCCGGTGCGGTTCTTTTCCAAAGAACTCTTTGACCGCCTGAATGACTTTAGGCATGCGGGTCATGCCGCCGACGAGGACGACTTCGTTGATGTCGCGTGCAGAGACACCGGCGTCGGAGAGCGCTTTTTTACAGGGCTCAATCGATCGTTTAATCAGGTCGTCGACCAACTGTTCAAGTTTCGCACGGGTGAGTTTTATGACCAGGTGTTTGGGTCCGCTTGCGTCGGCGGTGATGAACGGCAGATTGATCTCGGTGTCCTGTGACGATGAGAGTTCGATCTTGGCTCGTTCAGCCGCCTCTTTCAGACGTTGAAGGGCCATCCGATCCTTCCGAAGATCGATGCCTTGGTCCTTCTTGAACTCATCGACCAACCAGTCCATGACGCGTTGGTCGAAGTCGTCGCCGCCGAGATAGGTGTCGCCGTTGGTCGACTTGACCTCGAAAACGCCGTCACCGATCTCGAGGATGGAGACGTCGAAGGTGCCGCCACCCAAATCATAGACGGCTACCCGCTCGTCCTTCTTTTTATCAAGGCCGTAGGCGAGGGCCGCGGCTGTCGGTTCGTTAATGATCCGGAGGACGGTCAAGCCCGCAACCTGGCCTGCATCTTTGGTGGCCTGACGCTGGCTGTCGTCGAAATAGGCTGGAACGGTGATGACCGCTTCAGTGACTTTCTCACCGAGATAGTCCTCCGCGGTCTGCCGCATCTTTTGCAGAATCATGGCGGAGATTTCCGGTGGGCTGTAGCGCTTGCCGCGCAATTCAACGTACGCATCGCCGTTGTCTCCCTCGGCCACCTTATAGGGCAGCCGCTTGGCAGCGTCAGTCACTTGCTGCGCGCGGAACTTGCGGCCCATGAGTCGCTTCACGGAGAAAATTGTGTTCTCCGGATTCGTAATCGCCTGGCGCTTCGCAATTTGTCCGACGAGGCGTTCGCCCTTCTCTGTGATGGCGACGACGGACGGTGTCGTGCGGGCCCCTTCTGCGTTGGCGATCACAACCGGTTCGCCACCGCTCATGATGGAAACGCAGGAGTTCGTGGTTCCAAGGTCGATGCCGATCACTTTACCCATGTGCCTACTCCTCCCTAACTAGGTCTGTCTTTGATGATGTGGTTATGATGAACTGATTGTGTCGTCTGCCCCCGTTGAGCCATTGGCCTGCCCTGTGGATACGCTCACCATGGCTGCCCGCAAGATACGGTCGTGCAGAACGTATCCTCGCTGAAACTCGTCTACCACATGCTGCTCCGGAACTTTCTCGGATGCGACGCAGGTGACGGATTGATGCGTGGCAGGATCGAACGGCTGGCCGATCGTCTGGATGGGCGTGACATGAAATCTCGTCAAGGCTCCCGTCAACTGTTTGAGGGTGAGCTCCACGCCCTGCACGAGGACATCGCCGCTGCCCCCCTCTCGTGAGGCCTTGATGGCCCGTTCGAGATTATCGACGACAGGTAAGAGTTCCTTGAGCAATTGCTCATTACCGAACCGGATCTGGTCCCGCTGGTCCCGCTGGGTCAATCGTTTATAGTTGTCAAACTCGGCGGCGAGCCGGAGATACTTATCGTTCACGCCCTTTGCCTCTTCGGTCTTTGCCGCGAGAGTCTGCTGAAGTTGTGCGACCAGGCTGTCTTCCTCTGAGGATGAGGAGGTGCCCTGCGATAGGGGATCCAAGTCGTCGATAGTATTCGCGTTCTGCTGTTCTTCAGACATGCAAGACTCCTCTGTCCGTGTGGAGATAGCCATAGGCCCCATAAAGTCAACGGGGCCGAGAAAAATTAATTACTTGTGCCTGGGACGGTGGCTTAGACCTGCAAGGTGGTAGGGGGAGCACACTGCGCACGTCGGTAGAGGAGTTCAAGCCCTTCTAACGTCAGGAGGGGTTCAATTTTTTGAATGGAAGTTGTTTCGGCGGCCAGGATGGAACTAAGACCTCCGGTGCCGATCACGTAGGCCGAGCATCCGAGTTCCTGTTCCATTCGCCGGACAACGGTGTCAACCAGTCCCGCATAGCCGAATAAGAGCCCTGCTTGAATGCTGCTGGCAGTGTCGGTGCCGATCACGGTCTTCGGACGGATCAATTCCACTTTGGCCAGTTTGGCAGCACGTGTGAAGAGGGCCTCCGCCGAGATTCCGAGTCCGGGGGCGATGACGCCTCCGAGGTACTTGCCCTCTGCCGTAATGGCACAAAAGGTGGTGGCGGTCCCGAAGTCGACGACGATGAGATCGCGGCGGTATTTATGATAGGCGGCAGCGGCGTTGACCAGCCGGTCGCTGCCGATTTCCTTTGGATTGTCGTAACGGATTGTGAGCCCCGTGTCCGTGTCCGAAGATACAATCAAGGGCCGCTGATGAAAATATTGTTCGAGCATGTCTGCGACGGTTCCGGTCAGCGCAGGCACGACGCTCGAGATGATGGCGCCGGAGAGACGCTGAGAGGGAATTCCTGCTGCTGCGAGGAGATTTGCAAAGAGAATGCCGTACTCATCCGATGTTTTTTTCACGTCCGTGGCCAATCGCCAATGGGCCGCCAGGGTGTGGTCATTATAATAGACGCCCCAGACAATGTTGGTGTTGCCGATATCAACGACGAGAAGCATGGGACCTATTGTACGTCTCGGTTGGGTGATTTGGCCAGCAGGCTGCGAGAAAACAATGCCGACCCTCCGGAGATCTAATAGTCTGCATGTCTAGGACAACAGGACACGACCCCGCAGGATGCTCGAATAGTTTGTACAGCAAGGCCGTAGCGAGTGAAGGGCCGAGGATGTACAAACTTCACTTCGTGTGGGCCGTTCGCCCTAGAATGGATCTTGGTGAACGGGAAAGCCCCTGCAGTGCTTCCGACATCCGAGAGGCTTTCTTCCGTGCGTGTAGGGTCTGAACGATGCGAGAACACTGCTGGCGGACTTTTTCAGCATCCTGCTAGGTTCTCACGTGGATAATGTCAGCGACGCGCAGGTGGACGATAGCTGGCGCTTTCGAACCTGTTTGGGTCGATTCCGGTCTCACCAGCAAGGCCCCATCCTGACTGATTCCTTCGGCGATCCCTACGCAGAGGTCTCCATTGGCCAGTGTAGCTTTCACTTTGAAGCCGATGGTCGAGCAGCGCTGGTGATAGGCCAACGCGAGTCGATTCGTTCCGTGGAGGGCCAATTCATCGATGCAATGTTCGAGTTCGAGGATGAGTTGGGCGAGCAGACGATTGCGGTCAACAACTCGTTGTTGTTCGTGCAAGATCGATGTAGCCGATTCACGGATTTCCTCTGGCCAGTCATGCTGTTCGACGTTGACGTTGAGGCCGATCCCGATAATCTGGAACGGACTTGATCGTGCCCCCGTGCCGCTTTCGCAGAGAATCCCTCCGACTTTTCGTTCCGAGATCAGGAGATCGTTGGGCCATTTCACGGAGACGTGGAGGGACGAGACGGCCTCAATTGCTTCGGCTGCGGCCAGCGCAGAGATGAGCGGCAGCCAGGAGAGCCATTCCGTGAGGCGCTCGGCTGGGCGCAGTATCCTGAGGATGACGGAGCAGTAGAGATTGGCTCCGCCCGGAGAAAACCAGGCTCTGGACAAACGCCCACGTCCCGCGGTCTGGCAGTCGGCGACGACGACAGTGCCATGTTCCACGTCTGCTTGTGCGAGGCGAGTGGCTTCCCGATTCGTTGACGGGAGGGAGTCAAACAGTTCGATACGACGCCCCAGCCACGTGGCTGCCAGGGTGCTGTGGATCGCATCTCTGGTGAGTGGCGGCGAGGGTTGCACTGGTTATCTAGCCTTGCGAAGTCGGCGCGATGGTTCGAGTACCAGGCTGAGCGTCGCGGCGGGAGCTGAATGGGTGAGGGCTCCGATGGAGATGCGATCCGGGCCTTCCGCCGCCATCGCCCGCACGTTCTTCAAGGTGATTCCTCCAGATACTTCCACGAGTGCTCGCCCCTTGATCAGTCTGACTGCTTGACGGACAAGCGCTGGGGTCATGTTATCCAGCAGAATGATGTCGGCTCGCCCTGAGAGGGCCTGCCGCACATCTGCCAAAGACTCCACTTCTACAATAATAGTCATACTGCGAAGGGCGTTGGTTTTTGCCTTGCGGCAGGCCGTTCGGATGGGCGCGGCTGTTCGGCTCAGGAGGGCCAGATGATTGTCTTTGATGAGGATGCCGTCGCTCAGAGACTGGCGATGATTCGTGCCTCCGCCGAGGAGGACCGCCCATTTCTGAAGAGCACGTATGCCAGGGAACGTCTTTCTCGTGTCCAGGATGGTCACGGGGTATCCGCGCACTGCGTCGCAGAACCGACGCGTCAAGGTGGCGATACCGGAGAGGTGTTGGAGAAAATTCAGAGCGACTCGTTCAGCCTTCAGGATGGATCGCCCATCGCCTTCAATCTGGAGGAGACAATCTCCATCCTGTGCACGGTCCCCATCCTGGAGTTGGATGGACAAGACGAGAGAATCATCCACGGTTCGAAAGGTTCGCACGGCAGCGGCGAGACCTGCGACCACCAGCGATTGTTGGGCGACGATGCGTGCGCGCGCCGGAACCTCAGAGGGAAAGAGGGCGGCTGTCGTGACGTCGCCGAGGGGGAAATCTTCTTGAAGTGCCAGTCGAATGGCGCGCTTTAAGTCGGCAACCGGGGGCCTGACCATCGGTTAGGTTCCCAGCATGGCGCGCAACTGCTGTTCGCTGCTAGCGAGCATGATTTGATCGCGGCGCAGGCTTGCCAGGCGATCCCGGTGATCGGTAATGACTTCTGGCGGGGCCTTGGCGGTAAATTCCTGATTGCACAGTTTTCCCTCCAGCCGTTCCATTTCCTTCGTCTGCTCGGATTGCTCTTTGAGGATGCGATCCAGGGCTTTGTTGAGATCGACGTCGCCCGCCACCACGATGCCGACGGACAAGCCTTCTGTGATGAGCCGGAGAAGGTTTCCGGCTGGCCAGGTCGTCGTCGGAGTCAGATCGACAGTTCCACGGCCGAGATGGGCAAGATAGTTCCGGAGTTGGTCCAGGTGGTCCTGTCGTGATGGCTCGTCGTGGGCGATATAAAATCTAATCGGTTGTCCCGGCGGATAGTTCAAGAGGACGCGGGATGCGCGCACCAGGTCGATGGTCTGCTCGAGCAGCGTAAACCGTTGGTCCATGTCTGGCGCAATCCACCTCGATTCGGGTATCGGATAGCGCTGAACTACGATGCTCTCACCCTGGTGTGGGAGCGTTTGCCAGATCTCCTCCGTAATGAAGGGCATAAAAGGGTGCAGCAGCCGCATCGTGGTCTCTAGCGTCTCGACGAGGGTCTGTCTGGTACCCGGTGCGTCCGGGCTGGCCGGATCCTGGAGTGTGGGCTTGATCAGTTCGAGGTACCAGTCGCAGTACTCGTGCCAAATGAATTGATACAGTGCATTTGCCGCGCGATCGAATCGATAGGACTCCAGTTCTGATGTGACCACCTGGATCGTCTGATTGAGGCGACTCAGTATCCAGCGGTTTGGGAAGGTGCGTTCACCTGGCGCAGTGGCCGTTCGCGGTCCGTCCAGATTCATGAGACTGAAACGGGCCGCATTCCAGATCTTGTTGGCAAAGTTGCGATAGCCTTCGATCCGTTCCTCCGCGAGCTTGATGTCGCGACCCGGTGAAGCCATCGATGCCAGCGTGAAGCGGAGGGCGTCGGTGCCGAATTGCTCCATCACATGCAACGGATCGATCACGTTGCCTTTCGACTTGCTCATTTTCTGCCCTTCGGAATCCCGCACGAGGGCATGGATATAGACATCCCGGAAGGGAACATCGCCCATGAATTTCAGGCCCATCATGATCATGCGGGCGACCCAGAAGAAGAGAATGTCGAGTCCGGTCACGAGGGTGGAGGTCGGATAGTAGGTCTTCAACTCAGGCGTTTGCTCAGGCCATCCCAGCGTAGAGAAGGGCCAGAGGGCAGATGAGAACCAGGTGTCGAGGACGTCGGGGTCGCGGATAAATTCAAGGCCTCCGCAGGTCTGGCAGGTCGAGGGCGCGGTCTTCCCGACAATCGGTATTGCGCCTTGGAGGATCGTGAGTCGCGGGGAGAGAGTGGCTGAAGCCGTCGCTACGGCCCCCTCAACGATCATGCCGTTGTTGCAGTTGCGGCAATACCAGGCGGGAATCTGGTGTCCCCACCAGATCTGGCGTGAAATGCACCAGTCTTTGATATCCCGCATCCAGCCGAGGTAGTTGTTCGTCCATCCTTCAGGAATGATGCGGATTCGTCCATCCACCACCGCTTGGATGGCCGGTTCGGCGAGCGGCTTGATCTTCACGAACCACTGAGGAGACAGGTACGGCTCGACCACCGTTTTGCAGCGGTAACACTTCCCGATGGCCATTTTGTGGTCGTCGACTTTCGTGACGAGCTCCCGATCTTTCAGGAGCTGCTCAATCTTGGCCCGTGCCTTGATGGCGGGAAGAGCTGCGATCGCCTCAATAACGTCTGGTTCGACGCCGGCGGATTTGAGCCCCTGAAAATCGAGCAAGGCTTGATGGTCGAAGATGGGCAGTCGCGGTAATCCATGCCGCTCGCCCGCTTCAAAGTCGTTGAAGTCGTGCGCCGGCGTGATTTTCACGGCACCGGTGCCGAACTCGCGGTCGACGAGGATCGCATCGCCGACGATCGGAATGGTACGATTCGTGAGGGGGAGATGGACTCGTTGGCCGATCAGTCGATTGTAGCGGGGATCTTCCGGATGCACCGCCACCGCTGTGTCGCCGAACATGGTTTCCGGTCTGGTCGTTGCGACGGTGAGATGAACCGTTGGATCCTGTTCGAGCGGGTATTCAATCGAGTACAGTTTCCCTTTGATGTCTTCGTGCTCGACTTCGATGTCGGAAAGGGCAGTCAGGCAGCGGGGGCACCAGTTGATCAGCCGTTCTCCTCGATAGATCAGTCCTTCCTCATGCAATCGGACGAAGACTTCGAGGACGGATTTCGAGAGTCCTTCGTCCATCGTGAAACGAAGGCGTTCCCAGTCGCAAGACTCACCCAGCCGTTTTTGTTGACGGATAATGGTATCCCCGGAGGTGGCTTTCCATTGCCAGATGCGCTCGATAAAGTGTTCACGCCCCAGGGTCTCCCGAGAAGTGCCTTCGGCCATGAGCTGCTTTTCCACGACGTTTTGTGTGGCAATGCCGGCATGATCGGTGCCGGGCAACCAGAGCACATTGCGGCCTTGCATACGTCGCCAGCGTACCAAGATGTCTTGTATGGAATGATTCAGTGCGTGGCCGACGTGGAGCGAGCCTGTGACGTTCGGTGGCGGAATCACGATGCTGAAGGGTTGGCCAGGATGGGTCGGCGAGGCATGGAAATAGCCTTGCTGGGTCCAGGCCTGATACCAGCGCGCTTCGACCGCCTTGGGATCGTAGGTTTTGTCGAGTTGGGGTGTGCTCATTCGGTGATGGTGTCCTTGAAATTCGGCGCATCTTAGCATGCGGGTGGTGGCCTCTCAAGGAAAGATGGGTGCATACATAGCTTGAGGGGTGTCGAGCCGTGTGTTATACAGACTCGCACAAGGCGAGGGCGAGAGGTTCGCTCCGTTTCCACTTTTTACAGTTTGGAGAGACTATGGCCACAGGGCGTGAAAAAGACCGCAAGACGAAGAAGAAGCATCGGAAGAATGTCGCGCGCGTGAAGGCCTTGACGACAGCCAAACGGGGCAAGAAGAGCAAAAAGGGGTGAGGTAGAGCAAGAGCCCTACGCGGCAGCTGTAAGGCGGGTGATCTCTGCTTTGATCTGCTCTTCGACCAGGTCGGGCACGAGACGCTGAACAGCCTGTTCGACTTGCTCTCGGGCCATTGCCAGGACGAGTACTTCGACCATTCCAGAGGTCTGCTTGGCGGCAGCCTGTTGGATCTCTTCCTTGACGAGCCCCTCGATCGATCCGAGTTGTTCCCGAACCATATTGGGCAGTGTGGTACGAACGGTATTGGTTTGTTCGCGGACGAATTGATCGATGCTCTCTTTGATCAGGGGGCTCGCGATTTCGAAAATGCTCCGCTGAATGATGGGTTCGAGGAGGGACATTTTCTGTGAGAGGACCTTCGGCAGTACCTTCATGAACAACGGTTCAAGCACCTGTGTCAGCCGCTTTTCCGAGAGGGATACACCCAGGTGTGTGTGTATTTCTGTTTCCACGGCTTTGGCCGCGAGGGCCGTCAGGTCTTTCCCCACCATCTGGGGGAGCAGGTCGGCAATCTTTTTTTCCGTCCGTTCTGACATGGACTGAAGGAGTTTACCAAAGAGTCCTTTCATTGCCTCTTCCGGTTCGGTTGTCGAGGCCTGCGTTGCTGTGGTGGTGGTCACAAGGGGGTCTTTCGGTTGGGGGTGGGGTGCGATCGTCTGTTCCTCCTCTTCCTCCTCGGACAGGCCTTCATTGTTGAAGGCCTCGTCATCGGAGTCCGTCGCGTTTGAGACCGGCGGCCAGGAGCGAGATTTCTTCTTTGTTCCGTTTGTCCTGGATGCCTGCTGTGTCTCCAAATCCTTGATCACATCGATGAGGTTTTCGGACAGAAATGGTTTCTTGAGAAAGGCCTTCACACCTAGCGAACGCAAGTGGGTTTCATCTACACGGTCTGAAGGGCTGATCAGGGAGACAATATAGGTTTCTGCCAAGTTATCCAACTTATAGACTTCTTTGCAGAATCCCGAGAAGGTCATGTTCTCCAAATGATAGTCTGCGATGATGAGATTCGGGCTCATCCGGCGAGCCGCTTCCAAGGCTGCGGGGCCATCTTGGAATCCCACGACATCACAGCCTTCGGGTGCCGAGATCTGCTCGACCAGCCGGCGAACGGCGGGACTGCTATCGACGACAAAGATGGTTGAAGGCACCTAACCCTCCAATGTTATTGAACTATCTCGAAGCTAGCAGTGGGGTTATTCTTTGTCAAGAAACCGAATGATAAGTGCTTGTTTTGACTTCTGATTTTTGAACTGACTACAATTCAACAACAGCAGGACTCGCACGACCAATGAAGACCCCAATCCACGTTATTTTCTTTGATGCAGCCGAAACGCTGTTTCATATCAATGGTTCGGTGGCGGACATCTATCTGCAGCATGCGGTTCAGCACGGGTTTCGCCAGACTCCTGACTCGCAGGCATTGATCGCGCAAGCCTTTCAGCGTGCCTTTCGCGACGCGTCGCCGCCGATTTTTGCCGTCACGGATCCTCTCAAGTTGAAACAATGTGAGCGGCTCTGGTGGTTCGACATCGTCCACAACGTGTTTTATCGCGTCGGGATGTTTGAGAAGTTTGATGAATTCTTCGAGCAGGTCTTTCAGGTGTTTGAAGATCCTCGCTCCTGGGCATTGTTTCCTGAAACCCATGCCGTGCTGACCAGACTGAGGGAAGAGAGGTTTGAGCTGGGGATCGTATCCAACTTCGACTCCCGGCTCTTTCCTGTGATACGGGGACTCGGCATCGACCGGCTCTTCGATACCGTGACGATTGCCAGCCTCTCCAGAGCAGCTAAGCCGGCTTCGAAGATTTTCGAAATTGCCCTTGAAAAACATGCGATCGATCCGGACGAAGCAATGCATGTCGGTGACAGTGTCAGGGACGATGTGGAGGGTGCGACGAAGGCCGGGCTGACCGGAGTGTTGCTGGATCGAACCGGCCGCGCTCAGGCATCGGGCGGACATGTAATTCGGACGTTAGAAGAACTCCTTCCGCTGGTGATGGCGTCAAAGGAGTAGCGGAACCAGGTCTTTGGCGCGACCCTGCAGCGAGAGGTCAACCAGGTCCGACTCTTGGGTGCTCTCGAGGTTGATCTCAATGACCAGCGCGCCGCATTCCTTCGCTAGCGACGCAAAGCCTGCTGCTGGATAGACGACTCCGGACGTGCCGATCACCAGCAAGAGGTCGCAGGCCCGCAGGGCCTCATCACAGCGCCGCAGGTCTTCGTCCCAGAGTGACTCCCCAAACCAGACGATATGTGGCCGGAGCAGGGCATGGCATCGTTGGCACGTCGGCAGGAGAGGAAGAGGGACCTCCAGGTTTTCTGAGATCACCCCACAGCCCGTGCATTGCACCTTCCAGATGTTGCCGTGAATTTCGGAGAGGTGTTGTGAGCCTGCGGCTCGATGGAGCCCATCAACATTTTGGGTGATGAGCCAGAACCTATCGGGCCTGCGACGTTCAAACTCTGCGAGGGCGATGTGAGCAGGATTGGGCTGTTTCGTGGCAAGCAATTCGCGTCGCCAGTTGTACCATTCCCAGACTAATCGTGGGTCCCGCTCAAACGCCTCAGGAGTCGCAAGATCTTTTGTATGGTAGGTGCGCCACAAGCCTTCAGTTCCGCGAAAGGTCGGCACGCCGCTATCCGCAGAAATTCCAGCTCCCGTGAGGACGGTCACGTTCCGAGCGGACGCAAGGTGTGTGCGGGCTTGGAGGATCTGATCGTCGGTGGCCATGGTCGAATGGGTGAATTGTACCGTATTTCGAGCCGACGAATCTGCGTGATATAGTACGCGTCCGTTATTCTTGTGAGGAGCATGATGAAACAGATTCTCATGGTGGGAGCCGGATCGGTTGGTGGGTTCTTCGGGGCGCATCTGGCGAAGAATAATCCCAATGTGTCGTTCCTGCTACGGCCCAAGACGCTTGCAGCGGTGAAGCAGAATGGTCTCACAATCCGCAGTGCCAAGGGCTCCTTTACCGTGCATCCACCAGCGGCTTCCGATCCACGAGATCTTCCACAGCCTGACCTGATCATCCTTTCCGTCAAAGCTTACGATCTGGATGAGGTGCTGAACCAAATCGAGCCGGTCTTGACCGATCAGACCGTCATCTTGACCCTGCAGAACGGGGTCGATACAGAAGACCGTATCGTGGCGCGCCTTCAACGGGACTGTGTCGTGGGTGGTGTGGCCTTCATCTATTCCAAGATCGCCGCGCCAGGGGTCATAGACCATTACAAGAAGGGAGCTGTGGCGATCGGGGAGATGATGGGCCATCAGAGCCCTC
>Ga0315275_10002648_pt1 | contig 16249 bp, 8 predicted proteins | sample YL17G03_0_MG_FD_205557 | JGI IMG/M metagenome (GOLD analysis project Ga0315275, IMG submission 205557) | Sediment microbial communities from Yellowstone Lake, YNP, Wyoming, USA - YL17G03_0 | ecosystem: Environmental > Aquatic > Freshwater > Lake > Sediment | place: USA: Wyoming | collected... | reverse complement strand
GGTCGGGCAACTCATGTCGTTGAGATTGGCAATCGCCACGCCCCGCCAAGGCTGCGTGGTGAAGACCGAAAGTCGTTTTCCTAACTCTGGGAAGCGTGCCACGAGCACGAGAACCAAAGACCACCCGCCCGATGACGAGAAAGGCCGCAGAGCGATCCCTGCGGCCTTCTCTCCACCAATGGTTCAGGAGGCGCGGGTTCAGGCAAGTCCGCGTCTGCGTAACAGCCTCACGACCGCCGCCCCGATCCCGACCAAGACAACGGCCCCCGGCGCGGGGATAGGGGGAAGCTGTCTGATCTCTTCAGCGGAGAGAGCACGGTCATAGATGCGCACTTCATCCATATCGCCAGTCAAGTACCTATACATTCCACCAACATTCCAGCGGAAGGCCCCTATCAGGACAGGATCGGAAATATTGTTGACCGTGTAAACCGGCACTCGTTCGTTGCCTTGGAACAATAGGACTCCATCTAGATAAATCCGAACATCGTCTGGGACCCAAGTTGCTGCGACGTGGTGCCATGCGGAGTCCTTTGGAAGTGTACCAGCCGGGGTTCCACCAAGCTCGCTGTTAGACCCGTCTGAAATGAGCATGCTCAGAGATGTTGCGTTCGACCTTGCCGCGAATTCGTAGGCAATTGTCGATGGGAAGCTGCTGCTACTCTCCTTGACTACGATCCCGAACTCGTCGCCGGATGGGGCAATGCTCACCAAAGCGGAGATCGTGCCCCTTGCCCCCGGCAGATCCAGACTTGGACTGTCGGGAACGCGGATGTAGCCTGTTCCATCGAGATGGGCCGCCCCACCCGCTGGGCCAGTCGTCCATGTCACTCCTCCCACAGGGGAACCATTGTTCCCGGTACCTGACTCATCGTTGGCGTTGCCGTTAAACGGATAGTAGGCCACCAACCCAGTCGTAGGGCCACCAGCAGCAATACCGGCCGCACACAAAATCACGAATCCGCTTACAAATGCCTTCTTCATCTTTCTCCTCCTTTTCCAAGTCTACTTCTCTGTTTGATCGGTTAGAGCATCCCAAATGGGATTGCATGGTCCTTCAACCATCCGTCCGGCGCAGTAACTCCCCCCGGCTCTGTCATTCCCGCGAAGGCGGGAATCCACGAGTCCACCATATGCTAATGGCCCCCTCGTTCGACCTCGTTCAGGCCACGCGCCGCGCGGAGGTGACATAGCACAGATGGTCTTGGCGTCCAATCCGAGCAATCCGATTCGGGCTTGCGAAGCCAGATGGCAAGGCGCACTGACTCCGTTAAGGGTAGGGGGTGCTCGGGGGCGCTCGCGGCCTACATTCCCCCTGAAAGATCGCAGAGAGAGAGAGAGAGAGAGAGAGACGACATAGGAGATGCACGCGGTCTTCTTATTGCAACCCCTACCTCACGTGTGCCTGACATTTCCGAGCCTCCGATGCAAGTGACACCCGCTCCCGGTCCCCTGAAGGCCGTTTGCATGCGCGCACTATTCACGTCTCAGACTGCCCTGTCGTGAAACACCCTCCATAGCCTCCAATCCGTTGGAATTGCGTGACCGGCACGAAGCGGCGTTCACGCCTCCATTTGTGGGAAGACATCACCTACACCACGCACTCAAGAATAGGCGGATCATCGGCATTGAGTCAAGACAAATCTTGCAAAAATCTCTTTCGGAATGCGACGGCGTTTTGTGGCGGACCAGCCCACGCTTGTCCTGCTGAACGGAGCAAAGCGAAGCATCTGGGCATCCCAGCGCAGCCTTCGGCCGTAACCCGAGTCACGATAGCCGAAAGAAACGAAAGAAAGCGAAAAAAGGGACAAGGCGTTCCAAACGCGACTTATCGCGTCTGGGGGCCCCATGCAGAGCCTGCTCGCGTCATTGCCACTTTTGCGTCTTCTTTCGTTTCTTTCGGCTCTATTCTCCTCGCTTTTTATTGATGGGGTTTCGACTCCGGTCTGGCACGCAGGTCCTCCGGCGGGATGCTGCTCTGCGGCTGAAATCCGTCACTCGCGGCATAACGAATCAACTCGTCCAGGCAGTAGACGGCCGCGGGGTCGCCCGCCGGCACGGCGGCGGAGAAGTTCAAACCGCTGACCAAGAGCTTTCCCGGGCCCACCTTCGTCTCGAACAGATAAGCCTTGCGCGCCAGCCGCTGCGGCACGTCGATCATGCGGATGATGGGCTCACCCGTGACACGCGTCTGCTCCAGGAGAATCGCCTTGCCGCCCTGGATCAGGTCGTAGAACTCCAGGTCGCACCAGCCCTCCGAAGACATGGACTTCAGCGCCGGGTGCTGCGGATCGAAGATCGTTCCGACGTGGCCCGCGGGATCGCTGGGGTCCCAGCCGGAGGGCCGGTAGCGAGTCGTCGCCGTGGGAAACACCGGCTCCGGATTGAGCATCAGCACGCAGCCGCCTGCCGCCAGATGGTCCAGCACGCTCGACTCCCACCGGTCGGTGACCAGCAGTCCTGTCCGCGACGGCAGCGACTCGGCCTTGCCGACGGACTGAGGATACTGGCGCTGAAGCCACTCTGAGCCGGCGACGACGAATCTGTCCGACACAAATCGCTCGGCGGGAAAGCACCAGATCTTCCAGTCATTTGTCGCGATACCGTGCGCATCTTCGAGCCGCACGACAAGGCGAAGCTGCTCTGCTTGTGACCGGCGAGGGACCTCGAACGAGATCGTTGCCAACAACTTGACCTCACCACACGGGATCGCCAGACCTTCCTGCAGCCCTGCCACGAGGCGTTCATCCTTGGCGAACAACTCCCATCGCAGCGTTGCACCCTTCGTGGATTCCTGCTCGTATCGCGACACGTACAGCGGGAACTCGGTTTTCTCACCAAACCGGTAGTTGCGCCGATCCGGAGTGGTCAGGAGAACCGTCGGCGCGTTGAACTTGCGGAATTGCTCGGCGGTGATAGCCTTCGGCCGATAGAACATGTCCACCACGCCCTCCGCGCACCAGGGATAGTCCTGAAACAGCCAGACATGGTAGCCCTGGAGATTCGACCGCCGGGCCGCCTCGATATTCGTCTTGAGGCAGGCGGCCTGCAGGCGATTCGAGCAATCGACCCATTGCGGATAAGCGGTCTCGACTCCCGTCTTGCTCGCCTTGTCCTTCGCATCGTACAGCCAGTAGGGTTTCAGGCCGTCACGGAATAAATCGATCTGCCGCAGATCGGGCAGGCTGACGAAGTAGCCCATCTCATGGGCGACCACCGGCAGTGGCGTCGGATCGAACCGGTACTTCGCATCTTTGTACCCGCACGACGCGGACTCGTTGAACTGCCAAACCCCAAAATCGAGGGTCGGGCGGGGCTTGCGCGAGACGCCGTCAGAGTCGATCACAGGCCGAGTCGGGTCGAGATCCTTGGCCAGTCTGTACATCTCGGGCGCCTGCTCGAAGCTGTCGTAAATCTCGTTGCCCATGCACCAGACGACAATCGACGGGTGATTGCGATTGCGCCGAATCACCTCCTGCCAGAGCTTGAGATAGAGTGCCTTCGTCTCGGGCTTCGACGCGAGGTCCCAACGATAGGCGATGGGAAACTCCGGCTGCAACATGATGCCCATCTCGTCCGCGACATCGAGATATTCCTCGACAGGCGTCCAACTGTGATGCCGGGCGTAGTTGAAGCCGAAGTCCTTGACGATCCGGAACCGCCGCCGATACTCTTCCTGGTCGGCAGGCGGAGCGATGGTGTTCGGGTAGATGCAATCGTCTCCGTAACCCCGCAGAAAGATCGGCTGGCCATTGAGCAGGAACTTGCGGCCCTCGACCCGGAATTCGCGCATGCCGAACCGGACACGCTTTTCATCGAGTCGATTTTCGCCATCCAGGAGTGTCACGCGTGCGGCATAAAGGTGAGGCTGCGAGGGCGACCAGAGCTTGGCGCCAGGAAGCTTCAACGTAACGGCGGCGGGCGAATCGGCAGATAACGGCTTCTCGCCTGCGGCAACCGGCTTCCCCTGCTGATCGAGCACCTCCACAACGGCCCGCAACTGCCGGCGCACAGCATCGCTCGTGTGCCCCGGCGACACACGGACCGCCGCCTCCTCTTGGAGAACGTGCGGCACGACGAATACATCGTCGATCCACGTATCCCCCGTCGCCTCCAGCGAGACCTTGCGATGGACGCCGCCCCACGTGAGATAGAGAAAGTCAAGCGTATCCATGCAGCCCATGAGCGGGTCGATGTCGCGGTTGCGCCGGGCATCGACACGGAGCGTAATCGTCGCATCTTCTCCCGGCGCGACGAGCTTTGTCACGTCATACTCGAACGGAACCACGTACCCGATGTGCGTGCCGACGTGCTTGCCGTCGATCCAAACATCGGCATTGCGGTGAACACCGCCGAACTTGAGCCAGATCGCCTTGCCCCGCCAAGACTCAGGCACAGGCACAACGCGCCGATACCATCCGGGTCCGGGATAGACGTGAAAGAGCCGGTCCGCCTCGGTGCCGGGGCCGCGAAGTTTCTCCTCGACCGGCTTGGCCAAATATCGCTGCAACTGCTCCCGGGTATCGAACTCGATGCCTTGAGTATTCCACGCCCCCGGCACCTGAATTTGCCGCTTGAACTGTCGCCCGCCCTCAAACCACCTCTCGCGAACGCCCGCATCCTCCGGATCAGTCTCGAACTGCCAGGAGCCGCAAAGATCGATCTCATGTGGAGCTTGATTCGCCACCGCAATACAAACAGGTGAATAGCCGAAAAAAACGAAAAAAAGCGAAAAAAGAAGAACGAGGAGAGGGGGTGTGCCGCCGCCTTCAGGCTGGTGCAAAGTCTCGGACATGGCGAGCTTGCGAATCTGGAACTTCGGCGCACCGAGATTGACAACGGCTCCATGTTCAATGTCCGTCAGCTCAAATACACGATCTTTCATGGTCCCGGGCTCCAGAATCTATAGCCGAAAGAAACGAAAGAAGTCGCCAAAAGGAGGACTCCTCTATGTCTGCACCATTTTTTTGCCTTTTTTCGTTTTTTTCGGCAATATCGTCCGTCTGTCCTTTCGGCAACATCCTCCGCAGAACAGAAACCTCATTGGTTCAGATACTACTATCGCCGGGACTTCCACGCAACGCGAAACACCCTGGCAGCAGTGCGACAGACTGCACCTTAGCCACCCCTATAGCCAACTCGCGAAGAGACTCAATGTCTTTCCTCTTGGCGTCAACGGCCCTGTCCATACTGCATCTCCAACCATGTTGACTTTCCGCCTATGCCAGGCTATGATCTGTGCCGGATGTGAAGGAGACCTGGATATTGGGCGTGCGCAGATAAATCGCTTGTGACGTGGCGCGTTATGTGAGAGCAGAGCACAGAAGCGGGTTTATCAGGAAACCATGTAAACAGAAGTTCGGTCGCGATAGGAGCGATATCACAGGGGAACCGAAGAATGGCCAATTCATATCTTGACCTAGCAACTGAGGTGCTGAAGACAACAAAGCAGCCGCTGACATATCAGGAAATATGGGAGGCGGCCAAGACATCAGGTCTTTCGGCTCAGATCAAAACATCAGGGAAGACGCCGTGGCAGACTCTTGGAGCTCAACTGTACGTCGAGGTTCGAGACAATCCAGAGTCGAAGTTCATCAAGGTCGGCAAGAGACCAGCCAGGTTCTTTCTCAAGGACCGCGAGTTAGAGGTCCCCAGCGATCTGGTGTCTGAAATCGAGAAAAGGGAGGCTAAGAGGGCAGCAACCGCACCGAAGTTCAAAGAGAGAGACCTGCACCCCTTGCTCGCCTATTTCGCATACGCAAACCCCGCCTTCAACCGTGGCCGGTCGATTTACACCAAGACGATCCTGCATGAGAAGTCGGTCAAGCAGGGGTACAATGAATGGGTCCACCCTGACATGGTGGGATTCTATCTTCCCATCGAGGACTGGCGTCCGGAAGTCATCGAGTTCAACCGGCTGTCAGACAACAACTCCATTCGTCTCTACTCCTTCGAGATCAAGAAAGCCCTCAGCAAGGCAAATTACCGGGAATCCTACTTCCAAACCGTCTCCAACTCGTCTTGGGCGCACGAAGGATACCTTGTCGCCGCGGAGGTTCTCCAAGATGATGACTTCCTGGCTGAGCTTGAGCGGCTTGCCGCCTCATTCGGTATAGGGATCATCCACCTTGACCTGACGGACATCGACTCTTCCTCGGTGCTCTACCCGGCACGGGTCAAGGGGACGCTAGATTGGGAAACCATCAACAAACTCTGCGATCAGAACCCCGACTTCGAGAAGTTCGTCGAGGACGTGAAGATCGACTTCGAGTCCAGGCGAATACACCGAGCCGAATACGATGATGTGGTTAGGGACCCAGTCCAGTACATCCGAGAAAAACTCAAGATCGAACAAACAGTTTCGTCAGATGGCTGACCACCCCGTAGCGTTCTACGAGAAGACCAAATGATAATGCCCATCCATCCAACTGATCCGTTCACGCCAGAGGCGGCCCGGCGATGGAAAAGAATCCCCCAATGGGCACAAGAAAAGATCCTCGACAATGTCTACTGCGGAAAGTGCGTCGGGTCTGTTCCGATTGCCCTGGAAACGGCGGAAATGGAACAGGAAGACCTCATCCTTCGAGGCAAGTGCAAAAACTGCGGCAAAGGCATTTGCAGGGTGGTTGAACCGGAACAAGAATGAGAAATGACCCATTCGATTCTTGCACGCTCCGCACTCAATTGTTATGAAGCAAAAGGCGGCCGGCGTTTACGCCGGTCGTCCATGAGGTGCTTGTAGGTCGTGTAGTGGTCGGTTCGTTCGTAGGGGATCGGGGCGTAGTCGAAGGTGTAGATTGTGGCGACGGGACAGGATAGGAGGATCGGGGAGTGCGTGGCAATGAGGAATTGGGCGTGGCCGGCGGCGCCTCCAGCAGCGTCGATTTGCCCGTGCTATTTTCGCCAACGAACAGCGTCCCAGGCCAGTCATCAATTATCTTTATCTTTCATCAATTCACTTGTGGTGGGCGCCGGGACTTGGAGACGGTAGAATCGCTCATCAAGTCAGGGTAACGGTGGTTCGTGGTTGGCGACGGTTCGTGCCAATCATCAATCATCCATAGTCCATAATCAATATCGATGAGGAGACGGCCATGTCTGAGAAGAAACCCAATCTTTCGCGGCGAGCATTCCTCGGGCGCACGGCGTCGTTGGCGGCGATGCCGGCCATCGTGCCGGCCTCGGTGTTCGCCCGCAACGGCGCGGTCCCGCCCAGCGAGCGCATCATCCTCGGCGGCATCGGGATCGGCACCCGCGGCTCGTACGTGCTCAATTGGATGCTGCCGGAGAAGGACGTGCAGTTCGTGGCGGACTGCGACCCCCAAAAGCAGCGCCGCGAGAACGTCAAAAAGCTCGTGGACACCCGCTACGGCAACACCGACTGCAAGCTGTACGCGGACATTCGCGAGTTCCTGGCCACCCGCACCGATATCGACGCGGTCCTGAGCACCACGGGCGACCGCTGGCACGCGCTGGCGGCCATCATGGCGATGCGGGCCGGCAAGGACGTGTACTCGGAGAAGCCGTCGGCCATGACCATCGCGGAAGGCCAGGGCGTCGTGGCCACCGCCAAACGCTACCGGCGGGTCTACCAGTCCGGCATCCAGCGGCTCAGCGAGGGCAACTTCACCTTCGCCAACGAGTTGCTGCGGCTCGGCTACCTCGGTAAGGTCCATACCGTCCGGGCGCACATCGCGCCGTGGGACGCGGCCGAGATGCGCCACGACTGGCTGCCGGAGCAGCCTCTGCCTCCCAAAGAAGTGGTGGACTGGGACGCCTGGCTGGGCCCGTGTCCCTGGCGGCCCTACAACGGTGCCTATTGCCAGGGTGATTGGCGCAACCATTATGACTTCCACACAAGCTGCATCGGCGAATGGGGCGCCCACACGTTCGCCCAGTGCCAGGTGGCGCTCGGCCTCTGGGAAACGTCGCCCGTGGAATACAAGTACGTGAACAACGACAGCGGCGACGGCATGGTAACGACCTTCGCCAACGGCCAGAAGATGGTCCTCGAACGCGACATGGCCGGCAAGATCTGGCACGGCTCCTGCGGCGTCCGCTACGAGGGCACCGAGGGCTGGGTCGCCATCGCCGACGGCTACTCCAAGCCGGAGATCTCCAACCCCGCCTGGATGTCCGATTTCAAGAAGCTCGTCGATGACTACAGCGCCCGCACGCAGCGGCCGATGAGCCACGTCCGCAACTTCTTCGACTGCGTCAAGTCGCGGCGCCAGACCGTGGCCAACCCGGTGATGATGCACCGCTCGATGTCCACGGTCCACGCGGCCAACGTCTGCATGTGGCTCAAGCGCGACATGAAGTTCGACCCGGTCAAAGAGGAGTTCGCGAACGACGCCGAGGCGAACCGATTCCGCTCGCGTGCGATGCGGGAGCCGTGGGTCATATAGAATGTCACCCGCTTCACACGGGTGTGGATTGAAACGAGGATACTGCTATGTCGAAATCGAGAATACATCTGGTCATGATTGTGACGCTTTTGTTGGCCTTCGTCGTGCCGACACTCGCACAGACCGTTGCACCGAAGGGGGACGAGGCCAAGCTGATCGCCGTGCTCAAGAGTGCGGATGCGTCCCGCCAGGACAAGATCGGTGCCTGCCGGCAGCTTGCCATTGTCGGGGGCAAGGACTCCATCGCTCCGTTGGCCGCCCTGCTCGGCAGCGAAGAGCTCTCTCACAACGCCCGCTACGCCCTGGAGCCAAACCCGGACCCGGCGGTGGATGAGGCCCTGCGCGATGCGCTCGGCAAGGTGAAGGGCGGACCGCTCGTCGGCGTCATTGGCAGCATCGGCGTGCGGCGTGACGCCAAGGCCGTCGGCGCGTTGGCGAAGCTGCTCAGCGACTCGGATGTGGTGGTCGCTCGGGCCGCCGCGAGAGCTATGGGCAAGATCGGCACCGTGGAGGCCGTGAGTGCCCTGCAGGCGGCGCTGCCCAAAGCCTCCGCCGACACCAAACTCGATATCTGCGAAGGTTTGTTCCGCTGCGCCGAGTCCCTGGCGGCGAGCGATCAGAAGGAGCAAGCCGTCGCGATTTACGATGAACTGCTGAAACTCGACGCAGCCCACCAGGTCCGCGCCGGGGCCCTGCGAGGCGCGATCCTCACCCGTGACCGCGGGGGTCCGAGGTTGCTGCGAGAGCACTTGCAGAGCAAGGACTATATCCTGTTCTCCGCCGCGGTGCAGGCCTCGCAGGACCTGCCGGGCGACCGCGTCACCAAAGCACTGGCCGACGGGATGAAGGACCTGCCGGCCGACAACCAGATTCTGATCATCCAGGCCCTGGGCCGCCGAGGCGATAAGGCGGCGGTGCCGGCCCTGCTCGATGCGGCCCGGAGCGGCGAGAAGCCCGTTCGCATCGCCGCCATCCAGGCCGTGACGGAGATGGGTGATGCCTCCGCCGTGCCCGTGTTCCTGCAACTGCTGGACGACAGCGACCGTGAGATTGCGCAGGCCGCACAGAGCAGCCTTGCCACGCTTCCGGGTCGTGAGGCGGATGCCGCCGTGACGGAGATGTTTAAGAGCGGCAGCCCCGACAAGCAGCGAATGGCCCTTGACTTGATGAGCCGCCGACGGATCAAGGATAGCATGCCCGCGTTGTTGCAGGCGGCTCGCGGCGCCGATCCGAAAACCCGTCCGGATGCAATCAAGATGATCGGCGATCTCGGCGGGGCCGACCAACTACCCGCCCTGTTCGAACTGCTCGACACCGCCCAAAGTCCGCAGGATATGACCGCCGCCGAACAGGCCATCTCCACCGCGTGCACGAAGGCCCAGGACCCGCAAGCCCAGGCCGACAAGCTTGCCGCCCGGCTCAGCCAAGCCAAGCCCGCGCAGCAGGCCGCCCTGCTGCGCGTCCTCGCCGCCATCGGCGGGCCGAATTCGCTCAAGGCTGTGCGTACGCTGATCGACAGCAACAACGCCGAGGTGCGATCGGCCGCGATTCGCGCCCTGGGCAGTTGGAGAACGGCCGATGCCGCTCCCGACCTGCTGGCCCTGGCGCGGAAGACGAACAATCCCGCGGAGAAGACGCTCTTCTTGCGGAGTTACCTCAATCTGGCCGCTCGCGGCGACATGGCGGTCGAACAGCGTCTCGACATGTGCAAGCAGGCGGCGAGCCTGGTCCAGCGCGACGAAGAGAAGAGACTGCTGCTCGGCACGCTGGGCAACATCGAATCACCCGATGCAATGGGCCTGATCCTGCCTTACTTGAGCGACGCCAACATCCGGCAGGAAGCCGGCATGGCCGCGGTGACTCTGGCCGAGAAGCTGCTCAAGGGACGAGGCCCTTCAAAGGTGGCGGCCCAGTTGGTGGACCCGCTCGAGAAGGTGGCCCAGGCCACGACCACCGACGAAGTGGCCAAGCGAGCCAAGACCCTCCTGCGACAGGCCAAGAGCAGGAGCGGCAGTAATTGATGCTGGCTCCTTCGTGACTTCATCGGGTGGCAGCCCCTTGGCTTTCGGGCTGCCACCCTTTGTCATTCCGGCAGCTTCTGCGTATCCCGTTATGATTGCATCGCTCTGGCAAAGACCACATCATGACCGTAGCAGCGTGCCCGTTGGATGCTCTGCCCCTATCCAGACAGGAGGAAAACGAATGAATCCTATCTCTCGCGTGACATCCGCTGCCGTCTTGAGCCTCTTCCTGGCTATGCCAATCCTCGCCGGGGATGAAGGTATCATCATCCGCAACAACGAGCGGACGCTGGAGCAGATTCAAAATGCCTATGCCCGAATCCGGCCGGTGCAATACAGCCCGCCCGTCGAGCGATGGGAAAATCTACCGAAAACAAGAAAGCTGCTGACGGAGGGCGGCACGCTGCATGTCGTCATGCTGGGCGACAGTGTTGTCAACGATACCAGCCGCTCGTGTTGGAACCTCATCGTGGAGCGGCGGCACCCGAAGTGCCAAATCGAGAAGATCACCTGCGTGCGCGGCTCCACCGGCTGGTGGTGGTACAAGGAGCCGAGCCGGGTCCAGAAGTACGTGCTCGACCACAAGCCCGATCTGGTCATCATCGGCGGCATCAGCCACCGCAATGACATCGAATCCATCCGCGACGTGATTCGGCAGATTCGCGAGGCTTCCCAGCCCGACCTTCTGCTCATGACCGGGGCCTTCGGTTGGGTCAATCGCCGCGACAAGTATTTCATCAATGAAGATGGTGTGCACGGCACACCCTACAACAAGGCCTTGGAGAAGCTGGCCGGCGAGGTCGGGGCGGCATTTCTCGACATGGAGACCGCCTGGGACAACTACATTACTCAGGTTGCGAAACTGGACATAAGCTCCTTTATTCCCGACGGCATCCACGCCAATCCTCAAGGCGAGCAAATCCTCGGTCACATCCTGGCGAACTATCTCTCCTACCCGCCCACCGCCAGGCAATCGGCGGCCGATCAGGAAACCGATCCGCTCGTGTGGGAGAAGCTCGACAAGTTCCAGGATTGGAAGTTCGGCTTCATGGTGCACTGGGGCATCTACAGCCAATGGGGCTGCATCGAGTCGTGGCCGCTGGTCGAGGCGGACAAGTGGGCCCGGCCGGACGATCTGCCGCCTTGGACCGAGCGGGGCAAGGACTTCGAGCGGTTCTGCCGCGACTACGTCGCCCTCAACAAGACCTTCAATCCGCAGAAGTTCTACGTCACCGAATGGGCAGCCGCCGCCAGGGATGCGGGCATGAAATACGTCGTCTTCACCACCAAACACCATGACGGTTTCTGCATGTTCAATACGAAGCAGACCGACTACCGCACGACCGATGTCTCGTGCCCTTTCCACACGGATGCGACGGCGAATGTGGTGAAGATGGTCTTCCTCGCGTTCCGCGCCGAGGGCTTCGGCATCGGAGCCTACTACTCGAAGTCCGACTGGCACCAGTCGGGCTACTGGTCGCCCGACTGGCCGCACAGGGACCGCAACGTCAATTACGACACGAGCAAGTACCCGGAGAAATGGGCCACGTTCGTCGATTTTACGCACAACATCGTCCAAGAGCTGATGACGAACTACGGCCCCGTCGATATCCTCTGGCTCGACGGCGGTCAGGTCCGCCCGCCCAAGCAGGACATCAACATGCCCAAGCTGGCCGCGATGGCGAGAAGTCACCAGCCCGGCCTGCTCGTGGTCGATCGCACCGTCGGCGGCCGCTACGAAAACTATCGCACGCCCGAGCAGGAGGTCCCCGAAAAGGCCATGCCCTACGTCTGGGAGACCTGCATGACGATGGCGACGCAGTGGTCGTACAAGCCGGACGACAAATACAAATCCACCCGCCAGCTCATTCACCTGCTCGTCAACATCGTGGCCAAAGGCGGCAACTTCCTCCTCAACGTGGGTCCCAGTCCCGATGGCGAACTGCCGGAGCCGGCCCTGGAGCGTATGAAGCAGATCGGCCAGTGGATGCGAGTCAACGGCGAGGCGATCTACGGCACCCGCCCCATCCCACCCTACAAGGTGGGCCAAGTCTGCCTGACCAAAAAAGGCGAGAAGCTCTACGCGATCTATCTTGCCGAAGAGGGACAGACCGCATTGCCCGAGCGAATCCAGATTCCGCCAATCAAGGCCGTCAAGTCGGTAAAGCTGCTCGGATCGAAAAGTGCCGTCGCATGGACAGTCACGCCGGAGGGTCTGTTCGTGGCTGTCCCGCAAGACGTGCGCACGTCGCCGCCATGCGAGCACGCCTGGGCACTGGAGATCGGCGGCGCACGCATAGAATAACGGCGGCAGCCGCCGCTCGGCCAGAAGAGAAAGTCACCTGGGAATCTGGGAGTAGCCGATGAGATTGGAAAGGATGTGCCGCATGCCTGTGTCGTGGAGAGCCCGTACTGCCATGATGACGATGGTCACTCTTCTATCCTGCGTGAGCCGACCGGCGACGGGGATCGAGGTGAAGGTGGTCTTGCCGGAGCGTGGGCACCCCTTTCTGGCGTGTACGGTGGAGGAACTCGGGCGGCTGCGGCAGGCGTATCGCGGCCAGGGGCCGGAACGGGACCTCGTTGCTGCGCGAGTGAAAGAGGCCGAGCGATTCATCGGCGAGACAGTGGAGTTTCCGCCGCGAGGCGGGCAGCATAACCAGTGGTACCAGTGCGACAAGTGCGAAGTGGCACTGAGGACCGTCGATGCGACCCATCACCAATGTCCCAAGTGCAAGAAGGTCTACTCGGGACCTCCCTATGACGATGTGATCTTCAGCCAGCAGCACAGCCGCAACCTCCAGCGGATGGTGACGGCCGCGTGGGCGTACGCCATCTCGGAAGATAAGCGATTCGCCGAATACGCGGCCAAGGTGCTTCTGGGCTATGCCCAGCGGTACGAGCAGTATCCCTATCACAGCGCCTCGCTGGACGCCAAGAGCCGCTCCGGCGGGCACCTGTTCGAGCAGACATTGAATGAAGCGGCCGATCTGTCCAACGAGATCGGGCCCGCGTACGACCTGATCCACGATTCGGGCGTGCTCTCGGCGGCGGACCACCAGGCCATCCGCGGCGGCCTGCTGCTGCCGATGCTCCGGAATATCGACAAGAATAGGACCGGCAAGAACAACTGGCAGACCTGGCACGACGCCGCCATGATCTGGGGCGGGGCCCTGGTCCGCGACCCGGCCTGGGTCCAGAAGGCGATCACCGACCCCCAGAACGGCTTTGTCTACCAGATGGGCGTCTCGGTTTCCAAAGAAGGCATGTGGTATGAGAACAGTTGGGGCTATCACTTTTACACCCTCCAGGCCTTGGTCAACATCGCCGAGACAGCCCGGCGGCTGGACATCGATCTCTGGTCGAACGAGCGGCTCAAGAAGATGTTCACGCTGCCGGTCTATTACACGATGGCCGACGGAATGCTGCCGCGATTCGGGGACGACGTGAGCTCCTCCGCCCGGCGGGTGGGTCGCCTCTTCGAGCCGGCCTATCATGCCTACCGGGACCCGCAGATCCTGGCGCTCTTGGGCGACAGGGCGAATTTCGAAGGCATTCTGTTGGGCCGGACCACACAGGCGACGGCAGAACCGGCCGTGTTGGAGAGCATGGTCTTCGATGACGCGGGGCACGCGATCCTGAGAACCAAGGGCGAAGCCGGGTTGACGGCCGCCATGACGTTCGGACCTTATGGCGGCTTTCACGGACATTTCGACAAGCTGAGCTTCGTGTTCTTCGGCTTCGCGAAGGAGCTTGGCGTCGATCCCGGCCGGGCCCGCAGCCAGGCGTACCGCCTGCCCATCCACAGCAACTGGTACAAGGCCACGATCTCGCACAACGCCGTGCTGGTCGATAAGCAGAGCCAAAAGCCTGCGAGCGGCAGACTGCTGCTATTCGAGCCAAAGAGCGACTGCACGGTGGCGGCGGCAAGCTGCGATGAGGCCTATCCAGGCGTGAAGCATACGCGCTGGCTCGTCATGACGGGGACTTATCTGCTCATCGTGGACAAGCTGGAGTCGGACAAGGACCATCGATTCGACTGGCTGTATCACAACAGAGGCGAAAAAGCGGCCTGCGACGCAGCCCGGGACGACGTGACACCGACCGGCGAGGTTCCAGGCGGCGAGTACATCCGCAACACGAAGCGGGGCACGACCGCCGGAGTCATTCGAGCCCGATTCGAGGATGCGAGCGTCACGACGTGTCTGACGATGGCCACCCGTGAAGGCACCGTGGTGACGGTTGGCGACGGCGTCGGCGGATCGGTGGACGACCGGGTGCCAATGATAATGATCACCCGAGAGGGCCGAGAGGCGTCTTTCGCGGCGGTCCTGGAGCCGGTTCGCACGGGCGGCAATCCCCAAGTCACCGATGTGCGGGTCACCCCGACCGCAGAAGGCCTGATGATTTCCGTCGAATCCGGCACTCAATCGGACGCCGTGACCGTCCGGCCGGACGGCAAGGTCTCCGTCGTTCCCTCACGGTAGGTTGCTCAAGGGCAATCTGTGCAGGTGATGATCGGGGCGGACCGGAAAGAGAAAGGGCCGCGGCATGATGAGGCCGCAGCCCTTGGTGATACAACGAGTACTTCTTGCTTACATTCGCTTACAGTGACTTCCGCGCACGCAGCCAGGAAACCAACCCCGCTCCAAAGCTCGCGAGCAGGATCGCACCCGGCGCCGGAATAAACCTATACGAATACGTATAGTCGCCTGCCGCCTGCAACCGCGAGCTCTTCATGGTAACGTCCTGGTCGGGGCCCGGCATCCGATCCTGCACATAGAACCCCGTTGGCGCCAGCCATGTATTGGCGTCCGCCAGCGTGAGCAAGGTCGTGCCGTCGCCCGTGTTAAACAACCCCGGACTCTGCACCAGGGTGCCCATCTGAGCCACCCAGTTCGAGGTGCTGGTCCCTCTCCAAACCGGATAGGTCCCGCCCACATTGACGCCCGACGCGACGATTTTCAGCGAAGCGCTGGTGATCGTGATGGCGGGCCCGGTGAGGGTCCCCCCCGTCGGCCACGCCGAGAAATCGGGGACGGGCATGCTGGGGGTAAACGGCTGGGGCCACGTGATCGTGCTCGACCAGTCACCGGCAAAGACCTTGGTGAAGCCCGAGCTCACGGTGTTGTCCCACGTGAAGCTCCCGCCGTCCGTAACTGTCACGCCGAACGCATCGTACGTGACCACGGGCGTAGCGAATGCAGCCGTACTCATGGCAAGCAATAAGCTCACCGTCATACAAACTGCAACCGATCTCTTCATCTTCCACTTCTCCTTTCGTACTAAATCGTACTAACGACATTGCGGTGCAACCGTCACATCCTCCATGCGACCGGTACCACGCCGCATAGGCGGAGCGGCGAATTGCACCTTGTCACTCTAAACAAAGAGATGCCCTATTGCACCACCTCCTTTTTTAGGTGACGTTCGGCGGCTGTCTCAAGACGAAACAACCACCCTCTCTCCCAGTATGCCCTCGACAAAGGGCATCCTATCCGAACACTCGCAGTATTCTCTTCCGGCCTGAGGGAGGCCGGACAACAAGATCCGTGCGCACACACGCACGCCATGCCCAGGAATGATCTCATACTGCCGTGCCTGCGAGTCCTCCTCCATGAGGAGTCTTTATTGTACGACATTCGCCGCATCTTGTCAACAGGTGCAAGTGAATATTTTTGCGGGGCCAAACCGCGTTTTCAGGCGAAAAACGGGCATCGGGGACGGATGCGAGGAGAAAATCTGCGTGTGGACGCCCCCGATGACAGGCAGATGAAGGCGAAATACCGAAAGTCCTCAGGTGATTCGATGTCGATTCGC
>Ga0315275_10002647_pt1 | contig 16251 bp, 14 predicted proteins | sample YL17G03_0_MG_FD_205557 | JGI IMG/M metagenome (GOLD analysis project Ga0315275, IMG submission 205557) | Sediment microbial communities from Yellowstone Lake, YNP, Wyoming, USA - YL17G03_0 | ecosystem: Environmental > Aquatic > Freshwater > Lake > Sediment | place: USA: Wyoming | collected... | reverse complement strand
CAGATAGAAGACAAGACCTATAGCCTGGAGCTTCTTTTCATGCCAATTTTCTTCATCACCCTCGGCATGCTGGTGGATGTGAACGCGCTTGTCTTGTTTGCCGTGCCAATCTTAGTAATTACAGTACTTGCAGTGTTTAGCAAGGTAATTGCCTGCGGAGCCGCTTCGCTTTGGGCAAAACTCAATCCAAAGGAAGCGCTGATGGTGGGGGTTGGCATGGCACCAAGAGGGGAGGTCGCCCTTATAATTGCATCAATCGGTTTGACCACCGGAATCCTTACTACAGGACAATACTCAATAATCTCAGCAATGGCGCTCCTGACAACGCTGGTAGCACCTCCTATTCTAATGTGGGTACTGCAAAAGGGGCAAAAATAGTGGTCCTTACGACTTTTTATTTCCCATCCTGTAAGCCAGGAATACGACCATCAACGCCTGTGCGAAAAGGTAGATGGGGTAAGCTGCGATCGCGTAAGTCCAGGATCCAATTGCAAAAAGGTTGACGAAGTAAGCTGCCAGCCAGATTGACCAGGCATACCTATTCTCGTGTTTAGGGTCGTGATATGTTTTCATTATTGTTGGAATCGCTCCGATGGCATCGATTAGTATGTTAATCGTGAGTGCTATAACCGGATTTCCGGACAGCCACCACAAGACAAGGCTTATCCCGGAAGCAAAAAGGCACGCCCTGTCAAGTTTCGTCCATCCGCCTTCGCCATATTTGAGCGAAAGAAGGGCAATTAGCGTCGTTCCGAAGGCATTAAGCAGGGGCACAAGGATAGTATTTTCCGCCCCCGCCTTCCAGTAGCTGGCGGCGATAATTATGTTTACTATCGACCATATAAACCATGTCGCGCGGTTCGGTTTCGTAGGGCCCCGCATTGTCCCCAGGACATACGGGACATATGCGATAAAGACCAGAAACCCTGCTAGCTGTCCGGCCAAAGCAATGCCTGTCATCGAATCCAATCATGAAGCAACGTAAAGGATATAAAAACCCTACATTACTAACCTGATTAAATTGTTCATGGGGTCGTGGGCTAACCTGGTAGACTGAAGCCTTCGGGTGAAGCTTTTGACTTATGCAAACTTCGGGTATGCACATGTTCGACGTATCGAACATAGCACCCATTGTTCGGTTCGCCGAACAATAGGGAAAGCTTCTGCAAAAGCCTTGAGGTAAAAAAGTCCGAGCTTCAGTAAAAGGCTTTGATCTGTGTTCAAATCACAGCGACCCCAAAATAATATTCGGTGCGTGCATGGACAAACCCTTTCTCGGCCCTGAAACAGCGATGCGCATGGTCGGCAGGACTACTAATCTCGAAGAGGCAAACAGGCTTGCCGAGCGATACGAAGCCGAGGGATTTGAAACCGAAATAAGGAAGATAAAGCAGGCGGGCATCGTGATGTATGAGGTCTGGATCGGGAAGAAAGGGGATATTTTCAGTGCTCCAGCAAGGCCATCTGGAAGGTCGATGGAATGAAAAAGACTACGACGATAGAACAAACGGAATTCATTCGCGCCAAACCAGCAGAGGTTTATGAAGCATATGTTGACCCGAAGAAACATTCTGCATTTACGGGTTCCGAAGCCACTGGAGAGCCCAAGGAAGGCGGCAAGTTTTCCGCATGGGATGGGTACATTTCAGGTAAGTTCCTGAAGCTCGAAAAAGGTAAGCGAGTAGTTCAGGAGTGGGTAACGACAGAATGGCCGGAAGGCTATGGTGCATCTGTAGTTGAGCTTTCTTTTTTAGAAAAAGGCGATGGCACGGAAATCCGGATGGTCCATTCCAAAGTCCCGGCTGAGCAGGCAAAATCATACGAACGGGGTTGGATTGACTTCTATTGGAAGCCGATGAAGAAGTACTTCGAATCAAAAAAAGGATAGATATTCATCTATTGGCTGATGAATCAAATTAACGTTAATATATTTCTTATGGCTGCAGGCATCATGTTCGGAGAACCGAACATGGTGGGCAATGTTTGCCATGCAAACATTACCGAGCAGAAGAGAACACGGGGACGAACTGCGGATGAGAATACTGAATAAAGGAAATGAAAAACAGGAAGAAGTTCATCCCGTAATTTGCAACAGGCTCTCATCTTATGTACGGCATAGGCGACTGGCCAGATGGTGATTCGGATTTTTGTTTTCTTTTATCGTGCTCTTTTTCAAAGCCCTTCCATATTGCTTTTCCGAGATCTCCCCGCACAATCTTGGTTATCTTCATCTTTCTGTTGGGAGAATTTTCAGACATGGGCCTGTAATCAGCAATAATGTAATCGCCTTCCTTAAGATCCCTTGAGATCTTTCCATCTACTTCGAGAAGAAGAAGGTTGTCATCCCACATCCTTGCCATGACCTGCACTGTGCCATCGGCACTAAGGACACCCTTGCCTTTCGGCAACACTATCTTTTCGGCCTTACCAATGTGAAACATCATGCCACCTCTTTTAGAGAAATAATAGCACGATATTTAAATGATTACCTGTTTTCCTCAATTCGCCCTGAACCGAACTAATTCGGAATCAATATAAATGACTAAAATCAAAGTCATATTGATGGAAGATAAGATTGTGCTTGACCGGAAAGCCTTCGGTGCCCTTGCAGTGGACTCAAGGGTGAAAATACTAAAGGCACTCCGGGAAAGAAGAAAAATGCTCACAGAACTTGCTAATGAGCTAAACCTCTCTCCGTCTTCAACAAAAGAGCATCTTGAAATCCTTGTTGCAGCAGGCCTTATTGAAAGAATCGACGATGGCCATAAGTGGAAGTACTACGCCCTGACGAAAAAAGGCGCAGAGATAGTTGCTCCTGGAAAGGAAATCAGGGTTTGGATTCTTTTGGGAATTTCTGTTATTGGTTTTATCTACTCTGCGATGTTTCTGTTTGCTCCTTCCCCTTCTTCTACTGCATATCCCCAAGCAATGACGTCTGCTCCTGCAGGAGAAGCGCTAGCTGCAATTGCCAAAGACTCGAACGCAAGTCGAGCTGTTGCAACCTCATTTGAATCTACGTCATCCACCAGTCTGCTCTTCCCAATATTCGCTTTTCTCTGTGGGATTATTATTCTGGCATGTGCCGCCTATCTGATCAAAAAAAGAATTGAAAACAGATAGACCTGCTCTTTCTCTCTTATTCGCATTGTTTATAAACAAAAGCACAGCATAAATCCTAGAGGGATGCTGCATGAAATTACCGAGAATGCTCAGGGAATCTGAACGGGAATTTGTTCTTATTATTCTAACTCTTTTTGTCATAATCGGAATCGTTAGCGCGCTGATGATCGAGTTTGCTGTAAGCGGCGGAGATTCAGGCACGATGGTCGTTAACAAGAACCGGGTCAACGAAACGATTTTATCGCGCACATTCTGGAACGTCGTCAAATACGCTGAGAATAACAACCTCATTAACGCAAGTGGCACCCCAATTAAATATTATGTTAAGGTAACTGAACTGGAAACCAAAAACAGTTCCATTATTCTTCACGGCACGGTGAGCGTGAAGAACACGGGTCAGAACACTGCGTATTTAGGTAATGCTGTTTTGAATATGCTAAGAAAAGATGGTGGTTGGGACGTCAACGCAAGTAACGTGGCGAATTATTATGGCAACACCTCTGTTCAGACATGCAAATTGACTGGGGGAGCCGGTGTTGTTACTTTCACCGAAGGAATCGGGTCTGGGGACCTGTTGTTTGCTGATTCGGACGGAAACAACCCGTTCGCAGGTTCGCTCTATCCGATTCCAGGGAAAAATCATTCTGTAACCTTCAATTATTCTGCCTCATTTGACATGGATGCATTAGGTTTTACTCCAGGAGAACAATTCAGGGAAGAGATCATCCTGACATTCATTAATGCCCCGGGTAGTGGCGGCGGTTCGTGCACGGGAATAGACGCAAATGGTGACGGATTAATCGATTCAGGAACAGTAAGTGATAGCTCTCTCGATCCGCCGAGCGCGTACGGCGTAATTCCTTCAACAAGCACTTCCACATACCGCATCAACCTCTCGGACCAGATATCCGCATCGCCCGACCAATCGGTAGTTCATGTCCTAAACTTCACGATTAACAATACAGGCACGCTGAAAGTAGATGGCAGCAACTTGTTCAAAATCCAGGTTAATGCGACATATGTTCCAGGAACCGTATCAACAATTCCATTAAACAGTACAGCCACCTGCGTGCCCGGAGTAAATGGCACAACATTTATCCGAAACAAGGCCTGGATTGATTCGGCTGATATGTCAGTCATATCCGGCAGTCCGACTTATTCGCAAATAAACGTTATCTGCGGTAACATCGCACCTCCGAACGTCTCGATAGGTGATATTTGTACATACACCCAGGACTCCTACGGAGGGCTGAACACCTCTGGTTTTAACGTTATGAATGTTTCTTTTACGTCGCTGTATCCATCAGGTCTTCTGGTTGGTGACAACGGCGGCATTTATACCCTCAAACTCTCAAGCGCGTTGGCCGTGCAGAACTTCCTTCCACAATATGGGATCGCATCTTATCTTACGGAAAACCTCACAGATCCAGGTCCGCCGCCTTTCCCTCTAAGTTATAGTACGAGCGCGAAACAGTTCGCAGGTGAGGTACTGGCACTTCAGTTAAACGTGGATCTTTCTGACGAAGATGCAATGCCCCAGAACTCTTCGGAGATTTATGGTGATTTCGTAGTTCAAAACACTGGAACTTCGATGGATGGAAAATCCATACGCACAGTTCTCGGAATTGCAAATTGCATTCTTGCCAATGGCACAAGCACTGATTGTAGCGGATACAGCACATCTGACATTCTTATGGCAAATGGCGTTCTGGAAAAACTCAACATAAACTATTACAATTGCCAGAACGATTTCAACTACACTCACCCGCCAGACAATACTCCGCCAATTATTTGGAGTGTCACTCCAATTCCGTCTCTTCTAAACGACAGCCAGCTTTACTCTGTTGAAGTAAATGTCACAGACAACCTTGGAGTGGCCTTTGTTAATATTTCAGTGAACGGAGCACCGTATACACTCACACATAATATCACGGCTCCGGATCTTTGGTATATCACAAACATAAACGCTCCGGTTTTTGATGGCACCTATTATATCTTCACGACTGCTGCTGATACTTCTGGCAACACAGCAACCCACAACACATCCTTCATAACTGTGGATGCTTTCCCGCCAGCGATAATGCTTGTTTCGCCTCCGAACGGGGCTTACATCCAGGCCGGAACCCCAATTGATTTCAATATCACTGACGCACATCTTGATTCAGCCTGGTTTTCCACTGATGGCGGCGTGATTAACTTTACGCTTCCGGATCCATTCGACGTTGACACAACCGGATGGCCGGATGGAACATACACCTTTGACGTTTGGGCAAATGACACTGTCCATCACATTAGCCATGCGATCTTCTATTTCATAATAGACAGCACTTCACCTGAAGTCACTGCAATAGCGAACCCGACAGTAACAAACATGTCCAATACAATCAACGTAACTGCTCTTGTAAACGAAACAAACCTGGACCTAAATAATGTTCTGCTGAGCTGCGATGGATTTTCTGATTATATGACCTGCACTGGCACCGCGCCGGATTATACCTGCAATTACACTTTGACTCCTCCTGGAGATGGAATATACTTCTGCAACGTAACTGCCACGGACTTGGCTGGAAACAGCGGCACAAGCCCAAATGTTCAAATAATAATAGATAGCACCCCACCAACAATCCTTCTCAACAGCCCGTCAAATGGAAGCTACATACAGCCAGGCACTCAGATCAACCTGATCGTCACGAATTCGTTTTACGACAGTATTGACTCAGTATGGTACTCAGTTAACGGAGGATCAAATTCTACGCTTCCGGGCTCAACTGATCCACATTATTATATAACATCAAGCGGAGAATGCCTGCATAATTATGACATTTGGGCAAATGATACTGCAGGGAATGTCGCCCATGAAACATTTACTTTCTACCAGGACGGAATTTCTCCTTTCATAAGTAGCGTTACCGAAACTCCGAACACCATGCTTCCAAGCGACTCTTTCTTTGTTGAGGTCAATGTTACGGATAACAAAAACATGAGCAATGTTAATGTTTCTGTGAATAGCGTGACTTATGCAATGACTCAGAATTCTTCGTCAACTGATATCTGGTATGCCCTGCTTGTTGCACCTGGTCCAGGGACGTACACGGTTTATGTTGATGCCTATGACATGGCAGGCAACTCAGTCACTGACAGCAGCACATCGATTGTCGTGAATTCACCTGCCGGGCCTGTGATAACTCTTTACAGCCCGACAAATGGGGCAACAATACCTAACACGACACCGATAATCGTCAATGTGACCAATGGAGCCTATCTAGTGGATTCCGTATGGTTCTCAGTGAATGGGGATCCGAATAGCACTCTCTTGGCTACAACTGCTCCGCTTTACACAATTGACGTAAGCGGTTTTGCTGATGGCTTATATTACTTCTATGTTTTCGCGAACGACACCCATGACATCCTATCGGATGCTACATTCTGGTTTACAATAGACTCAACAGCCCCTTCAGGCACATCGCTCACAATCAGCCCAACAGTATTCCCGACAAATTCCAATGTTGATCTCACAGTTCAGGTGACTGAAGCAATAGGACTTGGGGAAGCGAGTGTAAATTGTACAAGCATATCGAACAGCTTTGTTTACAGTTATGACGTCCTTAATGAGTGTTCCAATGTCTCTTCGAGCTGGACATGCTCAGCAAACGTATTCGTAAGCGAGCCTGATGGAGTTTACGACTGCAAAGCATACGTGGAGGATAATGCTGGAAATAGCGATACGAGCGGCACTGAGCAAATAATTATCGATTCCATACCGCCTGCCATATCTGTTGAAAGCCCGCTTCCAATCGGATCCATTATTCCTGCTGGAACGAAGATTGAGCTTGATATTTCTGATACAGAATTTGATGCGCTTGATACTGCACAATACCAGGTGGATGGTGGCGCTTACCTGCCTTTTGCTGAACTTTACAATATCAGCACCATTGAGTTAATTGACGGTGAGCACTGCTTCAATGTGACTGCTAATGACACTGCAGGCTTGTCAACAACCCTGCCATTCTGCTACAAATTCGATAGCACGCCACCAGTAATTAACCTTGTAGAAGAGATACCGCACTTCGTACTTCCAAGTGGTCAGTTCAACATCAGCGTGAATGCAACCGACCTTCCATTCCCGGATGATTTCATAACAGATGGATCGGTCATGCTTAAGGTCGGCAACCTTTCTTACGAGCTTACGCATACCACAGGAGACCTTTGGGAAGGAAGCGGTCTGAACGCTCCGAATGGCGGAAGCTGCGGTTACTTTACTAAGAAGATTACGGCAACGGATCCTGCTGGCAACAATGCCACGGACAACAAAACCCAGATCGCAATTGTTGGTTGTCATCCTGCAATCACCTTAACATCTCCACCAGATGGGTCAACAATATCTGCAGGAACCATACTTGATTTCGATATACACCACGTGTTCAGCTTTACTGGAAAATACAGGATCGACAGCGGTTCGCTGACAGCATTCTCATCGCCATTTGACATATCAACCGCAGGATGGCCAGCTGGGACGCATAAGGTATATATCGAAGCAACTGACCTCTATGGCTACAGCTCCAGCGGCAACTTCACCTTCAAAATTCAAGGCGGAGGGGGCGGCGGAGGTGGTGGCGGTGGCGGCGGAGAAGACAAGATCCTTTCGATCTCAAAACAAATAGTTTGCCCTGGCGACAAGATCATCTTCAAAACTATTTCCAACGGATATCCGATCGCAAATGTTGATGTTAACCCGGTATTAAACAACCCATACGAAGGTTCCCTTGGTCACTATTACACCAATGATAGCGGAGAGATCGAGGTTCCATTCAGCAAGGTCGGGGACTTTACTGTTTTCTTCACGAAAATCGGATATCAGCAGACAAGCCAACCATTTACGTACTCCTTATGTTCGCAACCCCCGTCAGGAGGTTGTACGCGGGATACCCAGTGTCCAACAGGTCAGGTTTGCGATAACAGCAATTGCGTAACTCCGCCAGCATGCATATCAGATTCAGATTGTGCTGCAGGTTCAAAGTGTATAAACGGCAATTGCATGCCAATTCCACAAGAATGCTCTTCTGACTCTGACTGTCCGGCTGGGGAAGTATGTAAAAATGGTGAGTGCAATCCTGCTCCTCCGGAATGCACATCAAATGCTGATTGCAAACCCGGTTACATCTGCAAGGATGGATCATGCAAAGGAGTGCCTGGCATTGACGGGGAGCTTACAAATGGCCCGATTACAGTGCGCCAAAATGATACAACCACCTTGGAATTCATAATTTTGGATAACGGAACAGCGCCAATCCACAACGTAAAAGTGATAATCGAAGGCGCTTCAGAACTGGATGATGAAATTCTTGATGTTAGTCCAGCTGTGGTTCCAATAATAGATCCAAAAGGATCAGCCCGCATAAGTGTCAAAATTATGGTAGGAAGCCCTTCGATCGGTGACCATGCGATAACTGTCAGATATACATCAGATGAAGCCTACGAAAGGGAGGCTTTCACGGTTAATGTGATGGGTTTCGTGACTCCGCCCTTGCTTATTGAACAAGCTGAGCTATGCCTAATTCCATTGCTTCTGCTTTTGGCCCTGCTTTTGCTTGCATGGTGGTTCTTCCTCAGGAAAAAGACCGCAGTTGCTGATGAGGAATCCCTGAAGGAGCTGCAAAAATCGAATGGGCTCGGTTTTGCGAAAAAATACTTCGTCAGTGAGGCTGTCTTCGCAAAGTTGGCGCCAAAACTCCGGGAAATCTGCGAAGCGGTTCCTATAACGAAAGCTGAACTGGACGCCACTATGGTAAAATTCAAGCTGAATGAGCAGGATGCAGGTCTGCTTGCCATTGCACAGAAGAAAGGATCGAACAAGATTCTAACTGTTAGTAAATCATTGTCGAAAACAGTTAAATCAGCTATTAAGGGGCTTGAATTCCTGTCACCTGAAATGATTTCGAAACCGAAATAATCGGTTTCTATTTTTTCTTTTCTATCTTGATCTCCATCCATAAGCCTTTTTAATCCATAAATCGTAATAATGTCATGGAAAATGATTTTGGAAAGAAAGCATGGAATATTTTCATCGAGGGCATAAAATTATTCCCCCTTCTCATCATCGTGCTAGTCCTTGCATATGCGCTTAATAGTTCTGCCCGGCAGACAATCGACGGAATTATTTTACAGACTCCTGCAAGGGGCCTTGTGTCAAACCAATATGACATTTACCCGCGCTTTTTGAACGCGGACGATGTTGTAATCAAAAAAACCGTTTTCAATGATTCTGGAAAAGAGATAAACGGTTTGATAATCGAAGTAAGAAATCCTGCTGCTGTGGCTAAGACGCCAACAGAATCAATGAAGCCCATGTTCGGTCCGGGTAACCTCCTAGTTCAGGAAGTTGTGGACAGGAATACGAAAATTGGGTTAGGCGACATTGTGATCTACCAGGGTGAAAATGACCTTATCATACACCAGATAGTTGAAGAAAAAAACGGATGTTATGTTACTAAAGGATTGAACAACCCTGCGCCGGACGGCGTTTGCGTTACCAGGGACATGATTAAATATCGTCTCCTTTTTGCCCTTCCCACAAAAAACCCTTGAAAGCGAAGCTTTATATAGTCGTTTTTACATATCTTATAACATGTATGGGATAGTTCAAAGACTTCTAAAGGAAAGCAAAAAGCTCCTATATATCGTACCTCTTTTGCTTATTTTGCCAGTAGTAGTCTATGCCCTTAGCGACGATTCTGGAAAGGAAAACATCACTTCCTGGATGATGCAAACTCCGGCAAGGAGCCTTATCTCCCGCGGTTATGATTACTACCCCGCATTCCTTAACAAGTCCGATGTCGTTATCTATCAAAAGACCTTTACGGATGAGAATGGCAATGACTTTAATGGCGCAGTGATTGAGATCAGGAAACCGACTGCTTTTGCTACGCCGGCAAATACTGGTTCGATGCAGCCTGTTTTCGGTGCCGGGAACATCCTAGTTCAGGAGATAGTAACAAGTAAGACTGAGCTTCATGTTGGAGACATGGTAGTTTATAGCAATAATGAAGACCTTGTCATACATCAGATCGTAGATGAAACTGGGCAGTGTTACGTAACCAAGGGCCTCAACAACGCAGCCCCTGACCCGGTTTGTGTTACTAAGGATATGGTAAAGTATAGGCTTCTTTTTTCAGTTCCGACCAAGGGATAATCTACCATTTGCTCTGGAACACGCCTGCTATCCTCAGTTTCTGGTTGCTCGCATCGACAACTGCGACCGACTCCCCTTTCTGGAAAGCCATTGGCCGATCCAACCTTAGCTCACTGTCTGAAACATTCCCTTCAATGAATTGCATATTAGAGTAAGCGTGGATCTTGCCCTTAAGCTCGTCCTTGAAAAAAGGGCTTTGTGAGAATTTTCCATTTACGATATTTTCAACCTGGAATTCGTTCCTAAGCGGCACAAGAACACCCCTTTCAAGAATGTCTCCTTTGTAAGCTACACCGAACCTGTCCCCGGTTTTTGCTTCTTCAACATCCTTATCATTAATCTGGATTGTGCGTATCTCTATCTCCTTTTTATCAGGCAAAAGGAAGAGCTTATCGTGCTTTTTCATTGTCCCGGATTTCATGACTCCAAGCGCAACATTGCCAACTGATTTCACTGCGAATGATTTGTCAACCAGGGCAATCATTTCTTGCGAAGCCTCGCTCGCCTGCAAGCTAAGTACTTTTTCCTTTGCTGCTGCCATGTCCGCCACTTTTTCATACTTTTCCAGAACGGTCCCGGAAAGGGGGAGGTTTACGCATGTGACAATGACGCCTTTATCCATTTTCAGTGAATTCAGCGCAACAATCAGTTCGCCAATTTTAGGCGTGAGGGTTTCCACAAGCAAAACCACATAATCAGAAATCGAAAGGGTATATAGCAAAGGCTGAATTTTATCAGGATAGAGTGAAGGTTCGACAAGGGTGATGAGCCGCCCTTGAAAATTAGTGTTGTAAAAACTAATATCATCCTTCCCGGTTTCCTTCCCAACCATTTTGCAGAACTGCTCCCTTATCTCCGGCTTATCAGATAATACGGCCACAAACATATAACCAACCTTCAATACATGCATTTTGAGAGGATGTGCTTTAATTTTTAAGCCTATGCGCTTCAGAATAATAAAAGAAAAGAAATAAGGAACATTTAAATAGTCATAAGTGGTAATATATTATTGTAAGTGTTAATGTAATTCTTTAGGAGATGAAACATTTATGCGATTTGAAGAGCTCGGTTTAAGACCAAAGACAGTTGATGCACTGAAAAAGATGCAGTACGAGGAACCGACCGAGGTCCAGCAGAAAGTCATTCCGCTTATTTTGAACGGAAACAATGTGATTGTAAGAAGCAAGACTGGCACTGGAAAAACCGCTGCTTTTGGCATTGGCGTAATTGAAAGGCTGGCAAATGGAAGTGCAATCAAGGCCCTTGTACTCACGCCCACAAGAGAGCTCTCTGTGCAGGTTTCAAAGGAATTGATGTCCATTGCGTCGAATTATCCCTTGAAGATTTCCGTTGTCTACGGGGGTGTTAGCATTAACCCGCAGATTGACGAGCTGCGAAAAGGCGTTGACGTTCTGATTGCTACTCCCGGAAGGCTTATTGATCATGCTGAACGGAACACCGTTGACCTGTCAAGATTTAATGTCATTGTGTTGGATGAGGCAGACCGTATGCTGGATATGGGTTTCAAGGACCAGATGGATTACCTAATGAGCCGGATCCCCCAATCCAGGACAGTGATCCTGCTCTCTGCTACACTCGATGATTCGATAATGCGCATTGCTTCGAATTACATGGGAAAGCCAGAAATCGTTGAGGTAGGCGAAAAGGACAAACCAGAGGAAATAAAGGAGGAGCATGTCGAGGTAGCGAGAAACGAGAAAATAACTAAGTTAGGGGAGATTCTCAAGGCTCACAGCCAAGGCAAGGTACTCATATTCACTTCAACCAAAATATTCGCTGACAGACTTTCTGAACGGCTGGCGAGAATGGGTTTCCGCTCAGACCGGATTCAGGGTGACATGTCACAGGCTGCCAGGGAAAATGTGCTGCACAAATTCAGGCAAGGACAGCTTAGGGTGCTCGTTGCCACTGATATTGCGGCAAGAGGCCTGCACATAGACGATGTCGAGCTTATCGTGAATTATGACCGGGCTCAGGATGCAGATACTCATCTTCACAGGATAGGAAGAACCGGAAGGATGGGTGCTAGCGGCAAGGCAATTACGTTTGTTGAAAAGAGCGAAACCCCGGAAGAGAGGTTCAGTGACGACCATCCGGATTTTGCGTGGATGAGGCACGGGCTTCATCCTACAGGCGTATCTCATGGAAGGCGGCCAACTGATAGGGATGAAAGCAAAGGGCGCGGGGAGCGAAAAGGAGCTCCCTTGCGTGGCGGATGGAAGAGCAAAAAGAACTGGCAAAGATGATCTCTATTTCTTGTAAGGAAGGTTCGGAAGATCCCCTAGGCCCAACCCAGACGTATCATTAGGAGCTGGTTTTCCTACATCAAGTGCTTTCAGGAACTCTTCTGGGAATGGCTCTTCGACAGTGGGAACATAACGTCCGTTTTGAGTTTCGAGCGTAGTAAAAAGATAAATGTAAAACCATATCCTGAATGAATCGTAGAAACCTACCCCATCGAATTTAACATAACCGTTTTTCACTGCCTGGTGAACAGACAGTTTTCCGCCAATGATTTCGGCAAGACTTCTTGCATCAGTTGTGATCAGCACGCTGGGATTATCTATGCTGCCCAATCCATCTTCCACTGTTTTTCCGTCCTTTAGAATGACATATCCTTCACCCATACCGGAGATGTTGAAATTGATTCGTTCATCGGAGAACAAAACGCCGACTAGCGGTGAAAGTGCCTTATCTATCTGTTCCTTTGTCAAATCATAAACTGGATGGTCGCATTCAGTGTTTCCCCTTATGTTATTAGGATCGCGGCATGTTCCGGTTATCACGACGCTCTGCTTTACGCAGTCCCAGCAGTCTGTTTTATAGTTCTTGTAGCAGCCTGAATCCGTTCCGCATGTGTTCTGACAGTCCGACTCGGCCAGGTATTCGTTCTTTGAAGGATCGCATACTTTCGCAAAGCAGGAACAGCATGTGGGACAGCATTCTGAACCTCCAGTACAGCCGCTTGGAAATACCTTTGGGTCGCATTCTTCCCCTTTATCTTTATCAATTTTTCCATTGCCGCAGCAACACATGTCAGGGCAAGGATTAGGGCCACATATACTATTCACAGTATTACCGATATTATCCTGAGTGGGCTCGGAATTGGGTCCGGCCGTTCGGTTCATTATTCCCCCATCCCCGTCCTTAAGACCCATCATATGGCCTGCCTCATGCGCAAAATCTTTATATTGTTCTCCGGAGACGCCACCTGGAAAAGGTCGTGACATCTGGTCAGACCACCATCCTTGCTGGCTGTTGCTTCCGTTTCCAGAGGCCACAGAATACATGTATCCTATGTAAACAGCTGAACCAGTTATGCTCGTCTGGTTTCGGGGAGGGTTATCATAGTGTCCGGTTGAATTGAAGAAAGGAGTGACCATTATGCAGTGATAATCCGCTGGAGCCCGGAAGCAGTTTGCTGAACTAAGCTTCAAGGTTTCCACTTTGAATGTAACCTTGCAATTGCATCCAGTGGCGATTCTGTTACCTGATTGCCCGTTCCATACTGATTCGATCTCATTTTTAGCTGCGTTAATATAACTGTCATTCGCGCCGACAAATGCTATTTTTATGGTTATAGTAAGATCGCAGTTATTTCTGGAACATGTCGTTTCCGCAAAAGAAAGATTGGTAAGAAATAAAACGAACAATAGCCCAAGTGCGAGAATTTTTATCTCTTTCATGCTCGGAATTCGATGTGAACTATTTTAATCCTAACCCGCGCTACTCCGTTCATGAATAAACCGCCCTGGCTTAAGATAAAATACAACCCAGCAAGCAGCAGGGTAAAGGAGCTGCTGGGTAAATATCGCTTAAACACCGTTTGCCAGAGTGCACATTGTCCGAACTGCCAGGAGTGTTGGTCAAGCGGGACTGCGACGTTCATGGTTCTTGGAAACGAGTGCACGAGGAACTGTAGATTCTGCGCAGTGAAAACAAATCCAAAGCCCAATGCGCCAGACAACACAGAACCGAAAAGGCTCGCAAACGCGGTTTTAGAGCTTGGCCTCAAATATGTTGTCCTTACATCAGTAGATCGAGACGACCTTCCTGATTTTGGTGCGAACCATATCGCCAAATGCATCCAGGCAATAAAGAAAATTGATCCAAAAATTATTGTGGAAGCGCTCGTTCCGGATTTCAATTGTGATGAGCGAGCTATACGAAAAGTTGTTAGGTCGGGTGTTGATGTTCTTGGCCATAATATCGAGACCATCGAACGGCTTACACCAAAAGTCAGGGATGCGAGGGCTGGCTACAATAAATCGCTTGAAGTTTTGCGCTTGTTCAAGACTCTGGACTTAAAACTCAAGACAAAAAGCTCCATCATGCTCGGCCTTGGCGAGACGAAAACCGAGGTCGAGAAGGCGATGAATGATTTACGTGAAGCAAAAGTGGACATTCTCACGTTAGGGCAGTATCTTCAACCGTCAAAAAAGCAGCTTCCGGTCGAAAGATATGTTCATCCCGACGAATTCAAGGAATACGAACTAATAGGGAAATCGATTGGGTTCGTGTCCGTTGTTTCCGGGCCTTTTGTGAGAAGTTCCTATCATGCGAAAGAAGCGTTTTTCCCGTAATCTTTTTATAAGTAGCCTGTATTCTCAGTCCATGCCGATAATGCGCGTTTTTGAAGGTGCAGTCGACTACCTTCAGGTCCTGGATGAGAAAGGCAATATTGACAAGAAACTTGAGCCAAAGCTAAAGCCGGACATGCTGAAAAAGATGTTCGAACTTATGTTGCTTACCCGCATGTACGATGATAAATCCGTAAAGCTACAGAGGCAGGGCAGACTAGGTACATACGCTCCAATCCTAGGGCAGGAGGCGGTCGGTGTAGGTTCAGGCCTGGCCCTTCAGAAGCAGGATTGGGCCCTTCCGACATATAGGGAAACCCAAATCTATTACATCAAGGGAGTGCCTTTGGAAAAGATATTCATGTACTGGAAGGGGATTGAAGAAGGATTGAAATATCCTGAAGATTCAAACACATTCCCGTTCGCGATTCCAATTGCCACTCATCTTCCTCATGCAACAGGAATCGCATTTGCATTGAAAAGGGCGAAAAAAAAGCAGGCTATTCTGACGTGTATAGGTGATGGGGGAACATCAGAGGGCGATTTCCACGAGGCGTTGAATTTCGCAGGTGTCTGGCAGGTTCCTTTGGTTTTGCTTATAGTGAACAACCAATGGGCCATCTCCGTGCCTAGAAGCGCCCAAAGCGCCTCAAAAACGCTCGCTCAGAAAGCATTAGGGTATAATATCCCTTCAAGACAAGTCGATGGAAACGACGTTCTTGGCGTTTATAAGGCAGTTTTCGAGGCTTTGGAGCATGCGCGAAGCGGAAAGGGCCCATACGTCGTTGAAGTTATAACATATCGGATGTCCATGCACACTACTGCTGACGACCCAACAAAGTACAGAAACAATAAGGAAGTCGAGGAATGGAGAAAAAAAGATCCCATAGACCGTTTCCGGGCTTATCTTAAGAAAAAGAAACTTTGGACAAAGGCGTACGAAAGCAAGGTTATGGAAAAAATCACTAAAGAGGTTGAGGAAGCAGTGGCAAAGATGGAAGCCTATAAAAGCGACCCCCATGACATGTTCAAATATGTTTGGCAAGATATGGACGATAATTTGAAGGAACAGATGGCTGAAATGGACATGCTTATCAGCAAGGAGGGGTCAGCATGAAACTGACCATGGCACAGGCTTTGAATGCGTGCCTTAATCAGGAAATGGCACGCAATCCTAACATCATACTTCTCGGAGAGGATGTTGGTAAGGATGGGGGGGTTTTCCGGGTTACTGAAGGTCTTTTCGATAAGTATGGAAAGGATAGGGTTATCGACACCCCCCTTGCAGAATCAGGAATCGTCGGCGCTTCAATAGGCATGGCTGCCCTGGGCCTGAGGCCA
>Ga0315275_10002646_pt1 | contig 16259 bp, 16 predicted proteins | sample YL17G03_0_MG_FD_205557 | JGI IMG/M metagenome (GOLD analysis project Ga0315275, IMG submission 205557) | Sediment microbial communities from Yellowstone Lake, YNP, Wyoming, USA - YL17G03_0 | ecosystem: Environmental > Aquatic > Freshwater > Lake > Sediment | place: USA: Wyoming | collected... | reverse complement strand
CATTGCTAATCCTTTTGCCCTTATTGATTATCGGGAAGAAGACGTGTTCTTACGAATCCGACAGATGGGATGGAAACGAGTCAATGATACCGACGAAAATTCTACCAACTGTCTACTGAATAGCTACTCGAATTTGATTCATTATCGCAAGTACAAATACCACCCATACGCATCGGAAATCGCAAACATGGTAAGAAAAGGGCAAATAGATAGGGATGAGGGGTTGAGAAGACTTCACCCGCCTCGAGTGAATCGGGTCGTCAGGGCCATTGCGAAGCTGCTTAATGATTGATGGTCGGTCTTATAGGGAAGGATTACCTTGGGTTGGGAAGTGGGGTATAACGTACTGTATGAACATCAACGGAGCTGTTGAAAGAGACATGGGCAGCAAGGGGCTGCGAGGCAGAGGAGATCGAGATCGCTTACGACCCCGTGTATATCTTTGCCAGTATTCCCCGAGATATTCGATGGGGGAGATGGTGAAGGTTCTCCAGGCGATGAGCGCGGAAAAAATCTTCGAGATGTTTTCCGAAGTCGGAGAGAGCTGTGGGGCGGAGAGTTCTGGGAGGATACTTCGTCAGACCCGCGGGAGACAAAGTCACGGAGGAAGCTACCAGGAAGTATATTCAGTATCAGCGGCAAGAGGAAAAGACTCCCAAGTAGTTAGCCTTTAATTCTTAGTGCCCCGTGCGGAAGCACGGGGTTTTTTCTGTCGAATCATGCTGAAAAGTCTGGTCAATCGAATTTCCCAAAAAATAGCCTACATAGCACCCGGAGGTTATACTCTTAGAGTTTGGCTACAACGAATACGAGGTGTAAGAATCGGGAAAAACGTATGGATAAGTCAGTTTGTTCATATAGATGAATTACATCCTGAGGCAGTGGAAATAGGAGATAATTGCACTATTGGCTTCCGCACCTCCATCTTTTCGCACTTATATTGGGGCCCGAGAAGGAATAGCGAATTTGGCAAGGTAGTAATTGAAAAAGATGTTTATATCGGACCACATTCTTTAATACTTCCTAACACAAGAATCGGAGAAGGATCAGTTATTAAAGGAGGAACGGTTGTAGACTGCAACGTGCCGCCCTATACCTTTTGGGGTCTTCCTGGTGCAGCGGCGTTAGCCAAAGTAACCGTCCCATTAACCCCAAAAAGCAGTTATGAAGAGTTTATTTACGGTCTAAGGCCTTTGAGAGAAAAGTGAGGAATCCGGTGCTTTCGGACAGAGCATTAAAGACAAATACCATGCTCAAATACCCTTGCGGCGAGCGGAGCCCTTCCTCCCTGAGCCTCAGCGCGGGTTATCAGGCTTTGTCTTCATGAAAATCGAAACTAAAGAGCAGGTGTAGGGTTAAATTGGACTACATGTCATCATGATTAGCGATGAGTACGCTTCTTTGCTTCGCTCATGGTTGCTATGCAATTAAAAGCATGGTAAACGTATAGGGAACAGGCGCAGAAACCCACTGCGGCAAGATGTTGATGGATATGGTCCTTATAGGCTTGGCCTCTAAGGAACTTTTGGTGGTTGGGCTTCTTCGGTACGGCTGAGGCCTCTCTTGACGAAGGATCCCGCGGGAGGGGGGTCGCTTTTCGTTTCCCATGGGGGCATTTTTGCATTCCCGTTGACACTCGGAAGACCTACAGACCTACACGAAAGCTTTTGAGCGATACACTTGGGAGCTGAGCCGCCCCATGACCATGCTGGATGTGGCCCACCATCTCAACGTCCGTTGGGACGTCATCAAAGAGATCCGGAAGAGAAACCTCCAACGGCGATTCTCCCGAGCCAAGTTGAGAAAGCTCAAGCCAATCGCGTTGGATGAGATCGCCACCGGCAAAGGCCACCGCTATCTGGCCATCGTCCTGGACCTGGGGACGGGAGCCGTAATCTTCGTCGGTGGAGGCAAAGGCATCGAGGTCCTGGAGCCCTTTGGGAGACGGCTCAAAGGCTCCAGGGCGAGAGTCCAAGCTGTAGGTGGACATGTCCCCAGACGCCATCAGTGCCGTTATGACGCATCTGCCCCAGGCGACGGTTGTGTTTGACCATTTTCACATCCTCAAGCTCTATAACGGGCGCCTCTCTGACCTCAGGGGTAGGCTGTATCACGAGGCGAAGACGGTCAGCGAGAAGGAGGCCCTCCAAGCCACCCGATGGTTGCTGCTCAAAAATATGCAGATCCGGGTGAACCGTCCTTCGGGCATGTGGCGAAGACTGCTGGAAGAAAAAGAGATACACCTATGATGAAACTCTTTTCTTTGTGCGAAGAATCGGAGATGCACCAGTGGGATGACTTCGTGAACTCTCATCCTGAAGGCACTCCTTTCCACCTGTCCTGTTGGATGCGCACTATTCAGGATACTTATTCATTTGAGCCGTTGTTGTATGTTCATACAAGCGAAGGAGGAAATATTTTAGGCGTTTTGCCCTTTTTCTTTGTCAGCAGCATCTTCACTGGTTCTCGGATCGTTTCTCTTCCCTTCTCAGATTACTGTGGCCCGCTTTTCGTAGGGGAAGGCCAAGAATTGCCATTGTTGGGGGAGGTGATCAAGGAACATAAAGCTCGCTCCAGGTATGTTGAGATTAGGAGTAACCTCCCTGGCAACTGTGGTTTTATTCGCAAGAATTATTATATGCGTCATATCCTTGAGCTGCCTTCGGATCCTTCGAAATTGCTTGAAAAGGTTGACAAGAGGACCATTCAGCGTTGCATCAAGAGAGCTCAAGCGAGGGGAGTAGAAGTAAGAGAAGATAACGGTCAAGCGGCCCTAGAGCAATTCTGCAGGTTAAATCGACTAACTCGCAAAAAGCATGGCCTTCCTCCTCAGCCAAAGAGATTTTTCGAGAATTTCTTTGATTTAATGATCTCAGGGGGGAATGCGTTTATCCTGCTCGGCTTTTATCAATCGGAGGTTATCAGTGCCGGAGTTTTTCTGAAATTAAGAGACACAGTCTATTACAAATATAACGCCTCCAATCCAGAGTTCTTATCAAGCGTGACTCCGAATCACTTATTGACTTGGTATGCAATTAGGCGGGCATGCTCGGAAGGCTATCGGTTTTTTGATTTTGGCCGGACATCCCTTGAGAATTTTGGACTTGCAAGGCATAAGCGGATGTGGGGGGCGAAAGTGGTGGACCTGCCGTATTATTACTATCCCGAACCGAAAGGCCCGGCATTATTAGAATCCAATATCTTATTTTGTCAAGTATTGAGAAGGCTGTGGAGATTGCTGCCCGATCCAATAGTGAATGCTATCAGCAGTAGGCTTTATAGACATGCAGCATAGATTCAACAGAATTCTATCTCTTTGCGACCGGGACAGGAATACTTCTTTGAAATGCCACGGCAGCGCTGAAGCCAGCATTTTGCATAGGCCAGGATTTCAGAAGTTCAGCTGATATTTTGACGGCTGTTTGGAGAGTGACTTGAGCGAATTATCAGAGAGGAAGGTGCAAATCTCTTGGTCAACTACCATTGATGTAGGCTCTTTCTCAGGCAGAGAGGGAAAGATTGTTCAAAAGAGAGAAACCGGTCAGGGCGCCTAAGTTCTCTCAGGGTAACGTCGTTAGGATTCGGTCGCGGGAAGAAATATCACAGATCCTTGATCCATGTGGACAATTTGAGGGTTGTCTGATGATGGATCAAATGTGGCAATTTTGTGGAAAGATGTTCAAGGTGGTGAAGATTGTGAATAACCTATTTGACGAAAAAGAATACAAGATGTACAAGACCCGCTCCACTCTATATATGTTGGAAGGATTGATCTGTGATGGCGAAGTTGATTCATCCGAGTACAGATGCGATCGTAGCTGCTATTTGTTTTGGCATGAAGAGTGGCTTGAGAAATTATGAAGGAATGATACTTGAAGGATGCCTCATCGGTCGGGTCTTCGAGAAAAGGGTTGGATATGATCAAAGGGAAGACCGGTCTGATCCCGCGATATAACTGGGATTATGGATTGCTCGATCTTGCCCGAGCATTTGCCGCAATTTTCTCAGGGGCATCGAAAGACGAACAGACCCTGGAGCAGGTCTTTGGCTGCAAGCCGATCCTCACGACTTCGGGAAGAACTTCCCTGTTCGCAATTCTGAAATCTTTAGGACTTCCTGGAGGCTCCTTTGTTGGAGTTCCACTTTTTTGTTGCTCTGCTGTGTTTGACGCCATTAGGCGAGCTGATCTCGTTCCAAAATTTATTGATATTAACCTTACTGATTATAACCTTTCCGCTTCTGACCTTAAGAAAAAAGGGGACCGCCTGTCTGCTGTGGTAATAGTCCACATGTTCGGCCACCCCGCTGATATGGATGCAGTCTCAAGCGTTTGTGGAGGCATCCCTATCGTGGAAGATTGTGCCCAATCATTGTTTAGCAAATACAAGGGGCATTATACGGGCTTTCAATCTACCGCCTCATTTTTTTCGTTTAGCGCGGGCAAATATATATCGGCCGGCGGAGGGAGTGCGATTTTTTGCAAGGACCCGTTGCTGCGTTCTTCCATGGCAAGGCTAGTTGAAATGTTTCAAGATTGGAGGCCAATCCAGCAAGCATTACATTGTGCCGCAATATATGGTAAGGCATTATGCTATACAAGACCGTGGTATGGCATATTGGGATATCCCATTGGCAGACGACTTGACCCCCGGCTCGATCTGACAGGCAAATATGTCTTCCAGTTGCGAAGAATCGCCAAAAGCGACTTACGAATCATAAGCAGAAGAATACAGTCTTTCGCCCCAAGAGTGGCCAAGCAGAGGCAGAATGCTTTGTACCTTTTGGATAGGCTCAGTACATTAGGCATTATTCTTCCTATGGAAACCGAGCGTTGCGTGAGCAACTATTATCAATTTGCGGTAAGATTTGAGGATACTAAGCAGAGGGATTTGGTGGCTCAATATCTTCTGCAACGGAATATTGACACTGCAAAATATCTCGATGATATTGTTGACACAGCAAAACAGTCGTATGGTTATGGCGGAGATTGCCCTGATGCAGAGCTTTGCTCCAAGACGGTTCTCGTCATACCGAACCATTACACCCTTTCGATTCAGGATTTGGACCACATTGTTCATACTCTCAAGGAAGCGACGACGTCTCTTGGTGACAGTCTTAATCTGCGAATAAGGCCCATGTCTATTGCACAGACAAGGTGACGTCTTTTTCTCTTTTTCTCTTTTTCTCTTTTTTGGTCGACAGCGCTAATTTGAAAAGATGGGGTAGTAAAGATGTCCTGTCAGCTAATCTGCATAAACGATATGAAGCTGAAAAATTCGATGATCAACGATTTGCTGCAAATGCGTGTAAGATTTCTGAGGCAAGCCAAAAGGCAAATGGTCTATTTCAAGAATAGACTCTTACGTATATTAAGACCACTAACCAAGATGGAAAACAGGCTGGATGGGGAAAGGAAGCTCATCAATGTCGGGGATACGGTGAGAGTGCGTTCTCGTGAAGAAATATGGTCTCTCTTGGACGACCATAATAGATATAAAGGATGCTTATTTATTGATGAGATGTACCAGCATTGCAGTAACACATACAAGGTGCTGAAAAAAGTCTGTTACTTTTTTGATGAGGCTAAACAAAAGGTCTGCAAATGTGAGGAGATGGTTATTCTTGAAGGCGTACTGTGCAGTGGCTGGCAAAGACTATATTCCGTCAGTTGTGATCGAAATTGCTTCTTTTTCTGGCACGCCGAATGGTTGCAAGCGGTCGGTTGAAAGCTTGCATGCAGGGGCTCATTTGTTGTGTGTTCAGTTGTATGGGGATAAGTTATCTCTGGCTAAGATGGAAATTAGAGGCCAAGAGCTCTAATGGGCTTATCCGATTTTAAAGCTGCTGGCTGTAACTTATGTGGTTCCGATCGTTCCAAGGTCCTATTTCGATCAGGATCCTATCCTAAAGTGGGAAACGGAGATGTGGTTCGCTGTCGGCAGTGTGGATTGATCTATCGGTATTCACCCACGGCATATTCGAAGAGAGACCCTGAGTCCGGTCACAAGCCGGACTACCCTGATCCTTGTACAACAGGTCGGATGCGCATGTTCGATCATTATGTCCAACTAATTTCCCCATTGCGGAAATATAATCGCATTTTGGACGTCGGTGCAGGTCGGGGTTCCTTTCTTCACCTTTGCTCACAACACGGGTGGAATGTTTGGGGGGTTGAAGCCGATAAGGAATCGGCGGACTTTGTGTTGAAAGAATATGGCTTACAAGTTTTCCACGGATCTTTGGAGGAAGCTCGGTATCCAGACAACTTTTTCGATGTGGTAACGTTGTGGAATGTCCTGGAGCATATTCTGGATCCGGGCACAACTCTGAAAGAAGTCAATCGGGTGCTTCGACCGGGAGGAGCCATGTTCGTTCGATTTCCCAATGCGGCTTTTCATGTCACCTGTCGGCGCTTATTTGCCAAGGCACATAGACTGTGGGAATTTGTTGGGCAATTTGATCATTGCGTAATTCATCTTTATGCTTTTAGCCGAGCAACGATTCTCCGTTACCTTCGGAAAAACGACTTTGCCCATCCTGAGGTGCAAAATGCTTGGTCCACATTGGCTTTGTACGATTTCCGCGAGTCCGGCATGCGAAAGGTGATGGGAATTGTGACGAGGGCCTGGGCCGAGTTGGTCAATTTGGCGAGTCGGGGACATTGGCTAATCGCTCCCTCTTTATTGGCAAAAGGAATCAAGCCCAGTAGATTGTATTCAGCGTAAGGGTGGAACGTCGAGGCATCGTCGTTTTCTAATATGAAAGCCAGCAGCGGTTAATAACCGGATCCAGAGGGCTCAGGGGCTTAGAGAAACTCGGGAATTTGCCCGTAATGCCTAACGGCAAATAGGTACAGGTTGAAATTTTGATAGGGGTTATTTGCAGCCAGGCCGAGGAGGCAATCGTAAGGGAATTCTTTGAGCTATTCAAGACTCCTTGGGAGTTTTACAGAGGAAGCCAGTCCTATGATGTCATTATTTCGACTGGGGAATTAGTTCCAGCGGATCAGGCAAGTCTCGTTATCATTTACGGCGCGGAGAAGAAACAATTGGACTTGGAGAATGGATTCTCCTTCCAGTCGAAAAGGAATCTCCAACTTGAATACTCCGGGTTTTTTTTTCCAGTATACGGACCAATATTGACTTTTGGGTCGGAAGGGAACCCCCTGATCAAGGTTAAAGATTCAGATGAAACAGTCGGAATCATAATTGATGGACTGATTGGAAAGATTTTTCGCATAGGGTTCAATATCTTTGAGGAAGTATGCCTAATCCTATCTTCAGGCCAACCTGCGGAGTTTTCACAGGTCCCAACAATAGAGATTCACATTGACATGCTGCGGCAATGGATTGTTGGTGCCGGAATTCTTCTGATAGAGGTCCCCCCTACGCCACCGTCGCATGAGTTCTTCGTTTGTCTTACACATGATGTTGACTTTGCGGGGATACGGAGGCATAAGCTTGATCATACTATGTGGGGATTTCTTTATCGGGCTCTGTTTCGCTCTTTCCTCAACGCTTTAAGGGGGAGGATGTCATGGGGAAACTTGAAGCGAAATTGGAAAGCCGTTTTTCTGCTTCCTGCGGTTCACCTGGGATTGACAGAAGATTTCTGGCTCCAATTTGACCAGTACGCTGAAATTGAAAAGTCACACAACTCGACATTTTTCCTCATTCCTTTCAGAAATCGAGCTGGGAAAAATATCTTTGGTGAAGTAAAGAGGCGAAGGGCTGTTAAGTACGACGTATTCGATTTGACGGAACAAATTGAAAGTCTGATCCTTAAGGGGTTCGAAATCGGGGTTCACGGAATTGATGCGTGGCATGACTCCGAAAGGGGGCGACAAGAATTAGAACGGATTTCCTTGGTGACCGGAAAGTCAGATATGGGAATCCGGATGCATTGGTTGTATTTCAACGAAAATTCGCCAAAAATCCTGGAGGAAGCAGGGTTTACGTATGACTCTACGATTGGATACAACGGAGCAATCGGTTATCGAGCCGGGACCGGACAGGTATATCGCCCGCCCGGTGCAAAGGAGCTGTTAGAGCTTCCTTTGCATATTCAAGACACGGCATTATTCTACTCGGATCGAATGGGTCTGTCCGAAAAGCAAGCGTTGGCGCAATGCGAAAGATTAATTGAGAATGCAGTCTATTTTGGTGGTGTCCTGGTGATAAACTGGCACGAGAGAAGCTTGGCGCCAGAGAGATTGTGGAAAGAGCCATACGAAAAGCTATTGAATAGTCTGCATGGGCATAGAGTTTGGTTCGGAAGTGGCGAGGAGGTTGTTAGATGGTTTTCAAGAAGAAGAAGAATTTCTTTTGATGAGGTTTCCTTAACCAGAAACACATTGCTGTTGAAAATAGGAGGATGCGAAAAAGATGTGCGACCTCCGTATTCCATCAGAATACATAATCTGGCCGTCGAGAATTTTCATTCGAAAAGGAATATGGGACATAGCCAGAGGTACTACGATATTCAACTACCGGTGGGTGGGAAAGTAGAGCTTTCCATCTAATTCCTATCTGAGATTTGGTTACCCTCGAGGAATAAAATTTGTTTACTAGCAAGGCCAAGAAGCACATTTGTATGATCGCCTATACGGACTATCTCGGGGACGGGCGAGTTCGACGAGAGGCTGAGTCAATAGCTGCCACAGGGAAATATGATGTAAGAGTTATTGCTCTCAAGAGGGGACCAAGGCCAGATTCTTATGCAGTAGACAATGTAACTGTGATGGAAATGAACCAAGCAAAGTATTCCGGAAGCAGCAGGTTCAAATACCTATCCTCTTATTTCAACTTCATATTGTTGAGCTTTGTTGCTTGTACGAAACTGTTTCTCGATGGCAAGATTGACCTTGTCCATGTGCACAATATGCCGGATCTTTTGATATTTGCTGCTATTGTTCCTCGCCTATTTGGAAGGAAACTTGTATTGGATATTCATGATACAGTGCCGGAGACTTATTTTTCCAAGTTTAGAACGCATCCAGGAATGCTATTCAGAATACTTTGCCTGGAGGAATTGGTCTGTTGCAGCCTTGCGCACAAGGTCATTGCCGTGAATCACGTGCAACGGGACGAATTGGTAAGAAGGGGAATTCCAGCCTTCAAAGTGTTCGTCTCGATGAATGTCCCGGATGACAAGAGATTTCATGGGGATGGAAGCAAGCCTTCAAATGACGAGAGTAGAAACGGCTTCAAGTTGGTGTATCACGGTACCGTTACGAAGCGATTGGGCATAGATCTCGCGATAAGGGCGCTCTCAAAATTGGTTGATCAAATCGCAGATCTCGAATTCCATTTATGGGAGAAATCCGGAGAATACCTTGGGGAAGTCATTCAGCTTGGTACAGCCCTAAATGTGGCAGATAGACTTCGCATCATCAAGGGCGGAGTTCCTTATGATGAGCTTCCAAAAAGGTTGGCGGGCATGGACGTGGGTATCGTGGCAAACAGAAAAGATGCGGCCACCGAACTCATGCTTCCGGTAAAGCTAATGGAATACATCGCTATGGATATACCGGTCGTTGCGCCACGGCTGAGGGGGATTCAGTACTACTTTTCAGATGATATGGTGAGCTTTTTTGAGCCGGAAAATGTTGAATCAATGGCTAATGCAATATTGGCTCTCTATAGGAATGAGAAATTAAGAAAAGTGCAAGCTGGAAAGGCAAAGTCTTTTTTGGAGATATATGGATGGCAAAAGCAAAAACAGGACCTGATAGATTTTTACGATAATCTGTTTAACACCTGAGGGGGGAGATCTAAGGTTATGCAGGCGAGATTTGCAATCCTTGGATGTGGCAATGTCGCGCAGAAGCACGTTCATGCAATTCAAAATCTATTGCAAGGTGCCAGAATTGAGGCCTTTTGCGATTTGATCAAGGAGCGGGCCGAAGCACTGGGCGAAAAGGTCGGTGGGGCAAGCTTTTCAGATGTTCACGAAATGATGCGGTCTGTTGGAGATAGAATCGATATAATAAGCGTTCTCACGCCTAGTGGTCTCCATGCACAGAATGTAAGGGAATTAGCCCAATATGGCAAACCTCTGATAATCGAAAAGCCCATCGCATTGCGCCTCGAGGATGCTGACGACATAATCCGCATTTGTGACACGCGTGGCGTTAGGATCTTCGTAGTCCACCAGAACCGTTATAACTTGCCTATACTTAAGGCTCGAGAGGCCTTGGAGCAAGGACGTTTTGGGAGGCTCGTCTTAGGAACCGTGCGCGTTCGCTGGAGACGAGACCAGGATTACTATAACTCTGCTGATTGGCGAGGGACTTGGGCTTATGATGGTGGTGTTTTTGTGAACCAGGCAAGTCATCACATCGATATGCTGACTTGGTTCATGGGCGATGTGGAAAGCGTCCAGGCTATGGGAGCTACGCGCTTGGTCGACATCGAGTGTGAGGATACGGGGGTGGCGATCCTAAGATTTGGTAATGGTGCAATGGGAATCATTGAGGCTACAACGGCCACCAGGCCGAAGGATTTGGAGGGTTCAATTAGTATTTTAGGAGAAGGTGGGAGTGTTGTAATCGGCGGATTCTTTATGAACGAATTGGTAACTTGGGAGTTCGAAGATCGGCAGCCTATTGATGACGTTATCTGTAAGCAATATGCGAGAAACCCATCTGAATGGGGATGGAACCTTGGAGAATATCTCAGGGGAGTTTTGGTTGCGATCAAACAAGGAAAATCCGGGTTGGTTGATGGACTTGAAGGTCGAAAATCCCTTGAGCTGATAAGCGCTATTTACGAATCCATTGAGGAGCAGCGGGGAGTTGTTCTACGGTTCAACGCCAGAAAGTGCAGATTGGGGGTCGTATGATCCAAAGCTATCGCATACATGGAGGAGTGACTTTAGGAGAGGGTATAGTCGTAGAGGATTTCTGCATAATCGGGGTTCCCCCGCGGGGATATAATGAGGGGGATCTCAAGACATTTATCGGGTCGGAGTCCCATATTCGCTCGCATACAGTGATTTACGCTGGGAATCAGATTGGAAAGTGCTTCCAGACGGGAAACAAGGTAAATATCAGAGAGCTGAATAAAATAGGAGATAACGTCAGTGTAGGAACTTTGTCAGTTATTGAACATCATGTGGAGATAGGAAACAACGTTCGGATACACAGTCAGGCTTTTATCCCTGAAAATTCCATTCTGGAAGAGAACGTATGGTTAGGGCCGAATGTGGTGCTTACCAATGCGAAGTATCCTCTATCCCCGGGCGTGAAGGATAGTCTAAGAGGGCCCACTTTAAAAAAGGGCGCCAAGATTGGGGCAAATGCGACGATTTTGCCCGGAGTAGTAGTCGGGGCAAACGCCTTAATAGGCGCTGGCTCGGTCGTAGTTAGAGACGTCCCGGACGGCGCAGTGGTTGTTGGGAATCCTGCACGAATAATAAAGCATATTTCGGAACTCCCTTATTAAGGAGGCTTGAGAAATGCGTATTCCTTTTGTTGATCTGAAGAGCCAGTATTTGAGCATAAAAGATGAGATCGATAAGGTACTATCAGAGGTTATATCAAACGCTGCTTTTGTCGGAGGGGCGTACGTTAAGTCCTTTGAGGAGGCGTTCGCAGCCTTTTGCGGGGTTAAACATTGCATAGGGGTGGGGAACGGCACGGATGCACTGTTTATCTCGCTCAGAGCTCTTGGTATAGGCAGAGGGGATGAGGTAGTCACTGCAGCTAATAGTTTTATTGCAACCTCGGAGGCCATTACGATGAGTGGCGCTAAGGTTGTATTTGCAGACATAGATCCCAAAACATACAACATAGACGCTACCAAGGTAGAGGAAAAGATTTCCAAAAAAACAAAGGCTGTGATACCTGTTCATCTTTACGGTCAACCAGCAGATATGGATCCTGTTTTGGATATAGCCAAGCGACATCATATCAGAGTCATAGAAGACGCTGCTCAGGCCCACGGAGCAGTCTACAAGGGCCGTAAAATCGGATCAATCGGAGATGTGGGTTGTTTCAGCTTTTACCCTGGGAAGAATCTTGGAGCTTACGGCGATGCAGGAGCCATAGTAACAAATGACGATGAATTAGCTAGTAAGGCAAGGATGATTTCCAACCATGGAAGGGTCGAGAAGTATAACCACGAATTAGAAGGCGTCAACAGTCGCCTGGACGGCGTTCAGGCAGCGATTCTGGAAGTCAAATTAGCACATTTACCTCAATGGACGGTGCACCGCCGAAACAATGCTCGTATTTATGACAGAAACCTGCATAACTCTGGCCTAATCACACCGGCTGAGATTGATGATGTGCAAGCCGTCTACCACCTTTACGTCGTACGGGTCCAGAATAGGCTGCGCGACAAGCTTCAGGAGTATTTGGAATCTGATGGAATATCAACGGGCATTCATTATCCTATTACCCTGCCTAATCTGACGGCTTATGCCTACTTGAATCACAGAGCAGATGATTTTCCAATGGCAACCAAGGCCTCTCAAGAGATCCTCTCCCTGCCCATGTACCCAGAGTTAGAAGAATCTCAGATCGCATATATTGCCAAGAAAATAGAAGAGTTTTGTTCCAGGGAAGACCCCGGTGAATAGTAGTCAAATAGGAAACAAACCCTCGCTCTGGTGTTTTTGTTTGCAAAGGTTGAGCGATTGCAAAAGAGCTGAATTGACCTCTGTGATTAGCATCTGAGACTACAAAATGATTTCGAGAACAAAATATGTCATCATTACCCCGGTCAGGGATGAAGAAGAGCACATCTTGAAGACGTTGGATTCCGTGACTTCGCAGAGCATCTTGCCTACACAATGGGTTATTGTAAATGATGGGTCGCAGGACAGCACAGGCAGTATAATCGATAGCTATGCAAAGCAATATCACTTTGTTCGTACGGTACACCGGGAGAATAGAGGGTTTCGTCAATCGGGCGGAGGAGTGGTAGAGGCTTTCTACGATGGCTATAACTGCTTGGAGTCCACCGGGTGGGATTTCATTGCAAAAATCGATGGCGACCTAAGCTTTGAGGCTGACTACTTCGAAAGATGTTTTGAAAAGTTTGCGGGTAACCCAAAGCTTGGAATAGGAGGAGGCATGGTTTTTCATATGATTGATGGGATTATGACGCTGGAAAAGCAGCCACTCTTCCATGTGAGAGGGGCGACCAAGATCTATACGAAGGAATGTTGGAATGCCATCGGCGCACTTATCAAGTCGCCCGGATGGGACACGGTGGACGAACTAAAAGCAAGTATGTTGGGCTGGGAGACAAGGAGCTTTGAAGATCTAAAAGTTATTCATCATCGGTTTACAGGTGCCGCAGATGGTATGTGGGGTGGCCAAGTGCAAAATGGTTTGGCAAATTATGTGTCAGGTTATCATCCACTATTTATGGTTCTGAAATGTGTCAAAAGGATATTCGAAGAACCTTATGTTATAGGTTCTTTAGGTCTTTTTTATGGATTTCTCACTGGATACCTCAGAAAGATTCCACGAGTCAATGACAAAGCCCTTATAGATTACGTAAGAAGGGAGCAATTGAGAAGGCTGTTCTTTGGAGAAAGCATTTGGAAATGACGATTAGGATACACTCGATGTATTGCCACGACCCAATGATCCCCCTCAAGATGGTCTGCAAAGTATTGTGATGAGGGTATTTAAGTCTGGGGTGGCTCCCCAGATGGATTCCGCTCAGATGATTCAGTGGGGGGCATTCCTGTTGGCCCGATCACGTCCCAAATCTACCATGGCGTTGGTTTTATTCTACGAGGTCGTCCTGTGACCGTTTTGTCTGAGAAGGAGCTGTGATGGAAGTGGTTGAACTGCTCGACCCCAGGGAATCTGTAGCCATGTCTTGAAAAGCACTCCCTTATTTCCCGCCATCCCCTAAACCGGGTGATGACCGCGTTTCGACCATCTGCTTTACAATGAGGCGTCTCTCTCAGTGCAGGGTGCGCGATGCCGATGCTTCTTGTTTCACTTTATGGCAGCGCCTACCATGGGGCGGCTTCTCTGCTGAGGAAGAAAGGCCCTCTCTCGAATTTCGATTAAACAACATAGGATCACAACATGGAGAACTATGATGTCGATCTGCCGGACCTGAAAGACCTCACCACCATCAATTCCTTTGGCCTTGGTTTCTTGCTGCTGGTAAGTATACTGATTGTTTTTCTGCCGCGTCGCTCTGCAATCGTTGCGATGATTTTAACCATATGTTACTGCACGCTTGGACAAAGGATCGCCATAGCAAATCTGGATTTCACGATTTTACGAATTCTGATAGCACTTGGCTGGATCCGATTAATAGTACGAAGAGAACTCTTCCGGTTCAGACTGAATGCGATTGATAAGGCAATTGTCTTATGGGTTATTTCCAGCGTTACTATCTACACCCTCCTGTGGCAGACTTGGGGTGCACTCATTTATCGGCTTGGATTCACCTATAATATCTTGGGTAGTTATTTCTTATTTAGATACCTCATCCGAGATTTGGATGATATTTACAGGGTAATCAAAATTCTTGCGATCGTAATCATCCCCCTTGCTGTCAGTATGTGGATTGAAAAGGCCACAGGACGGAACTTATTCTCCATATTTGGCGGCGTGCCCGAATTCTCAGTCCTTCGCGAAGGCAAAGTTCGTTGTCAAGGTCCCTTTGAGGTTTCAATTCTTGCCGGGACTTTCGGAGCCACATCGATACCTTTACTTGTGGCCCTCTGGTTCAGAGGGGAAGGCATGCGGCTAATTGCAATCGCCGGAATCATTTCAGCCACGGTCATCACCCTGACATCGAGTTCGAGCGGGCCAGCCGCTGCTTTCGTGTGTGGAATTGTTGGATTATGCATGTGGCGATTTCGGAAGCGAATGCGGATTATACGGTGGGGCATCCTTTTTTCTCTGATCGCGCTCCACGTGATTATGAAGGCGCCAGTCTGGTACTTAATGGACCGGGTTAGCGGCCTGCTAGGAGGTAGCGGATTCTACAGGTCATATTTGTTGGACCAGGCCATCAAGCATTTTAATGAATGGTGGCTAATTGGAACAAAATATACCGCTCACTGGACATATAGTACTCTGCTGTCAGAGCCCAATAAGGCGGATATCACCAGCCAGTACATCGGAGAAGCTGTCAATGGTGGATTGCTCACGCTAATCCTATTTGTCACAATAATTTCACTCTGCTTTCGTGCCCTTGGCCAGTTACTGGGCGAAATGGAAGAACAACCGTTTCCTTTGAGGCTTACCCTTTGGTCAATAGGCACTGCGCTATTCGTTCACGTGGTATCTTTTTTTTCTATATCATACTTTGACCAGATGATGGAGATTTGGACGCTGCTATTGGCAGTGATTTCAACCACCAGCGGTTCCCGAGCAAAATGGAAAGTTGATTGGTCCCAAGTACCAGGTCCGGCTCATTCAGAAGTCAAAGCACTGAACAATTGACATGAGCGATTTTCTTATAGATTTTCGAGAAAAGGGCAGGAGAAGCTTTTCAGCGGCGGTCCATTCATTGCAATACTATGAAGACATAAAGGTAAGAGTATTTGATTATGAAAAATTCACTTTGGTCTTGAGCCGACCGGATGACTGGAACATATGGGGTCCTTTTCAAACAATGGACAAGAAGATCCTCGTGGCATTATGCGGGCGGATAGCCATGGATGGGAGCGAGTGGGAGGCAGCTAAAAGTTACACGGGGATTATAGATGGCGGTCTTGCCTGCAAGGCGATCTATGAAAAGTATAGATCCGGAGGGATTAATTGCCTCGAGGATCTGAATGGAAATTATGTGGTCCTCTTATTTGATGGAAACACTCAAAGATTCTACATAATTGTAGACCGCTGCGGAATGGTTCCTTGTTTTGGAGCAGGAGTCAATGGCAATGAGATGGTTCTAAGTTCTCACCCGGATATTTTAGCGAGAGTCCTGGCTATCGATAATGATTGGGATATTACCTCGATGGCCGAATTTCTGATTACGGGGAAAGTAACTTTTCCATATTCATATTACAAAGGAATTAGAGCACTCGATTTCGGTTGTATCCACGCCTTCGATCTGGGGGGAAAAAAAGGAATCCATGCAACGAAGAAAAAGTATTTTGATTTCAATTTTATGATCGACCCTTCTTTGAACGAATGGAATCTGGCCGAGCAATTGGCATTGGCCTTTAAGCGGGCGGTTAATAGAAGGATCCTTCTCATGTTTGGGCAGACGGCCATAGCCTTAAGTGGCGGTTTGGACTCCCGAGCAATACTATGCGCAGCAGACGATAAG
>Ga0315275_10002643_pt1 | contig 16265 bp, 19 predicted proteins | sample YL17G03_0_MG_FD_205557 | JGI IMG/M metagenome (GOLD analysis project Ga0315275, IMG submission 205557) | Sediment microbial communities from Yellowstone Lake, YNP, Wyoming, USA - YL17G03_0 | ecosystem: Environmental > Aquatic > Freshwater > Lake > Sediment | place: USA: Wyoming | collected... | reverse complement strand
TTTATCTTCCCTGCCAGATCCGAAGATTTTCCCTCGGATTCCTCGCCGCCCAGCCATCTTGAGAACTTGTCGAAAGGCTCCTTCAGGAACTGCTTGCTCCCGAAATGGATATCAGAGATGTATGCTATGGCCAAGTCCCGTTCAGACGACTTCACGCCATCCTTCTTCTGTATGTCAGGAAAATCGAAATCATCTATTATGAGGAACTTGTTCTTCATTGTGCCGTGGAAGCATAGGATGTCGTCCTTGACTATTTGGGCGGACTTGTCGAACACCTTCTCGTTCTTGCTTGAGATTATCATCCTTGCGAATCCTGTGAGGTCCTCCGCAACAAGCATGACGTTCCCTGCCTTGGTGTCCAATTTATCGAAGACCATCGCATAGACGCTGACTTTCTGGCCATCTGCATTTTCCTTCGCAAGGTCCTCTATGGTTGAATGGACATAGCCCGAGCTTTGGTAGGGGAAAAGCCCTATCACCCTGCTGAACCTGTTCTGGAAATACCTGATGAAGTCGTCTATGCTTCCGGTTGTCCTGCTTTTTCCAGTGACGTCCCTCTTGTAGTCTATCTCTATGTTGGGCTCGTATTCCCTAGCAGGGGCCTTGAACTGGCTTTCCCTTTTGACGATCACCCTGATCGTTTCCTTCTGGTTTTCAGAATCAAGAAGCTCTTCTATCTCCTCCTTTTTTATGAAGCCCGTTTTGCCGTCCCTGTTGAGCTTGGCAAGGATCTCGTCCCTTTTCACCGCGTCAAGGGACCTCAACAGTTCGTCGGCCAGGACGCTTATTCTCCTCATTTTTTCTTGATGGACTCCAAAGCTGAAAGTATGTTCCAAAGTCCCATCCTTGCGTGGGGCATGAGGTTGGGGTCCTCTGTAACCTTCTCTATCTTGTAGATCGAGTCGGAGATCCTCAGGCTCAGGTCCAGGCTGTTGTCGTTCATCTTCCTTTTTGCCTCGTCAACCGCAAGCCTTACGTTCTTTGGAACTGAGGAATCCGCCTCAAAATCGTCCATCATCCTGATAATATCACTTAGTTGCATGTTAAGACCCCCTCTGCTGTGAGAAAACTCTTATACTATTTCAAAATCAGGTATTTAAAACCTGCTGTTTTTTCATGAAAGCAGGAGAAAAACCCCCAAAAGGGCCAATCCTATGCCTATCTTCTGGCTGATGCCAAGGGCCTCCTTCAGGAACACCCTTGCCAGGATTATTGTTATGAGAGGGAACAGCGCCGCTATAGGGGCTATTATTGCTGTGTATGTGGACGAGATCGCAAGGCTGTATGCGACAAAGGCAAGCGCATCGAGGATTGCGATGAGAAAAAGCGCGGGAAGAAGAGAAATGCTGACTGAGACATTCTTTTTTGCGGCTCCCATGTATATTGAGGCCAGAACCAGGGAGACTGCCCTGATAGCCAAAATGGGAAAGAACCAGCTTAGCTGCGAATTCAATATGTCAAGAAGGATGAAGAGGATGCCCCAGCAGAGCGCAGCCATGATCGCAAAGCCTGCCCCGTTGTAGGGATTCAGGAATTTCGCTATTATCAGGTCCCTGAACCTGAATGAGGTCAGCAACATGCCTGCTATGCAAAGCGCTATGCCGATTCCCTTCTGGATATCGACTTGCTCATTGAGGAACAGCATGCTGAGAATTACTGTCACAACCACCCAGCACGAGGAAATCGGGCTTATTATGGAAAGGTTGCCTATCTGAATCCCCTTGTAGAAAAACAGGTATGAGACAACATTGAGAAGGCCTGCAGCAAACAGAATTATGATCAGATCCTGAGTCAGATTGACCGGGCTGCCGAAGAATGCCATGTAAACGATGACAAGCGCGATTGTGCCTATCAGCTGGCTGTAGAGGAATATCTTTTCAGGGCTCTCGCTCCGTTTCAACAGCTTAGTAACCATAAGATCCGAGGCCGCCCAAAGCACTGCCGAGACAAAGGCCAGGGAAACCCCGATAAAGACGTCCATGAACAGAATAAGATGCAAAACTATATAAACATACTAAAAGCCAGCAAAGGCAACCGAAAATGATTTAAACCTAGTGCAAAAAAGACCTTCATGACAAAACTGGTCTATATAGAGGTGGAGAGCGCAGGCGTGATACAGAAGCACGGCCTGAAGATAGACAAGGAAAAGACCCCCTTCGGAGAATATGATTATATCGACGCAAGGGCGCACAATTTCCCCCAGAAGGAGCTGATAAAGATAGCCAACAGGGAAAAGATGCCGATATTCTCCAATGCCCATAAGGTCTTCCCTGTAGGCAAGACGTTCATGGATTTTGTGAAGAAAAAATAAGGAGAATAGGGGGTTCGGATTGTCCTTCATCTAAAGATACCCATTTATAAATAATGCAATTGATTGGTAAAAATTAAATTTTCAAGCAGGGTAATAAGATATATAAATTAGGCACAATATTATTCTAATGGGATAATTATGAAAGCCTACTTGGACATCATCAGGAAGATCCTTGACACTGGGATAGTCAAGAAGAATAGGACAGGGGTTGACGCGATAACCGTTCCTGGGATCATCTTTGAGCATGACATGAAAGAGGGTTTCCCGCTTCTAACGACCAAGAAAATCCCGTTAAGGCTGATATCCTCAGAGCTTGAATTCTTCATTAAGGGGATTACGGACAAGGAATGGCTGAGGCAAAGGAACAACCACATCTGGGACGAGTGGTGCTGCCCTGAAATGGTGCCCTATGGGCATGACGAGGAGACCAAGAGGAAAATGAACGCTGAAAGGGAGCTTGGCCCCATCTATGGATGGCAGTGGAGGAACTTTGGGGCAAATTATGTCTCCTATGACAAACCTCCAACTGGCAAAGGCATTGACCAGCTCAGGAACATGGTGGACAAGCTCAAGAAGGATCCCTCTGACAGGAGGATGATAGTCTCTGCATGGAACCCTGTCGATTTCCATAGGATGGCGCTTCCGCCATGCCACTATAGCTTCCATGTGACTGTTGTTGAGGACAGGCTCAATCTTTTGTGGAACCAAAGGTCTGTTGACAGCGCGCTGGGACTGCCTTTCAACATCGCAAGCTATGGGCTGTTGCTGCATCTGCTTGCAAAGGAATCAGGACTGAAGGAAGGGAAGCTCGTCGGGTTCCTGGCAGACACCCATATCTATGTAAACCATGTAGATGGGATCAGGGAGCAGATCTCAAGGGAGCCCCGCCAGCTTCCGAGGATAGTGACAGATCCATTCTCATCAATCTTTGACTGGAAATACGAGGACTCCAAAGTGGAGGGATACGATCCTGCGCCAGGCATAAAATTCGAGATCGCCGTGTGAAAATGACTGAGATAATAATCATTGCGGCTGTTGCAGAAAACAGCGTGATAGGCAAGGATAATTCCATTCCATGGAGGATAAGCGAGGATTTTCAGCATTTCAAGAATCTGACAATGGGGCATCCTTGCATAATGGGAAGGAAAACATTCGAGTCCCTGCCCCCCAAATTCAGGCCATTGCCTGGAAGGGAGAACATAATATTGACATCTGATAGGAATTACGGGCAGGAGGGGGCAAAAACGTTCGGATCCCTTGAGGATGCGCTGGAACACTGCAGAAAAAACAATGAGGAAAAGGTTTTCATCATTGGAGGGTCCTCAGTGTATGGCATGGCGATGGGATTTGCGGATATCCTGGAAATAACAAGGATCCACAAGGATTTTGATGGGGACGCCTTTTTCCCAGAGATAGACCTCAATGTTTGGGCAGCCCAGAGCAGCGAGGACCTTGAAGGAATGGATGTCAAAAACAATGAAAAAGTGAGATTCTCTTTTGTAAGGTATGCCAGAAAGAATTAGCCTGTCTTTCCGCTGAATGTGTTGGAAATGACTAGGGAATCCACATTGGAGCCGCAGATCCCGAACGCTATGTTTTCCCCCATCCTGACGATCACCACCTTCTTCTGGTTGAACATGATGTCTATGGTGTTGAGGTCATCCTTGAGGGAATTGTGGAAATATGCTGCGGTGTTGAACAGTCTTACGATATTCTCTATAAGCTCGTAGTCGTCCACCTTGTAGGACTCGATCACCTCCCCGTTCCTGCTTACGACGCAGAAGGCAATGTCCTTTTTCACCAGCTCATTGTAAACCATGATTTTCACCTAGATTATGTCGATTCCCTCCGGATCTACGTTAAAATATATCGGCGATTCAACCCCTGAGACAGACATCTCCCATCTCCCCTTCTCCAGCGGCTTTATGCCTATTGTTATGTCCATTGACCTCAGCAATATGCTCAATTGCGTCTTGTCGTGAAGCGCCTCCTCAAACAGCATCATCATGATCCCGCCTGCGCCCTTTATCCTTCCTGAGGTTATCTGGTAGAACTTCATCAGCGAGTCGAACTGGTTGTTCAGCAGCATTGTGGAAAAGGAATGGAAATAGAACGCCATGGGATCCTTGGCTCCTGAATTCAAAAGCCTGCTTATCTCCAAGGATAAATCATTGAGCGCAGTGAAGCCGTCGATGACCAGGTCCCTTTCCCTGTTGGGCGGAATCCCTGCCTGGACAGAATACATGTCAATGAACTTGTTGATGTTCAACTTTATGTTATATTCCCTTGACTTCTTTATCGCCTCTGAAGGAGACATGTCCAAAAGAACGTAATTGTTGACGGAGTTGAGGGATGACATCAGGTGCATCCCCAATATGGATTTCTCGATTCCAGGGGGCCCCAAAAGCGCAACTGTCGACCCTTTCTGGTAGCCTCCTTCCGTTATTATGTCAAGGTCAAATATGCCTGTAGGGACCTTGTCCTTAAGGAAAAGGTAGGATTTTTCTTCCATATTCAAGGATAACTGCGAAACATATTAAAATACATTCTGTTTCTTATCAATTGGGCTTTGGATGGAAAACGGGAATAGTGATGACGAGAGGGCTTTTCTGCTTCTGAACAAGATAGTGGGGATTGTGAAGGAATACGCCCCCATAGAGAAGATATCCAAAATAAGCATGGAGCTTCCAAAGGGCTATCCTGTTGAAAAGCTGAAGGCATATTTTTCCCAGATGGGGATAAAGATCAGTTCAAAGGAATCCGGCAAGGGAATCATGAGGATAAAGGACATAGAGCTGAAGGAATAGGCTTTTATTGGTTTTCGGGAAAATGGTTTTTATGGGCATAAAGATAGGCATAGAGATTCACCAAAGGCTCAACACAGGGAAGCTGTTCTGCGGCTGCCCCCACTGCTATTCAAAGGAAAGGAAAAACGACGAAAAGATCAGCAGGGAGCTTCACCTGTCATTGTCCGAGCTTGGAAAAATAGACATAGCTGCAAAAAAGGAGCATGAAAAGGGGAAAGGGATAGAATACAACTACTTCAACGACTCCTGCTGCCTGGTTGACGCTGATGAGGAGCCGCCCCACAGGATGAATAAGAGGGCATTGGCATATTCCCTTGGAATCGCCAAGCAGCTGAACATGAAGATCGTTGACAAGCCAAATGTGATGAGAAAGATAGTGATTGACGGAAGCAACACCTCAGGATTCCAAAGGACCTGCCTTATAGCATTGGACGGGTTTGTTGAAACTTCCAAGGGAAAGGTAAAGATAGACACCCTTTGCATCGAGGAGGAAAGCGCAGGCATAGCTGGAGAGGAAAACGGAAAAAGGGTTTATTCTTTGGACAGGCAGGGCATCCCGCTTATCGAGATTGCGACAGCGCCGGACATAGTTGATGCTGGGCATTGCGTTGAGACTGCCGAGAAGATAGGGCTGGCGATGAGGATTGCAGGGGTTGCCGAAAGGGGAATAGGAACGATACGGCAAGATTTGAACGTCAGCATACCCGATGGGGCGCGCGTGGAGATCAAGGGGGCGCAGGAGCTTTTCATGTTGCCCAAATGGATCGACAATGAAATAGGGAGGCAAGGGAAGCTTGTCGAAATATCAAAAGAGCTGGAGAAAAGGAATGCGTATTCCCTTTTGAAAAAATCGGATGCTGTTGACATAACAGAAATAATAAGGAAGAACGTTTCCTCGGGATTTGTCAAAGGCGCGGTTGACAGGGGCGAATCCGCAATCGCCATCCTGATGCCCCAGCACAAGGGCATCCTTGGAATTGAGGTAAGCCCTGAAAGGAGATATGGCTCAGAGATTTCGGATTATGCAAAGCAGGCGGGAGTCAAGGGGATAATCCATTCCGACGAGAAATTGGAAAAATACGGATTTGGCGAGCAGTGCATAAAGGAGATAGGGGAAAAACTAGATGTAAAGGAGGATGACGCGTTTGCGATCGTTGTCGCGCCAAAAGACATCGCAACAAAAGCAATCTCGTTTGTCAAGGAAAGGGGATTGGTTTCCCATGTCCCAAAGGAGACAAGGCAGGCCCTGCCTTCAGGATCTTCATCATACATGAGGCCGATCGCGACAAGCGCAAGGATGTATCCTGAGACAGATATCCCCATCCTAGAATATGACAAGGAGACACTGAAATTGGCAAAGGAGATAGAGGGAAGGACCTATGAGAAGATGCTGGTTTGGCTTGAGGGGATATTGAACAAGGACCTTGCCGGAAAGATGATAAGGAGCAGGGAGCTGGGGCTTTTTGAGGAGCTTGTGGAAAGGAAGATTGATCCCCTAGTCATAGCAATAACCCTGGAAGACACCTGGACAAGGCTGGAAAGGGAAAAGCTGAACGTTGATGAGGGGCTGATTGTCGAGGCTTTGGTGCTTTTCAAGCAGGGTAAGATAACGAAAAAGGCAATCTACGACTATTTGAAGAAAGTTGCATCAGGCGAAGACAGGAAGAATGTGCTTGAATCGCTGAAGGTAATAAGCGGAAAGGAATTGGAGAAGCTTGCCAAGGAATATGGCAATGACATTTCCAGATTGATGAAGGAATACGGCAACAGGATCAATGCAGATGAGTTAAGCTTAAAAAAGAGTCAATGATAAGGAAATAAGGTGTCAGGATGAACAGGGCGATCGGGTTATTGGCGGTTTTGTTAATATTCTCAGTTTCCTTTGCGCAGGATGATGCCACAGGAATATTAAACGCGCTTGACCAGGTCAGGTGGCTTCTTTGCCAGGTTCTTCCAATTGTGATAATGCTTGCAATAGTTATTGCTGCAATCCTTTATGCCGTGGGCCAGTTGGGAAGCGCGGAGTCAAGGGCGAAGTTCCATGGCTGGGCGACAAACATCGTCATAGGCGCGATAACCGCGCTGATTGTCCTGCTTATCACCCCGTATTTCCTGGGAAGCCTGCTTGGGGATTCCTCAATGATTGCCTGCGGAGCAACTGCTGCGGAACAGCAACATGCTGCAGATATATGTACTAGAGGTCATAATGTGTGTAATACAATATGTAACGGGAATCCGGATCAGAATTGCTATTCAGACTGTATAATTAGAAGTTATCCTGGTTGCTAGCAGATCTCATCCTTTATCTTGCTTCCATTCCTCTTCAGCAGGACTATCCTTGAGATCTCGTGCTGGTTCTGCAGACGGTATTCACTAAGATGATTGAGAATCTTCCTTGAGAAATCCAGGACTTCAGCGTGGCGGGGCATGTTCTCCTGCTTCAGCCTTTTCCTGCTCTGCCCCAGGAACATGAACGCCTTTATCTCTATGAAGTCTGCCTTGCTTTTATCCAGCAGTCTTGCATATGCAGGGAGATGCTCATCCATGTCGTTGATCCCTTTTATGAGAGTCAGCCTTATCACTGTCCTGCAGCCCAGTGCCGGCAAAAGGGAGAGGGTTCTGTTGAGCCTCTGCCAGCCGTCTTTGTGGATGCTCCTGTTTATTTTGTCAAACAGCTTCTTGTTCGGCGCAGTCACGCTTATGTAAAGCTGGGTGGGAAGTGCATCTTTCCTTTTCATTTTTTGGATCATCAAAGGCTCCTGGCCGTTGGAAACCACGAAAATGCTCCTTACCTCCTTGTGCTTTTTCAGCTCCAGAATAAGCTCAGGAAGCTTCGGGTATAATGTCGGCTCCCCGCTCAGGCTTATCGCCCAATGGCTCGGAAAAAGGGAATATGACTCCATGAAGAGCTTCATGTTGACCTTGGGATTCCCCTTGAAGCCGTTTATCAGCTTCCTCCTTTGGGCAATGGCTTCCTCTATTATCTCCTTCGGGGAGTCTATTTTCTTCCCCATCCTTGTCCTGTAGAACCATTCCATCGGCCTCCAGCAGAATATGCATTTCTCCTGGCACCAGGCGGTAGCCGGAGTGGTCTCGCAGCATCTATGAGTGTCTATATCATAGAACTTGTTCTTGTAGCATAGCCCCTTATTCAAAAAGGATTTCTTTGTCCATTCGCAGATGTCGACAGATGAATGGGATCCCACCAGCCCGTAGCTTCTTTTCCATTTCTCGTTCTGGGCAGAAGAAAGCGAGGACCTATTTATTTCGACCTTTGCCCCTTTTTTCATTTCTTTTCGCCTCTGCCCAGATCCTCATGCATTCCTTGAGGCCGATCTTCCTGCCTTGCAGGACAAACGGCTTCCTCCGCTTCATCTTCTCATGGTAATTGCGTATTATCTTTTTCTTGCTTATCTTATGGTCCCTTGAAATCATGAAAACAAGCTTCATTGCAGTCAATGCAACGTCCCCTGCCTCGTCCATTATCTCCTTTTTTGTCCTGGCTTTTTCAAGCTCCCGGATCTCCATCTTCAATCTTCTTATCATTTCCTTTGAATCAATGGATTTCAGCCAGGGGCATAGCCTCATCTCCTTTTCCATGTAAAGGATGGTTTTCCCAAGCTCTTGGTTCATAGGATAACATTAACCTGAAAATAGTATATAAATGTGCGCATCCTGGCCTAGGGCTCAAGCTTCAAAACCCTCTTTGCGTATGTCTCCTGCTTGCCCATTATCATCTTGACTGTCTTGAATGTCTCGATCGGGTTCTGGGTGAAGACCATCTCATAAAAGAAATCCTTTATCTCCCTTGTGTTGAACAGATAGCCCAAAAGGTTGATCCCCTCCGGGGTGTCGAGGGCCTTGGAAAGCACTGTCCTCCCTGTTCCGGAATTGAGCAGCTTGGTTATATTCTGCCTTTTTTCCCTGTCAGCCATCATGCCCCTGAGATATCCCCTTATCTCCTGGGACTTGAAAATATTTGCGGCATATGAAGGATCATGAATGCAGAACCTGGCAAATGAGGCAGATGCCTTGGGAAACTCCGCTTCGCTCCCCTCTATGGCCTTTCTTAGCAGCTCAGCCCCCTGGATTTCCCTGTTCCCCAAAGGAATGACTTTTTCAGGGTATTTGAAATGCTCGAAGCTTTGCGCCATCTCATCCTCCGAAACGGTGAGGTTGGTGCTTATGACCTTGAATATCCCCTTCAGCAGGGCAGGGAACCTCGTGGAATTGCTCAGGCCTGTAAGGTCCTCCATCAGCGCCTTTCCCAATGAAGAATGGTAAATCTCGCCGAAAAGCCATCTCAGGCTCATCGCGTCAGCATCTCCATAAGCCTCGCAGAAAGCCTTGAAGAACTTCTTGTTCTTTCCCAAAACAGAAAGGTTTTTCCTGAGGGATTCCCTCTGCTCATCCGGAAGACCCTCCGGATGATGTATCTCCTGATAAAGCTCATCGCTCTTCAGAACCTCCTTTATCTGGCTTGCAGAAAGGCTTAGGATCTCGGAATGGCCTTTGGCCTGCAAGAAAACAAGGGATAGGTGCATCAGGTCTGACTCAACCCTGGGAGCCGGACTTTTCATTTTTTCGGCAGCTTCCCTTGGCTTCTGTCTTTGCTCAGGCATGGTATGGATATGCTTGGAACAGTTTAAATTTGCTTGCTTCCGGATCAGCCCTTTGGAAGGTATCTTGTCAAGGATGACGCAAGCCCCTTCAGGCTCTGGGTCGAGTAGAACACCTTTCCAGGCCCTGTTATCTTGAGCATGATCCCCTCTCCCCCGACCACCTTTGTCAGGAGGTTCCTCCCTGCAAGGAATTTCTCTATTGAAACCCCTTCGGTAACCCCCACAAAGCAGGAGTTGTCCAGGTAAAATGTTTCGTTTGCCTTGAGGTCCTTTGTAAACATGCTTTCGAAGCCTGCTATATAGAGCATGCCTTTTCCCTTTGCTTGCAGGAACATCAGCCCTGATCCGACTGAGAAAGAATCGAATCCGCCCCATTTTGCCCCTATGCTTATGTCTCCTGTGTGGGCAACATACGCCCCGTCCCCAAGAAGGATGGTGCCGTCAAGGTCAAGGGCAATCATCTCGCTCGGGACGGTGGTCCCCAGCTCAACAACGGAGTCAGCCTTTGCGGTTATCTTGTTTATGAAAAGGCTTTCCCCTCCTCCGACCATCCTCAAGGCGCCTCCCATCAGCCCTCCCTGCATCTCGCTGCTGATGTCGATCTCGCCTGTTGAGGAGATTATCGATCCCGGCTCAGTGTAAAAAAAGTCATTTGCCTTCATTTCCGCAACCAGGTAATGCCCCAGCGAAGTCGTATCTATCTTTATTTTCATTTCAAAACACCTCTATCATTCGTAGTTCTTTGCCCCCTTTTTCGTAGGGTCGAGTATCTTCGCGATCCTTTCCTTTATGTCCTTCTTCTGTTCAGGATCCATCTTCATTTTCCCTATCTTGCTGTTCCATCCCTCCAAGGCGGAATTGATGTCATTGTAGAGATAATCAGGAATGCTCCCTGTCTCTATCAGGTCAAGAAGAATCTGTATCGAGAAGGGATTTTTTGACTTCCCGAATATCCTTATCGAGAATATTATCAGGGTCCTGAACAGGTGGCTTCCCTGGTTGAGGTATTTGGTGAGATAGTTGGAAAGCAGCCTCAATGTCCTTTCATCGTCTATCTCGGCAAGGAGCCTGAGCATGTCGATGCTTCCGTCCAATGAATAGCTTGAATCGTATATCTTGTTGATGATCTCCTTCATCTCCACCTGCCTGTTGTGCTTCTCGGCCAGCTTTATGGCGTTGATGAAATCCTTGCTTCCCTCGATATGGCTGAGCCTCTCGTTTATCTCGACGATGAAGATCCCCTTGACCACAATATCTCCTTCATGGTAGAGCTTCAGCAGGTCCTGCCTGCATTTCTTGAAGTCTGCATAGCTTATGTCTATGGGATAAAGGGTTATTTTTGTTAGGAGCTGGCTCATCCTTATCGCGGATTCGTTGTATTTCACCTGCTTCTCAAGGATCTTGGCCTGCTCGACAGGGTCTATCGGCTTTTGGGGAGGCGCTGCCGGCTTGGCTGCGCTCTGCTGGGCTGGCTCGGATTTCTTATCTGCTATTTGGCTTGAAGCTGTTGACATAAGAAGAATTTCAAATAAAAAAGTTTAAATGGTTATGCAAAATCAGATGAAAATGGGCTCGCCGTCAACATTGTCGAAAGAGGCAACTGTCTCGGTTTCTGCCCTGCTGCCAGAACGCACTCTCCTGAATACAGTGTCGTCCGACCTGGTTTCAGTGAACCTTGCATCCTGCCTCATCTTCCTTATCTTGTGTATCGCATACATCGCAACTGCGGCCACTGCCGCGATCTTCACGCCGGCAGGCACTCTCTCTACAACATCCTTGAATATCATAAGATTTGGCCTCCTGGCCGTATTTCCTGAATCCACTGTTTTTAATACGTTCATAAGCATAGCTTAACACCTAAACAGTTTTTAAAGTTTACTCTTGCGTTTGCGATCCTTCCTCCTTCTTGGTATTGGATACGGACCTCAGGAATTGCGCAATCCTATGGTGGCCCTGGATGGCCGCAACGTTATGGGGCATGTCATTGCATTTGTCGATTGTTTCCACATCCGCGCCCTTTTCAACCAGCAGGCGGCATATCTGGAGATGGCCGTGGAATGCAGCCCAATGGAGAGGAATGCTGTTTATGTTGTCCTTTGCGTTCACGTCAGCCCCATTTTCAATCAACAATTCGCATGTTTTTAAATGGCCGTTGAATGCCGCTATGCTCAACGCTGTCCAGCCATGGTTGTCCTTGGCATTCATGTCTGCGCCGGCCTTTAGCAAAGACTCCATCTCGATATGGTTTCCTGTCCTGGACGCTTCCAAGAGGCCCTGGTTAAGCTCACCCTGGCTGATCCTCGGATGATGCATCTCAGAGGGCAGAATGTCGTGCTTGGCCATATTCGGCCTTAGATGAGCAATATGCTGATGGGAATGGGATTTTGTCTCAGTCATGGCTCTATTTCTGTGTGAAATAGTTTAAAAAGGTGGCGCTGACGCTAATCCCATTTATAAAAATGAGAAAGACATGGTTCCAAGAATAATCCAGGAGAAGGATATAATTATGTTCCTTGCACAATATTTAGTTGTTGTTTGAGGTGATCTATCCGCAGGTTCCCCTACGGATACCTTGTTACGACTTAGCCCTCCTCACGCAGTCCCGGTTCGACTCTCCCATGTAGAGAAAGCCTCACCAAAACCACACTTGGATGACTTGACGGGCGGTGTGTGCAAGGAGCAGGGACTCATTCACCGCGGAATGATGATCCGCGATTACTAGGGATTCCAGTTTCACGAGGGCGAGTTGCAGCCCTCGATCCAGACCTAGAGCAAGTTTGGAGGATTGGCTCCTCCTTTCGGAGTCGCATCCCGTTGTCTTGCCCAATGTATGCCGCGTGTAGCCCCAGAGATTCGGGCCATACGGACCTACCGTCGCCCACTCCTTCCTCCCACTTAACGCGGGCAGTCTGCTTATAGTGCATCTGCGCCGGAGCGCAAATTCGCAAATAAGCACATGGGTCTCGCTCGTTGCCGGACTTAACCGGACACCTCACGGCACGAGCTGACGATGGCCATGCAACACCTCTCGGCTTGTCTAGCTTGGTATTTAGCCAGGCCTTCATTCTGCCGTCTCTCTGGGTGAGGTTCTCGGCGTTGTATCCGATTGAACCGTAGCATCCACCCCTTGTGGTGCTCCCCCGCCAATTCCTTTAAGTTTCAATCTTGCGATCGTACTCCCCAGGTGGCTCACTTAACGCCTTCGCTTGGGAAACTCTATACCACAAAGGTATAGAATTTTCTAGTGAGCATCATTTACAGCTGGGACTACGGGGGTATCTAATCCCCTTTGCTCCCCCAGCTTTCGCCCCTCACCGTCAGACATGTTTTGGATAGACGCTTTCGCCTCTGGTAGTCCGCTCAGGTTCAACGCATTTTACCGCTAGCCCGAGCGTACTCCTATCCTCCCCCATTCTCAAGTCTCACAGTATCCACTGCACGCATTGCCGTTAGGCGACAATATTTCACAGTGGACTTATAAAACCGACTACGGGCGCTTTAGACCCAGTATTCGCGAGCACCACTCGAGGCGCCGGTGTTACCGCGGCGGCTGCCACCGGTCTTGCCCACACTCTTATTCCCGAAGCTTTGTACACTTCGTAAAAGATATTGGTAAGACCAATACCACTCGGAATTCCCCCATCACGCTTGCGCGCATTGTGGAGTTTTCGCGGCTGCTGCACCCCGTAGGGCTAGGACCCTTGTCTCAGTGTCCTTCTGGGGGCTCCCACTTACATGGCCCCTAAGGATTATCGGCTTGGTGGGCCGTTACCTCACCAACAACCATAATCCTACGCAGACCCATCCTGCGGCAGTCATAGCTTCAATCCGCTATGCCGTTTGAAAACCAGGACATTCCAGTCACTGGTTTCTATTTGGAATTAGCCTCAGTTTCCCGAGGTTGTTCCCATCCACAGGGCAGGTTGTCTACGCGTTACTCAGCCGTATGCCACGCCTGACGATCAGGCGTAGACTTGCATGCCTTAATCGAATTCCGATAGCAGTGCTCTCCAGTAGGATCAACTGGCATCTTCCAGCTAATCTGTACTGCGATTCATTAATCTACTTACTATCTAAGGATTGACAAGAAAGCACATTATACTTCCTTCTCCTTTTGGACTCTTGGAACCATCTCATACCCGCAAGCGCGGATACTCATAAAGTTAAAGTATTACTCTACTACTTAGGTAATGTTTATAAACTTATCCTGCACCCCATCGAAGACAGGCACGACGAGAATTGGCTTATTGGAAGAAAGGTTTATAAGCTGGAAATAAAGCATGGCCCAAAAACGGAATGTTGGAAGCCAATGGCGCAAAGGCCAAGATCCTGTATAAAGGCGAAATCCATTTTTAAAGGGCTTATTGTTTCTTTTAGTGGAAGGATATGTTTAAAAGAGGTTTCTCTCATAGTATATGTTATGATCCAGCTGAGGAGATTCAGGAATGAAGATACGAGGGAAGTTGCATCCCTCATGCATAAAACATTCAAGAGATACAACAGCAAAGATTACTTCAAGAAATCCTCAGTCAAGGAATTCATCGACTACTTTGATCCGGAGAAAAATCCACTTCCGCGCCTTATCAGGAGATTCAGAAATACGCCGATTTTTTTCGTTGCTGAGCAGGAGGGAATGATAGTGGGCACGATCAAGGGCAAACCAATCAGGATATTCAGCCTATATGTCGAAGACAAATGCCAGGGACAGGGGATTGGCAGATTGCTTGTCAATAGGTTCGAATCTGAAGCAAGAAAGCGTGGATCAAAAGCGATAAGTGTTCGCGCTGCTCTTTATGCTGTCCAATTCTACGAAAAGATGGGTTTCAGAAAAACGGCAGAAGTGAGAGGATACTACGGAATGAAGCAGCAGCCTATGATAAAGGAATTGGATTAGGTCTTATCATCTCAATATTAATAATTTCTTCCATTTTTCCGAAGGTAATATGGATATTTTTTCTTTACCGTAGACGGCTTTCTTTTTCGCAAAAAGAAAGGGGCTTTATAGAAACTCCGAAAACTCGTTCTTGCTGTTTGCCTTCTTGCTCTTCCAGTCATTGATCATGTCCAGCATTCCTGTCCTCTTTCCGTCCTTGACCTTCTTTTCCCTGACTCTAAAAATGAGAGGGGACTTGACTGCCTCTCCTACAACCACCGCTTCCCCGACCTCAAGCCCCGGCAGCATGCCCATCAGGCTGGAAGTTAAATTCTCAGAGCCCCTTTTTATGAAATCCAAATCATTCGGATTCCCGATCCTCAAAAATATGTGGGTGTTGCACTGGCTCAAAGATGTCTGAGAAAGATGCGCGGGCCTCTGGGTAATAAGGCATATTGAAATCCCGAACTTCCTTCCCTCGCGCGCGATCCTCTCTATCTGCGCCTTTGTCACATTCTCCCTTTTCTCAGCCTTTTCCGGGGCAAAGTTGTGCGCCTCCTCAACGAAGATGACAACAGGAGGGATTATCCCCTTCCTCCTCAACTCGAACAATTGCTTTATTATGAAATATCCCTTCACAACCGCGGACCTTGAGCTTTCAACGTCAGAAAAATCAAAGACAAGCATCTTTCCAAGCTGGACCTTTGAGATCAAATCAGGAAACCTCTGCTTGCCTATCATGGACCTTTTAGATATTGCGTTTATCCTCCTTCTTACCACGCCATAGCTGGATTTCTTTGATTTTGAATCCTCATTGTTTTCCAATTCCTGGATGATGTTGTGCAAGGCAGACTCCTCCTGCGGAGCCTTCTCTGCCATCTGCTTCTCATAGACTGCGGAAAACACAGAGTCAAAAAGGTCTTCCTGGACCTCAGTGGTGTCAGGATAAAGCTCCCTTATTATGCCTGTCGAAAGGTCCGAAACGCTCATCCTCACGCTGCTTCCGAGTATCCTCTCTGCCTTGCTCCCGAAAACCTTGTCATCCGCAAAATCAGCATATTCCCCATGCATGTCAAGCACAACGACAGCAGGGGAATTCTCATTGCTCAAAAGTTCCTCAAGCATGACCTTTGTGAGGTAGCTTTTCCCTGCCCCGCTCATCGCAAGGATTGCCATGTGCTTCTGGAACATCCTCTCAACGTTGAAATTGACTTCCAATTCATGGATGTCTATCTTTCCTAGGGCAATCCCCTTTTCCTCGAATCCGAAGAACCCCTTTAGCATGGCATTGTCAGCCATAAGCACCTCTGTTCCAGGGGAGACAGATGTCGTTGATCTCCTGAATCTCCCTTTTTCTATTATGCCGAAGATGTCAACGTCGGCAATGATGTTCTCCCCTTCAGAGATGGGATATGCGTCGGCCATGTTTCCTATCGCATTTATGTCATTTGCATCTGAAAAATAGATGTTAAGCTTCTTTATCTCCGCGATCATGCCTATGGCAAACCTGTCATCAGAGATCTTTGCCTTGATGTACATGCCGCGATGGATGTTGGAATTGCGCTCTGCCATGAACGAGAATGAGTGCGTGTTCGGCCTTTCCTGGTCGCTGATGGCGATTCCTAGCTTCATGAAGCCCTATCCTTAACAAA
>Ga0315275_10002640_pt1 | contig 16272 bp, 8 predicted proteins | sample YL17G03_0_MG_FD_205557 | JGI IMG/M metagenome (GOLD analysis project Ga0315275, IMG submission 205557) | Sediment microbial communities from Yellowstone Lake, YNP, Wyoming, USA - YL17G03_0 | ecosystem: Environmental > Aquatic > Freshwater > Lake > Sediment | place: USA: Wyoming | collected... | reverse complement strand
GCGTCGTTTGAAATCGGCGGCCTCGATGCGGTCGAAGGCCATCAGGGTGTGCGGCAGGCTGGTGGTGAATACGCCTGCCTGCAGTCCGTAGCGCGAGCGATTCACGGAGGCGACAGCGTACTTGAAGTTCGAGAAGCGGTACAAGGCCACAACCGGTGCGAACACTCCCTGCGGCGCGGCGTGTGGGAACATTCTTCGGCAGTAGCATGCTTCACTCCGCGATCTTTCGGGCTGATATTCTGCTCCAACCTTCTTTCCACATCTCCATGAACCCTTCCAATCGGAATATCCGGCAAAGAGAGAGATATGCAACCGCTCCAATGGAGACTTGTGCTAATAGCAAGAGCCAGTCGCCTGAAAACGGCAGCCAGCCGACCATGCACACCACTGTGCCCATCAACAACGCCATCATGAGGTAAGGGAATAGATCACGTAACTGATCCAATGTTGCGTAACCTATCAGCATCCCGTTATACCAACTGCTCAGGTAGTAATTGATGAACGAAATAGCAATCATGCCGTAGATCATGGCGGTAATGCCGTATCGCCAGGTGATGAGAATATTCAGAACGACAAGCAGTTTCTTGAGAACCTCTATGCGCAGGAAGAGATCTGATCGCCCTAAGGCGATCAACACGTTCATATTCGTCGGCTCTAATGGAAACAACAGACCACAAATACACAGGAGTTGTACATACGAGATACACGGTGCCCATTTCTCGGTCAATAAGACCAGCACTAGCGGACGAGCCACTACACCCACGCCGATCATCACGGGGAAATTCAGCAGACCCAAGCTCGTCAAAGCCTTCTTCAACCCCCTTCTTATTCGGTCAGGTTCGTTCTGGATGGTGGCAAACGCAGGAATGGTGACAAAACCTACCATTTCGGCCAATGCGTGAGAAGGGAGTTCCTGAAGAACTCTGGCCCGTGAAAAGAATCCAAGGTCAGTTGCCGAGAAGAATTTCCCGATTACCAAAGAGTACACGTTGTCAAAAGAACGGACGAGCAAGGCGGAGAACAGCATGCGTGAGCCGAAACCAGACAACCCGCGTAGAGCGCTGAAGCGAAAGATCAACGCCGGTCGCCAGGAGCTATAGCACCAGAGAAAACCAGTCCGAAAGATCGCGCCGGCTACTTGCTGGATCGCTAAGCTCCAAACGCCAAACCCAACGAGGGCCAATGTCACGCCAACAAGACCGGAAAGGACACTGGAAAACAGGCCTATCTTATTCTGGGTCTTGAAGTCGATCTGTTTGGTGAGGATGATGCCATGGATCTGGCCGAAAGCATCAACAACGACCACCAGCGACAGCACACGCGTTAGGGGTGTCAAGATAGGTTGCCCATAGAATTCCGCAATCCACGGAGCAATCCAGTAGAGCAGCCCCGCAGCAAGTGCCCCTACCGTAATATTGAAGTAGAAAATGGAGCACGTGTCGGCTGTGGTTATCTCGCGGCGTTGAATCAGGGCAGCCCAGAATCCGCCGTCGACGAGCGACATGGCCACGGCCATGAAAATCGTCAACATACCGATGAGGCCGAACTGCTCTGGAAGCAGCAATCGGGCGAGTAAGATCCCGAACACGAAACGCACAATGCCCGCGCCTATTCCCCCGAGGAGATTCCAGGAGATTGCGCGAATGGTCGTGGTTGTTAACGAGTCGGCCAAGGCGTGTGACCTATCCCCGATGTTCCGTCCATCCCGAATGTTGGCGCAAGCCCCGAACACTCAAGTGCGTGGTCTGGTCCTGGCCATCCCTGACGAAGCGATGTGTCGGTTGCTGTTCGATTCCCGTTCGACGCCTGGCCAAGGCCGCGACCAGTCCAAGCAGCGGACCTGAACCCCTTCCCCAGTCGTGCAGAGTGCTGCCGCGTAGGCCCGGTCAGGCTTGAAGGTGATGGAGGACCACTGCACAGGATCAGGGCAGGCAGCCATTTCGATGAAATCCGTGATTTCCAGGGAGGCGTCGACGGAGTTCAGGGGAAGGGACAGCCCGTTTCCCGCTGCCTTGAGACACGCCTCCTTACGGACCCAGAGCCAGAAGAATGCTTCGGGTCGTCGTTCTTGATCCAGGGCACGGAGGATCGCGACCTCCTTCTCTGAATACTTCCTCTGGGCGATCGACATATCAATTGGGTCCGGAGCAATGTACTCAACATCGATGCCCACCTCCCGGTTCCACGCCACGGCAATCAGCACCAGGTTTCTGGAGCGCGACATGCTGAACTGGACACCACCGACGGCCGACTCGCCCTCCAATCTCGGCTTCCCTCGCAGGTCCTTCGTAATCCTGACTCGGTCTGGTGGCGATCCGAGGTAACGCGAAAGGACCTCCCGCATTACATAGTGTGTCACGTCGTATCGGCGGCGGTCCTCGGCGAAAAAGAAACGAGCCGCCCGCTCCCGCTCCTCCTCATCGAAAAGTTCCTCGAGCGCAGGGATACCGACACTCGGTTCGTCCATGAATGCACGCCAAATGTGCACCTCTCCTGATCGTCGTACCAGATGACGAGGCGGGGCGGTCCAGGCGGGGTCGGCGAATGTCGCAGCATCAACGGACACCCAGTGGAGTCCCACCTTGTCCTCCTACTTCAGGCAACGCCTTAGATGCTCGGCCAGTGTCCGCACATCGGCGGTCAAGGAACCGAGGTGGGTACCGGGGATCACGTGTAGGTCAACCCGCGGGGACACTTTTCTCCAGTGGCCAGCCGCGTCCTCGGGCGCGTCCGGGTCGTTCTCCGCCCAAAACAGCGTTACGGGATTTGCATATTCTCCAGGAATATAGTGTTGGTCGATCCACCGGTATGCCTTTGCGATGCGCTCTCGCCGCTCCCGAAGCGTCTCACCCTCGGGAGCGGTGCCCAACGCTCGAGACTTCCCCGGTCCGCGCGGGTCGACGGACGTGAACAGTTGGGTCAGTTCGCCGGGAATCTTTCGTGCTTTTCCGAGGAGGCGAGTGATGCGGCGATGAAGTGGCAGGTGGTCCAGGTTGAGCAACATCGCACGCAAGCGCTCGTACAGGTACATTCGGGCTCCAGGCGACAGTCTGAGCAGCGATCCTGCGGCTTCAACTCGTTGCTTCAGCAGAGGAAAGCGAACGTTCACGGCTGATGCCCCGATGAGGACCAAGAGGTCCACCTGTTGGCCACATTGGACAAGCCGCCGTGCCATCTCGAAGGCAACCAGCCCCCCGTTGCATGTCCCTCCCAGAAGGTATGGGCCACTCGGTCGGAACGCGCGAAGGGTCTCCACGTGAAAGGCGGCCATCTCCTCATATGAAGCGGGTACCGCTTGGCCGTCGAGACCGCACGGCGGCAAGACGTAGAATGGCCGATCAGGGCCAAGGTGGCGTCCCAGCTCCAGGCAATAATACCCCCCACTGATGTAGTCGCCGTGGAGGAAGAAGAATGGGGGTTGTGCCCCCCCACGCTGAATCTCCACCAGGGGAAAACGGAGATCCCCGTCCCGCTGGAACAGAACGTCGGCCAGCGCTTCCACATCCGGAGCCTGGAAGAGGATCGTGAGAGGGATGTCGCGACAGAGGACCTCTTCCAGTCGGTCCACCATTCGAGCGGCAAGCAGGGAATGGCCGCCCAGGTCGAAGAAGTTATCCCGAATTCCAATGGGGTGCACGTCGAGGATCTCCTCCCAGACCTGCGCGAGACGTCGCTGCAGGAGCGAATCGGGTGCGACATATTCATGGTTCAAATTGGGGCGTCCCCGTGAGGGTGGAGGGAGCGCGTGTCGATCGATCTTCCCGTTGTGGGTCACGGGAAAAGTCTCCAACATCACATAGTGGGACGGTATCATGTGGGCAGGGAGAGCCGCGGCCAGGTGACGTCGTAGCGTAGTTACTGTCGGCGCCGTGGAAGCCTCCGGAACGATATAGGCAACCAGGCGTGCGTCTCCCGTTCCGTCTTCCCAGACCGTCGCCACGGTTTCCCGGACGCCTTCCACTTTGAGAAGCACCGATTCGATGTCGGTCAACACCACCCATTGCCCCCGGACCTTGAGTCGGGCATCACTGCGCCCCAGATGTTCCAAGCATCCATCTGGCCGGAAACGGCCCAGGTCCCCCGTCCTGTACACGCGCCCTGGCCCTCCGCGCGGATCACGCGTGAAGGCCCTTTGGGTCGAGATCGGATTTCGCCAATAACCGGGGGAAAGGTGCCGGCTTGCGACCGCAATCTCTCCCACCCGGCCCGCTTCGGCGAACAGATCGCCGTGCTCGTCCAGGAGGAACACCTCCATATTGTCGGTCGGGTATCCAACCGGGAGCCTGCCGCCCTCAAGCCTCATCACCTGATCGATGAAGTATTGGCAGGCGATCCCTGTCTCGGTCGTGCCGAGCCCGTTGACCAGCAGGGAGTCGGGGCCGAAGTGTTTCCGGAAGAGTTCCGCGTCAGCGACCGCAGCCTGATCGCCCTCGAGCCGGACCATCCGCACACTCCGAAGAATCCTGCCATCCGCCAGCAGCGCGCGGAATAAGGCCGGCACCGAATGATAAATCGTAATTCCCGCGTCCTCCAACCATTGGGCGATTGCGCTCGGCGTTTCCTCCCGGATGTCGACCGGGAACGTGCAGGCACCGTTCAGCAGAGCGCAGAACAGGCTCGACACCGCCCCGCTGAAGCCGAACGGTTGGAGCAGCGTTAGGCGGTCGTCCGCGCATACGTGAAGCCGGTTGGTATAGCGCATGATGTTGTGAAGCACGTTCCGGTGGGTATCCATCACGCCCTTCGGAACGCCAGTCGTCCCCGAGGTGTAGTAGATGTACGCCAGTGCGCCCGGGTGGCCGGTGGGTCCAAGATTCCGATCGGAAACATCCAACCCAAGCTGGTCGATATCAAGAAGGTGGGCGCCGGTGCCGCACAGCTTCCCCGCAAGGAGAAGGTTGCGGGATTCCGTCACGACGAGCCGCGCGCGGCTGTCTTTCAGCATCCTGGCGAGGCCATCGACGGGAAGCGTGGGGTCTAGCGGCACGTAGAACTTACCCGCCTTGAGTGTTCCCAAGATTGCGGCGGTGGAGGGTAGCCCCTGCTGGAACAGGAGGGCCACGGGCTCCGCCTTGGTGCCGCAGCGCGCGACAATAGCACCTGCAACCCGGTTCGCTTCGGTGTTCAGTTCCCGGTAGGTCAACCCCTCCGTACGAGTCATCACCGCGGGATGCGCAGGATAGATCTCTGCCACCCGCTCAAAGCGGCCGTGCAGGGTCTGCTCAATCTCGCTTTTCGGGAACTCGACAAAGGGGTTCGATGGCAAGGGTTGGTAGGGGCGAACGCTCGCGACAGGAGGGTCGAGGGTGTTCATGGCTTCTAGTTCTCCCTCTGGAGTCAGCCAGGCGGCCTTCCGGAAGAGCAGCTATGCCCCCATCGGTGGTGAGGTCAGGTGGTGGCGTCGACGGGCCAACAATTCACACACGAACAAAACGCCGCAGCGTGCGCCTGCGGAGCAGAAAGAGTAGGCCGACAGACCATTACACCCTGCTAATCTCGAATCACCCAAAGCAGTCTCCCGTGATTGCTGCCCCCTGTCTCCGTCCAGTGAGCAACCGATCGGACGCACTCAAGGGGTGCTGTGGCGATGCCGTCCGGTGAGTGATTCCGATACCCCAGATAACTCATTAGAGCGGTCTCCGATCGCTCCCCGCTCAGCAGGTTAACAGAACCCCCCTCGGACTGCCCAAAGCCGGATGCTCGGAGCACCGGGCGGCCCAGACACAGCCTGGAAGTGGCCGAGCTGGGCAAACGAGAAGAGCGAGGGCGTCAACTCGTCGTGGCCGGTCGACGGCACACGGACACCGGTTGCACCCGGATCGGGACGAACACTTCGGCGCGCGATCGTGATGCTGTGTTCTTCGTTCACGCCGGGTCACGAATCAGCTGGACTCCCAGGCGACTGCCGCCGCTGGATGCACAGGTAGAGTCCTGCAGCCGCGCTCGCCGAGACGAACCAGTTGAGTGCACGGAACGGGGCGAGCGGCGGCGCGAACGCAACGAGGGCGCTCAGGAGCACGGAAGGCACCAGCGCGGCCAAAGCCTTCGGATTCCAGCCCCCGACGTACCAGAACCGACCCTGTGGCGACATGCTGTAGAGGTCCGCGACCTGAACGCGGCCGCGTGTGACCAGGTAGTAGTCGACGACGATGATGCCATAGAGGGGGCCCAGGAAGCCGCCGACCGTGCCGACAAACACGGTGATGGCCTGCGGCGAGTTCACGAAGTGCCAGGGGACGGTGAACAGCGTGAGGCCCGCTGCCATGAGGCCTCCGCTGCGGAAACTGATGTGCTTCGGCGCAACATTGGCCAGGTCGAAGGCGGGAGAGACGAAGTTCGCGACCAGGTTAATCCCGACCGTGGCGATGATGAAGGTGAGCGATCCGAGCAGCACGGCCGTGACGTTGTCAAGGCGTGACACCACCTCGACCGGGTCCATGATCGCCTGGCCGAACAGTCGCACGGTGCCGGACGTCACGACCACCGTGACGACGGCGAACAGCATCCAGTTGACCGGCAGGCCGAGGATGTTGCCCCGCACCATCTGCCGCTCGGAGGGGCAATACCGCGAGAAGTCGCCGAAATTGAGGAGCAGGGCCGCGAAGTACCCGACGACCAGTGCGGCGACGTTCGCGATTTCGATCCAGGCGGCCGTCCCGGTCAGGCGGTGGTCCGTGAGAGACAATCCGATCTGATCGAGCCCGGCGCGGGATACCACCCATATCGCCATCAGGAACATGACGAGGTACACGGCTGGCCCGGCGAAGTCCGTGAATCTCCGGATCGATTCCATGCCCCGGTAGAAGACGAGCAGTTGCAGCGTCCACATGCTGAGATAACAGGCCCATCCCAGCCACGAGAGCCCCGCGAATCCCGAGGCATCGACAGCCCACGCCTGCAGGGCCGGAAAGAGCCGCAGCAGAAGCAGTTTCAGGGCGAGCGAGGCGAAGTGCGTCTGGACTCCGTACCAGACGATGGCCACCACCGCGCGCACGAGGGCGGGCAGGTTTGCGCCGAGCACGCCGAAGGCCACCCGCGCCATGACCGGGTACGGCACACCCAGGCGCTGGCTCGGTCTGCCGATCAGGTTGATCAGCCAGTACACGATCAGGATCCCTGCCAGCATGCCGGAGAGCACCTGCCACCCCGTGAGGCCGCTGGCGAAGAGGCTGGCGGCGAACACGTAGCCCCCCACGCTGTGGACATCGGACATCCACATCGCGAACATGTCGTAGGTTCCCCAAGTCCGCTTGTCGGGCGGTACGGGCGCCAGATCGTCGTTGATCAGCCGGGCGCTGCCCTCGAGACGGCTCGCCTCATCTCCGTGGCTCATCGGCTGGATCCCTCCAGGAAGCGGTCCGGCCTCGGGGGCGCGCCGGCCCGCGCACGCCGCCTCATCCCGGACTCGGGTGCACCGTTTTCCAGTGCCGCGCGATGTCGATGCGCCGGCAGATCCAGATGCGGTCGTGACGATCCAGGTGATCGAGCAGGCGCTGCAGCGCGCGGAACCGGCCAGGCCGGCCCAGCAACCGGCCGTGCATGCCGATGCTCAGCATCTTCGGCCGCTCCGCACCTTCTTCATAGAGCACGTCAAACGCGTCGCGCACGTACGTGAAGAAGTCCTCCCCCTGGGAGAAGCCCTGGGGCAGCGCGAATCGCATGTCGTTCGTATCGAGCGTGTACGGCACAACCAGGTGCGGCGCGGTCGTGCCGTCCGTGCGGGTGACGGATGTCCAGTACGGAAGGTCGTCGCTGTAGCTGTCGCTGTCGTACTCGAAGCCGCCGTGGTCGACGACTAGACGCCGCGTGTTCGGGCTGTCCCTGCCCGTGTACCAGCCCTTTGGCGGCGTGCCGGTCAGACGGGTGATGGTGTCGACGGTGAGGGCCACGTGCCGCCGCTCCGTCTCTTCGTCGACGGCCTGGTAGTTGATCCAGCGCCAGCCATGGGCGGCAATCTCGTGCTCTCGCTCCACGAATGCGCGTGCCAGTTCCGGGTGGCGCTCGAGGGCCATGCCGACCCCGAACACGGTAAGCGGGAGCCGCCGGCGCTCGAACTCCCGAAGCAGCCGCCAGACGCCGGCGCGCGAGCCGTACTCGTAGATGCTCTCCATGCTCATGTGCCGCGCCGGGTATACCGGCGGGCTGAACATCTCCGAGAGGAACTGCTCGCTGCCTTCGTCGCCGTGCAACACCGAGTTCTCGGCGCCCTCCTCGTAGTTCAGGACGAACTGCACGGCGATCCTGGCATTCCCGGGCCACCGGGCTGCCGGCACATCGGAGCCGTAGCCGACGACATCACGCGGGTAGTGTCCGGAGCGGGGCTTGTTCATGACGACCTTCACCTGTGCCGCAGGTACCGCTCGAGCCGCGCGGCAAGCCTCCCGGCATGCGGCTTCTTGAACATGAGAGACCGATCTGTGTCGAACAGTTCAACGTCGACGCCGTCCCGCGCAAGGCCCTGCCAGTCGAGGCGCGGGTCGATCGTATACGCCCTGGCCTGGTTCGCCGAAAGGAAGACCACGAGCCGTCCGGGAAACGGCCGGGGGCGGTACTGCCGGAACACCGCAGTGTGCAGCGCGGCAACGGGCTGGGGCCCGCAAGTGGCAACGCGGGGTTCTCGCGCGAAACGCCCGGCCGGATGTCGCCCGCCGTCATCACGACCCGCGCGCCGCGGCGGAGCCGCGCCGCCGTGGCAGCGTGCCTGTCCGCGGTCGGGATTACCCTGGCGCCCGCATCATCCAGCAGCGCTGCCAGCCGCGGCTCGGGGCGCCGGGGATCGAGTGGCACGTAGAACTTGCCCGCTTTCAGCGACCCGATCACCGCGATGACCGCCTCGATACCCTGATCAAGAAGCAGTGCGACCGGCCCTTCCCGATCGCCAGCGCTGGCAAGGATGGCGTGGGCAAGGCGGTTGGCGCCGGAATTGACTGCGTCGTAGGTGAGGCAGGCGTCTCGTGTGAGGACGGCAACGGCTTCCGGGCGACGGGCGACCTGTTCCTCGAAGCGCGCGGGGATCGACTGCTCGATGTCGTCCCGCCGGAACTCGCAGAACGGGTCGGCGGGAGGACGGTCGGGAATGGCCAGCAGGTGCGCAAGGCCGGTCCGCTGCATGGCCAGGTCGCTCTCTTTCTGCGCCAGCTCCGGCTGCTCGGCTTCGTCCACGGTGCGAACCCGGCGCCCCTCCATCAGGATCTCGCCGTTGACGATGGCCGTGTCCACGTCGTTGCCGTTCGCGAAGCAGGCGACGCGGTAGGCGGGCATGTTCAGGGGGAACAGGTGCAGCTTGAACATGTCCAGGAGGATGATGTCCGCCTTCTTGGGCGATAGCATTAGCCGGGTCTGCCGGGCCGAGTTGACGTAACGCAGAGCGTATTTAGTCTGGCGGCGCGGCCGGATGCCCAGTGCACCGGACGGCCCAGACACAGGGCGTATTATGACCCCTCGGGCACCATTGTCCAGCGGACGTGCGGCGGCGGAGGCGTGCCGCACCGGGCGTGGGTCCGGGAATTCGGTGGGTAAGAGTCGAACCAGGTACGCAGTTTCTGCACATGGGCGCAGGTCGCACGGGTGCAGATTCTTGCACGGCGCGCCGGCTGCGGGGTCGCGGTGGACGGATCTTGACGCGCGGGCTGTGCGAGGGCGGCCTGGCGGTCAAGTGAGCGACTATTTATCGCAGAATGTCCTGCGCTGGCAGGCTGCGCCTCCCCAGGCAAGACGCGCGATGAAGCGCTGGCGAACATCGGCGATGCCATCCAAGGCTACCTCTGCAGCCTGGAGAAACACGGCGAACCGGTGCCCGGTCCCATCACGGAAGCGATCATCGAAGTCCAGGTATGGCCCCGCTGCCAGTCCGTAGCGGAGCGGACGCCGTCCGCGCGTTTCAGAAAACCGGCGATGAAGTGGGCGACCACACGGCCAGCTACGTCATCCTCCGGCGTCCCTCGGGCCGGCGCCTCACCGTGCCAGTTGGCTGACGCAATGAACGCGGAACAGCGGCAGTGGAATGAGACGAGCGCCCGGCTCGACGCTGTCGAGCGTGACCTGGGCACTCGACGGGACTGTCCGGGAGCCAGCGTGTTCCGGCCCGGAGGTCCGCTCCGGTCGGCAGGATGGCAGTGGCGCCTCAGAGGGCGTCGCTATCGCGCTCGCCTGTCGGCCCTGAGCCTGGCCCGGACCGCATGAGCGAGTTCAGGTCCGTAATGGATCTCAACGAACTGCAGGCGGGCGTGCTCGTCGGAGATTCCGGGAGACCGGCGACGAATGCCGGCGTAGGCCAACTCGATCACGCTGGCCGACAACGACAAGGCCAGCTGCAACCGACGCGCGGGCGTGCTGCACGTGTGGCTTGTGGATCCGCTGGCTCGCACGCTCGAGGTGCTGCAATTGGAAAGCGGCCGCTGGACGATTCTCGCCACGCATGCGGGTGCGGAGGTCGTGCGCGCGGAGCCGTTCGAGGCGGTCGAACTGGAACTCGCCATTCTGTGGGGCGAGACTGCTCCATCGCCGTAGCCGACCCAGTCTGCCGGACCTGAAGGTCCGGCCTCCATATGCAACCCACAGCAGGCACGCCCCGAACGGACGCTATTTCTTTCTATCCTTCGCCAGCGCCCGGTAGTAGTCCTCGACGAGCTTCTTGTACGCCGCGGGGGTATCGTCTGATCCGCCCAGGAGCAGCTGATCCGCGCCTGCGGCGCCGAGCTTGCGGCGCAGGTCGAACTCGAAGCGCCGGAACCCCTCGACGAGCTGACCCTGCAGCCGCGTGGCCTCATCGAAATCGGTGTAGACCCGCGCGCTGTCAAGGGCCCGCATGTTGTTGATGAGGACCTGGAGTTCGCGGGCGTCGATGCCCAGCGCCTGCAACTCGCGGCGCAGGGCGTCGGCCTCGCCGCGCCGCTCGCGAGCCTCGCGCTGGAACTGCCGCGGATCGAAGGCGCCGCCGCCGTCCATCCGCCGGCCTGCCTGATCGCCCATCGGCTGCTGGCCGAGGCGCTGACTCATCGACTCGACGCCGCGGACAAGCCCGCGCGCGCGGGCGAGAGCTTCGGCGCGGGCGTCACGCTCCGGCGTACCTACGGCCCCCGCCGCCTCACGCAGTTTCGCTTCGACCGCCTCGATGTCCGCGCCAATCTGCTCCTCGAACCCGGCCGCCTGGTCCGGCGGCGCGCCCTGGACGACCCCCTTGGAGTAGCGGATCTTGTCGCGGAGCCTGCTGTCGCGAATGGCGTCGGCTGCCTCCTGCACCTTCCGAGACGCCTGCTGCCGCTCCCGCCTGAAGTCCGACGCGGTCCGATCGAGCTGGCGCTCGATGTTGTCCACCTCGCCGGCTTGCGCGTCCTTGCGATCCAGCAGTTGCTTCAGCTGCTCCTGCCGACCCGCGCCTGCCGCCTCCAGTTCGCGGACCTTCTGTCCGATCTCTTCTTGGGTGCGCGCCAGGCGCCGCACCTGCGACAGCGCCCCCTCGATGTCGCGCGCCATGCGGTCTGATCGCTGCTGGTCGAGGCCGTTGCGCGCTTGTGTCAGCCGGCCGGCGGCTTCTCGTGCCCGCGCGAAGGCGCTCGCATCGCCGCTGGCCGCCGCCTGCCGCATGGCCTCGGCGGCATCCCGAAGGCGCTGGGCGGTGTTGGCCAGATCCTGACGGCCATCCTCGCGCGACAAACGCTCGAGCTGGCGTGCGGCCTCTTCTGTCTCCTCCGCCAGTTGCCGCTGGCGCGCGCCTGCCGCGCCGCCGCCACCGCCCTGCTGACGATTCCCCGCGAGTTGCCGCTGCCGTTCGGCTTCCTGCTCCTGTCGCCGCGCCAGCTCCTTCAGGCGCTCGAGCATCTCGTCAACCTTGTTGTCGGACGACTGTTGCGCGCTCTGCCGGAAAGTCTCGTACTGGTTCCGGAGTTTGTCTGCTTCGAGCTGGAACAAGTCTGCCAGTTCGTCCGCCGCAGCCGACCGCCCGCTGCCGCCTCCTCCGCCACCGGCGCGGCCTCCCTGCTGGTCCATCCGCACGCGCACATCGCGATAGGCCTCCTCGGCGCGCTGCAGATTCGCGAGCGCCTGCTGCTCCGGCGGCAGCGCGTTCTTCGCATCACGCGCCTGCAGTTTCTGTTCGGCGACGCCCATCGCCGTTGCGGCTTCGTCTAACCGCGCGGAGATCTCCTTCATCATCGGATCGGCCTGTCCAACCCGCGCGATGATCTGCGCCGCGAGCCCCTTGGCGCGCTCTTTCAGCTGTCCCTGCGTGAGCGCAAGGAAGACGACGTCCTGGCGGAACTTGTCTGCGCTGACTTTCTCGCGGTCGCGCACCACATTGAAGGTGCCCGAGACAATGCGTCGCTGTTGCTCTGAGAGAGCGGAGGGATCCCCCGAGCCGCCACCAGCGCCGCCGGCCTGTTGGCCCCCGGCCTGGCTCTCGGCCGCGCGGTAGTCCTTGCGGAACGGCTGGATTTGGACGAAGTAGATGGCACTCATCGCGCTCTTCGCGCCCTTGACGGTGTCGTTGTCGGCCACGCGCGCGAAGTACGACACGACGTCCCCCGGCTGGAGGCCGAGTTCTTCGAGGAAGAACGTGTGCCCCGCTGTCACTTCCTTCACGGGTTTGCCGGCGCCGGACGCCAGCCGCACGCTGCGCTCGACGCCGCCATTCACCGCATAGACAAGGTCGAGCCGCGCGACGCCGAAGTCGTCGTCTGCCTTGGCCTCGACAAACACCTCATCGATACTCGTGGCGCGCAGGTCGCGGCTGGGCTTCGAGAACGACACCACGGGCGCCTGGTCATCAAGCGCATCGATCGTGTACTGCGGCGATGCGGTCACGAGGTTCCCGGCCGGGCTCGCCAGGTCGATCCGGTAGATGCCATCGTCGCGGACATCGAAACTGCCGCTGAGGGTGCCGTCGGCGTTCGCTCCAAGCGGCACCTCGTCGCGTTCGCCGCGCACGATCCGGCCGCTCTTCGTGGCGAGGGTGGAGTGGACCCTCAGGCGGACGGTTGTACCGCGCAGCACGGCGATGTCGCCGCCGTCTTCGACGGTCCGCGGCTCGAGCCCGGTGTACGCGGGAAACTCGTACTCCAGTTCGAGGCGCTCGACGAACGGCAGCTCGGCCGCCTCGATCGTGAAGACCTGCGAGCGCACGCCGGCCGACTGGACGAAGTAGTCCATCGACTGGCGAAGACCGAAAAAGACGGTCTCGAATGCCCCTCCGTCCGCAGTGGCGACCATCGCGGCGCGATCGAAGGTGGCGCCCGCGCTGCTGCGCGTGAAGATGTCCACGTCGGTGGCCGAGAATCCGGACAGCTTCGCCGTCACAGTGACGTCGGCGCCGCGCGCGACTGTGGCGTTCCCAGGCGTGACGTCGATCCGGTACGGGCTGGCGGCTTCGACGCCGCTCGTCGGCAGGAGCACCGCCAGCGCACCCTGCCTCAGGTACGCGGGCCCGACGATGAACACCGCGGTGGCGGCGATCGCGATCGCGCTCAACACCGCCACCGATCGCCGCAGGCTCCGCCGTTCCAGGCCGCGGCCCAGGTCGGTCGCCTGGCATTTCTCGATGGCCGATTCGATGAGGCGTCCCAGCAACGCGACGGACTCCCCCGTCTGATCGGGAGAGCGCGCCGGCGAACGGGCATCGACCGCGCTCAGCAGGACTTCCTGCAGCGACGGCTCGTGCTCTTCCAGGTAGAGCGCCACCTGCTGATCGGTCACCCGGCGCGCCAGCGGCCTGACGAAGAAGAACCAGCCAAGGCCGGCCAGCACGACGTAGGTGACGATGCGAGCGGTCACGATGGCGGCGGGGCTGAAACGGAACTGCTCGAGACCGTAGGCCGCCACGAGCAGCGTCCCGACGCCGGCGCCGGCCAGCACGGTCAGGCTGCGCAGCACGACCTTCCAGCGCCAGCGCGCGCGCACGTCGCGGATGACCTTCAGCAGAGCGTCGCGATGCGACAGCGGGACTGCAGTCATAGGAGTCAGCCTTGCGCGATGCGCGGATAGCGGCTGGCCACGATGGCCTCGATCGCCAGCAGGAGCAACCCTCCCGCCAGCAGGTACCACCACAGCGATTGACGCCGCTCGTGGTCCTCTGCCGTCAACTCCCGGGCGGCACCGGACGCGCCGGGTCCGCCAGGCGCGGAGACCGCAGCGACGAACTCCGCCGGGTCGAACGGCGTCAGATCGGACTCGACCGCGGAGACGTTGACGGCCACGAACGCGCCCTCGCCGGATTTCTGGTTTGCCGTGCGCACTTCGTAAAATCCGGGTTCCTCGAGTTGGAAGGAACTTGGCGAGTTGGCTGCCGGGTCGAGCGCCCGGCCCTGGGGCGTGAGTATCGTGCCGCTTGTCTGTCGCTGTGGGCCTGGTGCCGAGTCCCGAGTCCCGAGTCTCGAGTCCCGAACCCCGGATCCCGAGCCCCGATCGCTCACGGTCGTCAGGGGCGACTCAGTCTTATCGAACACCTCGCCGACGGTGCGCCACGGCTTCGCTTCGACGTAGTGCCCGAGATGCTTCATCGTCTGGTGCAGGAACGGCACGAACACGGGACGGAGGGCGAAGTCGTTCCAATAGCTATCGAGGGTCGACGTCCATGCCAGGACGGTGCCCGCTGCAACTCGCCGTTCCACAAGCGCCGCCGCCCCATCGTCGAATCGCGCGAGAACGGGCCCGGCGGGTGTGAACTGACGGTACCGGAACACGCGTGCGGCAGTCAGATCCCCGCTGCGAGGGGCACTGAAGATCTCGAACACCGGGTGGCCGTAGTCCACGAAGCCAAGCGCGCCGCCACGCGTGCCGGCGCGATCGATCGATCCCGTCAGCGCGCCCGGGAGCAGGTCGGGCGCCTCCGCCGGCCACGTGCTGCGCTCTCCGAGGGCCACGAGCAGCCCCATCCCTACGCGCACGCGTGCCTCCAGGGCACGTCCAGCCGCGCCAGACGGCGGCCGGCAGTCATTGAGGATGACGACCGTTGCGGCGTTCACCTGTTCCGGCGTGACGCGATCGACACCCACGATCGTGCTGTCGAATCCCGGCGCACTGCCTACGGCGAGGGCGCGCGATATGTAGAGACTGGCGTCTGGCGCGGGGTTGGTGCTCTCGACGATCAGGATCGGGACACGGCCGCCGGTCATCACCACGGCATGAAAGGCATCGTCGATCGGCAGCGCATCGGGCGCGAGGCGGGCCGTCAGGCGGGCGGGCCGGTTGGCGAGCATGAACGGTGCGAACGTGACGGTTTCGATAGCGTTCGGCGCCAGGGACACGCGCCGCTCGTCGACGCGATGGCCATCAACCTCGAGCACCACTTCGCGGGATTCTACCGGCGCGGCAGCGCGATTCACGAGGCGGGCGCTCGTGGTGATCCGTTCGCCGCCTGCCGCTCCCTCGTGCGCGAAAGCGAGCGACGCGACCGCGACGTTGGCGGTGGTGGCCTCGCCCACTGGGACGGTTTTCAGCAGGACGCCGGTCGGCAGTTTGGCGTCCTGGGCTCTATCCCAGCCCGACTTCTGGAAATCCGAGATGAGAATGATCTCGCGGCGTGGCAGTCGCGACGAGTCGAGCAGACCGACGGCCGCGCGCAGCGCCGGACCGTAGCGGGTGCTGCCAGCGCCGGGCTTCGCCCTGTCGATGGCCGCGACCAGCGCCGCCCGTTCCGACGCGGCGCGGGGCCCGACCTCCACCTCGGATGCAAAGAAGGCGACCGTGCCGTGGTCCGCCGGTCCCAGTTCCCGCACAGCTCGTCTTGCGGCGTCTTGAGCACGGGTCCAGACGCCGCCGTAGCCCATGCTGTGCGATCGGTCTAGCAGGATCACCACCTCCCGGCCACCCGCACCCGTCGTCGCCGCCCCGACCGGGCCCGGCCAGAACGGTCTCGCGAACGCCAGCGCCAGCAGCACAAACGCCAGCACCCGCAGCAGCAGCAACGGCCAGTGCCTGATCGCGCGGCGCTTCACCGACTGGTTCGGGATCTTGCGGAGGAACATCAGCGACGGGAACGCGACGATACGGCGGCGCTCGCGCTGCACGAGGTGCACCACGATCGGGAGGACGATCGCCAGGAGGCTCGCGAGCAGTGCCGGCGCCAGGAACGACATCTACCGGACCCTGCTCATGCGCTCGCGCGTGGCGAGGTAGTGGAAGAGGGCGTGATCGAGCGGGACCGAGGTGTTGAACAGCGCGTAGTCGATCCGGCTGTCGGTGAACAGGCGTCCGAGGGCGGCGATGTGGGCCTGGACGAGCGAACGGTACTCATCGCGCAGCGCTTCAGGCACGATGGGCATGCGGTCGCCGCTCTCG
>Ga0315275_10002639_pt1 | contig 16273 bp, 8 predicted proteins | sample YL17G03_0_MG_FD_205557 | JGI IMG/M metagenome (GOLD analysis project Ga0315275, IMG submission 205557) | Sediment microbial communities from Yellowstone Lake, YNP, Wyoming, USA - YL17G03_0 | ecosystem: Environmental > Aquatic > Freshwater > Lake > Sediment | place: USA: Wyoming | collected... | reverse complement strand
ACGCGCTGGCCGGCACCGCGCATCAGCTCGAGCAGGCGGGTCTCGCCCGACGGGGTGAGACCGTAGCCGCTCTTGACCTCGACCGTCGTGCAGCCGTTGGCGCGCCAGCGCTCGAGCCGGTTCGCAAGCGATTTCTCGAGCGCGTCGTCGCGCTCGGCGGCGGTGGCCGCGACGGTCGAGCGGATGCCTTCGCCCGACGCTGCGATGGCGGCGTAACCCTCGCCCTTGAGCCGGCGCTGCAACTCGGCGGCACGGTGTCCGGCGAAGATCATGTGAGTGTGGCAGTCCACCAGCCCGGGCGTGACCAGCTTGCCGTAAGCGTTGAGCGGCCGCGCCTCCGGGTGACGCCTCGTCAACTCGGGGCCCGGCCCGACCTCGAGCACGCGCCCCTCCCGGAAGACGATCGCCCCGCGCGGATAACGCAGCACGGCGCGCCCCCCGGGATCGGGCGTCACCACTTCCGAGGTGTTGTGCAGGATCAGGTACGACGTTCTCCCGGCCACTGTCCGGGCGGATGCGTCGTGCGGGGGGCCGAGGCCCATGACGCCGCTCACGAGGTCACTCCGGGCAGGTTCATCCCGGTCCGCCGCGCATGCTCGATGGCGCTCGGATAGCCCGCGTCGGCGTGGCGCATGACCCCGGTGCCCGGATCGTTGGTGAGCACGCGCTCCAGCTTCGCGTCGGTCTCGGCACTGCCGTCGCACACGATGACCACGCCCGCGTGGATGGAGTTGCCGATGCCCACGCCACCACCATGGTGGACGCTCACCCACGAGGCGCCCGAGGCGGTGTTGAGCAGGGCGTTCAGGACGGGCCAGTCGGCCACCGCATCGCTGCCGTCGAGCATCCCCTCGGTCTCGCGCCACGGTGAGGCGACCGAACCGGCATCGAGGTGGTCGCGCCCGATCACGACCGGAGCCCGGAGCCCGCCTTCGCGCACCATGCGGTTGAGGCGCAGGCCGAGCCGCGCGCGCTCGCCGTAGCCCAGCCAGCAGATGCGGGCAGGAAGGCCCTGGAAGCGCACGTGCTTCTGGGCCAGCGGGATCCAGCGGTGCAGTCGCTCGTCGTGCGGGAATTCCTCGAGCGCGGCGCGGTCGGTAGCGAGGATGTCCGCCGGGTCGCCCGAGAGCGCCACCCAGCGGAACGGGCCCTTGCCCGTGCAGAAGAGCGGCCTGATGTACTCCGGCACGAAGCCGGGATAGGAGAAGGCCTGCTCGTGCGGCAGGCCACCCTGTTCGGCTTCGCCACGCAGGTTGTTGCCGTAGTCGAAGAGGACCGTGCCCAACCGCTTCATCAGGAGCAGGGCCCTGACCTGCGTGGCCATCGAGGCCCGGGCCCGGCGCACGTACTCCTGCGGGTCCTGCACGCGCAGTGCCGCGGCCTGATCGAGCGAGAGGCCCCCCGGGACGTAGCCGTTGAGCGGATCGTGCGCGGAGGTCTGGTCGGTGGCGACGTCCACGCGCAGGCCCTGCTTCACCAGCCGCGGGTGCGTCTCGGCCGCGTTGCCGATCAAGGCCACGCTCAGCGGTTGCCGCGCCGCCAGGGCCTCGCCGCACCAGGCGATGGCTTCGTCCAGGTCGCGGGTCAGCCGGTCGCAGTAGCCACCGTCAACGCGGCGCCGTGCGCGGGCCTCGTCAACCTCGACGGCCAGGCAGACCGCGCCGTTCATGCTCGCCGCCAGCGGTTGGGCCCCGCCCATACCGCCGAGCCCCGCGGTCAGCACGAGCCGCCCGGCGAGCGAGCCGCCAAAGTGGCGCGCGGCACACTCGCCGAAGGTTTCGAAGGTGCCCTGGACGATGCCCTGCGAGCCGATGTAGATCCACGAGCCCGCGGTCATCTGCCCGTACATCATGAGGCCCTTGCCCTCGAGCTCCCAGAAATGCTCCCAGGTGGCCCAGCGGGGCACGAGCAGCGAATTGGCGATGAGCACGCGCGGGGCGCCGGCGTGAGTGCGGAAGACGCCGACCGGCTTGCCCGACTGGACCAGCAGGGTCTCGTCGCCCTCCAGCGCGCGCAGTGCCGCGACGATCCTCTCGTAGGCCCCCCAGGATCGCGCCGCCTTACCGCAGCCGCCGTAGACCACAAGCTCCTCCGGTCGCTCGGCCACCTCGTGATCCAGGTTGTTCATGAGCATGCGCAGCGCGGCCTCCTGCGCCCAGCCCTTGCACGAGAGCGTCGTTCCGCGCGGCGCGCGCACGACGTGGGGCAGAATCACGGCCACCCCGCTGAGCCGGAGTCGGTGGGGACGTCCAGCGCGGGAGGCAGCTGCGGCGCCCCCGTCTGCGCGGCAGCTGCAGGCGCTCCGAGGAAACGCGCCGTCCGGGCTGCCAGCGCACTCGCGTCGTGGGTCCGCTCGGGCATGACCGGCAGCGACTCGAGGAACGGCCTGCGGTACGAGGCCGTGACCAGACGCGGGTCACACACCACCAGGACTCCGCGATCATCGGAACGGCGGATCAGGCGGCCCACCCCCTGTCGGAAACGCAGCACCGCTTCGGGCACCGCGTCGTGCTGGAACGGATCGAGCCCCTGCTCGCGCAGCCGCTCCCCCCGCGCCTCGACCAGAGGCTCGTCCGGCACGGAGAACGGGAGCTTCGCGACCACGAGGATCTCGAGCGCCTCTCCCGGGAAGTCCACACCTTCCCACAGGCTCTGGACTCCGAGCAAGACGGCGCCGCGCTCGAGGCGGAAGCGCTCGGCCAGCAGGCCGGCCGGCCCGTCCCACTCCTGCGCGAGCAGCGGCCCGCTGGCCTCCAGGTTCGACAGCAGCCGCTCGCGGACCCGCCGCAGGCGCTCGTGGGCCGTGAAGAGCACGAGCTGGTTCCTCCCGGTCGCCAGCGCCAGCGCCGCAACCACCTCGCTCACGGCCTCGGCCTCATCACCGCTCCCCTCGTAGACGAATACCTTCATCTGGCGAGCGAGCGGGAACGGAGACGGATAAGACGCGGTCTCGTAGGGCAGCCCCCTCGACTCGCCCAGGCCCAGTCGCTCCGCCAGGAAGCCAAAGTCCCCGCCCGTGGAGAGCGTCGCCGAAGCCAGGATCGCAGCGCGGGCCCTGCCGATCACCAGTCGCCGCGCGTGGTCTCCCACACTCACCGGCGCGCCGTGCAGCTCGACTCCGCGCCCCCCGGCACTCCGCCAGTAGACCCAGTCGCGATGAGTCGCTTCCGCAAGATGCCCCAGATCGGCGCCGAGTTGCGCGAAGCGACCGCCCACCTGCTCGAGCTCGCCCACCAGATCGTCGGCCGCCTCGCCGGCCCTGAGCGCGTCGAGGTCCTCCGCCAGAAGGTGAAGTGAGCGCGCGAACCGGTTGCAGTGCGAGAGGATGGCTTCGAGCGGCCCGAGGTCGCGACCGAACAGCTCCGGGGCCGAACGGTACCGCTCCCGCGCCCCGTAGACGACGTGGCGCTCACCTCTGGGTTCGATCGTCTCGAAGAAACGGTCGGCATCCTCGCGGGTCTGCGTGACCCGCTCCGCCAGCGCGCCCAACTCCTCGCGCGCGGCCCTGGCGCTGCCCTTCTCCTCGCTGAAGAGCGGCAGAGCGAAACCGCGCACGCGCGCGAGGAGGCCCACGGGGTTCCCCGGCGAGGCCGCCGCGCGACCCCCGCGCCGCCGGCCCGTGCCCACCAGCCGCAACACCTCCTCGACGCGGTTGCGCGACACCGTGACCTCGAGTTGGCCCAGCAGCACGCCCTCGAGCCGGTGGGCCTCGTCCACAACCAGCACGTCGAAATCGGGGAGCAGACCCTCCACCTCGCCCGAGATCGCGAGCAGCGCGTGGTTGACGACCACTACGCGCGCCTGCGCGGCGGCGCGCCGCGCCCGCACCCAGTAGCACTCGCGGCCCTTCCTGCAGGTGAACATGGTGCAGGCGTGCGGGTCCGCGCCCAGGCGCCCGCGCAGGCGTCGCATCGCCTCGGGGTCGGAGGCCGGGAAGCGATCGAGGTCGCCCTCCTCGTCGGCGGCCGCCCAGCGGCGCAGCTCTTCGATGATCTCGTTCTCCTCGGGACCGCGCCCATCGGCTTGCTGGAGCGCGCGCGGACAGAGATAGTTCTGCTTTCCCTTGAGACGGGCGCAGGGCAGCCTCAGGTCCACGGCCTCCAGCAGTGCGGGCAGATCGCGGTCGAAGAGCTGGTCCTGGAGCGAGCGCGTGCAGGTCGCCACGACCACCCGCCGCTCTCCGCCGCTCGCCTGGAGCACCGCGGGCAACAGGTAGGCGAGCGACTTGCCCACGCCCGTCGGCGCCTCCGCCAGCAGCACGCCGCCCTGCTCGACCACCCGCGCGATGTCCGCGGCGAGCCGGCGCTGGACCGCCCGCTCCTCGTAGCGTGGCCAGCGCTGCGAGAGTCGTCCCCCCGGCGCCAGCAGCGTCTCGACCTCGCGGACCAGTGACATGGCTCTCCCCCTCCGCGCGCATTATCCACGAATGGCGCGCATGCACGCGAGCGCCACGGCGGGCCACGTCCGTCAGAACGTCGAGACGAGCTGCAGGTGGACCTTGCCCTCGAGCGGCGGGCGGCCCGGCTCGAGGCCGTAGTCCACGCCGACCAGTCCGCCAGCGGTCTCGAGCCGCAGCCCGAAGCCCGCCCCGTCGCGCTGCAGCACCGTGAGCCGGTCACCGCCCTGCGGGAGCGCGAGGCGCGTGCCCATCACGGCGTGATCCCAGAACAGGAATGCGCGCTGCGCACCCGGCCCCAGAAACCAGCGCCACTCCAGCCGCGAGAGCGCGAAGCGGTCGACGTGGAAGGCCTCCTCGTCGTGACCCCGCAGGCTCGCCGCCCCGCCCAGCGCGTAGCGCTCGAAGAGCGGCAGCACACGCTGGGAGCTGAGCCGGCCCGCGCCCGTCAGCTCCAGGCTCAGCCCGGCTGCGCGCCCGAACGGACGGTGCCACTCGACGTGCAATCCGGCCGCCGAAGCGCGCGCGCTTCGCTCTCCCGCGGGCCTCAGGATCTCGCGCTTGAAGAACTGCGCAGCATCGAGCCGCGTCCGCGTTCCGCGACGAGGCGCCAGCGGCTCGTCGAGCGTGCCGCGCTCGAGAGCGAAGAACGTGCTCTGGATCTCCGCGCGCTCCAGTTCGCCGTGCTCCTGCACCACCCGCTCCTGCTCCCAGCCCACCTCGAGCCGCTCCCGGACAGCGAGCGTGAAACAGGCTCGCCCGCTCCAGCACGTGCGCGCGTAGAGCGAGTCCTGGATCTGCTGCCGCACCACGCCCTCGAGCCGCAGCGGCGCGCCGAGCAGGAGAGGTTCCGCGTAGCGCGCCTCGAAATCCGAGCGTCTCCGGCCGCGCGACTCCCAGCGCAGCGCCGCCGAACGCCCGGTGCCCAGGAGATTGCCCAGTTCGAGGCGGGCCAGTCCCGCGGTGCCAGCGTCGCCCTGGAAGCCAGCGACCGCCTCGAAGCGGTTGTAGCGCGGTTCCTCTACACGGAAGACGAGCTGCGCCCTGCTCCAGTCGGCCTCACCCTCGAGCCCCTCGAAGGAGACGTTGCGAAAGAGCCCGAGCTGGGCGAGCCGGTCGCGCGCCGCCAGCGCTGCGGCCCGATCCCAGGGCCTGCCGGTCAGCCGCCCCAGCGAGCGCATCGCCACCTCCGGTCGCGTGACCTTGAGCCCGTCCACGCGCAGACCCGAGATCAGCACCCGGGGCCCGAGCGTCCCGGCGTAACTCAATGCCACACCGCGGGCCGTTCCGGGCGCCGCCCCGGCCGTGTCCACCTCGAAGCGGCTCAGGCTCAGCCGGGCGTACGGATAGCCCTCGTCCGCGACCACCCGCAACGCGCGCTCGCCCGCCCGGCCCGCTGCGCCCGGCGACGCCAGGTCACCAGCGCGCCGCGCGAGCCCCGCGCCGAAGGCGGCCGAGTCCGCGCGGTCCGGCGCCTCGATCGTGACGGAGCGCAGGCGGAAGAGCGGGCCCTCCCGTGCCTCCAGCCACAGCACGGCCCGATCCGCGTCCCAGGCGGCCTGTGCCCGAGCATCGAGGTGGCCGAGTTCCTGGAGCCGCGTGACCACCGTGCCGAGCAGCGCGCCCAGCGCGATCGAGTCGCCCGGCGCGCGCAGCGCGGAAGCCGCCAGCGACTCGACCTCCCGCCGCGGCAACCCCGTGCCCCGGTACTCGAGCCGCGCAGCAGCTCGCGCGCCGCCCGCGCCCAGCAGGGCGCCGAGCGTCGCCACGGCCATCAGGATGGCACCCGCGCATCTCATCAGAAGACGGCCCTCAGCTCGGCGCGCCCGGTCGTGAGCGCCGGGCGCCCCGGCCGCTCGCGCATGTCCAGCGACAGGCTTGCGGTCGTGTTCTCCTGGACCCGGTAGTCGGCCCGGGCGGTGGCCTCCCAGCGCGGCACTCCGGCCGGGTCGGCGGTCGGCAGCAGGTTCACGGCCGGCGGCCCCGCGACGAACGTGCGCCTGAGCCTGAGCTCCGCGCGCCCGCGCTTGCTGAAGGAGTAGCCCAGGTCCGGGCCCAACCTCACGGTCCGCGTGTACTCCATGGCGCCCTCGGATCGCGAGCGCGTGAACTCGAGCGTCCCCACCGCCCGCAGCTTCGCCCCCGGCGTGTAGACCAGCTGCCCCGCTCCCGTCTGTTCGACCAGCGTGCGGGCATAACCCGCGCCGCCGGCCAGGGCCTGGATCGCCACGCGGCGCCGCGATCGCGCCTCGAGTTCGGTGCCCACGGCGGCGCCGGGACGGGCGCGCCAGCGCGCACTCACGATGCGGTCATCGAGCGTCTGGGCAAAGTTCTCGTAGGCGCGATCACCCGTCACCCGCCGCTCGGCGCGCAGGCGCAGCGCCGCCAGCCGCGACTCGGGGGCGACCTCGGCCTCCAGCCGCTGCAACACGCTGGCGCGGGAGAGCATGGGGTCGCTCAACGCCGCCCCGGGCGCAAGGAACGGGTCCAGCGCGCGCAACTCGCCGCGCCGCCGCGACTCGGTCTCGAAATCGAACCCCGCCCGGGTGCCACGCCACGCGCCCTGCCCGGCAAGCTGCCACTCGGCCCGGGCACCGGTGGCCGCGCGGGCCACCGGCGTGAACGTCTCGTTCACGACCACGACCAGATCGTAGTCGCCGGTGCCCGTGTAGTTGCCGAGCGCGTCGTACCCGCCCCTGCCCGCGCCTACGTAGACGGCGCGCCGCAGGCGCCGGTTCTCGCCCTCGCTGGTGATCTCCAGATCGAGGTGCCCCCGCAATCCCCGGCGAGCATGCTCGCCCTTGAACCGCACGCTGGCCAGGTCGCTGCGGCTGCGCCGCGGGTCCGCGAGCGGTTCGATCTGGCGGCGCTGCAGGTTCAGCACGGCCGAGAGCGCCGCCTCGACCGGGGTCTCGAGCGCGAATCGCAGAGTCCGCGCCTGCGACTGGTCCACGAAGTTACCGGTCATGAGGCGCCCGTCGCGGCGCAGGCTCCAGCCCGCGACCGCGCGCCAGGCCAGCCGGGCCGGGCTGCGCAGCTCCGCCCCCGTCTCACGGCTGCGCTCACCTGTGCGGGCCGTGTCACCCGCGAAGCGACGCTCGTCGCTCTCGGTGCGCAGCACGGGCTCGAGCCACGGCAGCCGCAGGTGCAACTCGCCGGACCACCGCTCGCGTCCGCCGTCCGCGAGCCGCAGCCCCGGCTGGGTGGCGTCCGCGCGCTCCCAGCGCGCCCGGGTCCCGATCCGGCCAGCGCGCTGCCACTCGAGCCCGCGCCGCCAGGACGAGAACCCGCCCGGCAGCGTCAGCCGGCCGGCCAGTGCGCGGAGCTCTCCGCCCGCGCGCGGGCGCAAGAAGCCCGTGAACTCCATGCGTCGCGCGTGCTGCAGTTCACCGCTCACCGGCAGGCCCCAGTCATCCTGCTCGAAGGGACGCTCGAAACGCGCGAACGGCGCGAAGCGCTCGCCCACGGCACGAGCTGCCAGGAGCAGCCCGCCCGCGCCCAGGACCCCGGGCAGGCGTCCCTCGAGGCCCGCGGAGACCCGGCCGGCACCACCGGTGTGCCCTCCGTCATCCCGGATCGAGAACGTATTCGGGTCGAACTTCGAGACCGCGCCCTCCAGATCGAGCTGCAGCGCACCGGCCTTCACGCCGGTCCCGAGCGACCAGAGTTGGTGCGACTCGGCGAGCGGCAGCGCGCGCCCGACGCGGAAGGCCCCGCCACCCGCACCCATCCAACGATAGGCCGTGCGCCCCGAGCTCAGGAGCGAGTCCGCATACTCCCCCAACCCATCACCCACGCGCGCGAACTGTACGCTGAAATCGCCCGAGTCGGGCCCCGCGTAGGCGTAGTACGCGAGCGTGTCGGCTGCGACCCGCACGATGTCGTAGTCCCCACGGCCGGCGACCACGCCCGGTCCCAGGGCCAGCGCCGCGGAATCACCGGCCACGGCCAGCACCGCCAGATCCTCCGCGCTCAACGTGAGATCCAGTGGACGGCCCTGATCGTCGCTCTCGCTGATCGTCTCGGTGTGGAGGCGGAACCGTCCCGACTCCCAGCGGCCGGCCGCACTCACCAGGTTCCGCCGGTAGCGGTTGAGGGTGTACTGGTAATCCACGGTGATGCGCGAGGTCGCCGTGATGGGCCGCCGGTTGGTGAAGGTGAGGCGCGCGCGCTCGTAGTCGATCGCGTAGTCCGCCCCCTCGCCGCGGGCCATGCGCGCCCCGTCCACCGTCACGACCTCGCTGCCCGCCACGACCGAGATGCCCGCGTTGCCGCCGCGGTCACGAAGCTGGTAGGGGCCCTGCAAGCCCTCGGAGCCTTGGAACTGCACGCGCAGGTACTCGCCCTGGGAGCTGGCCGCCGCCACGAGCCCGCGGAAGCCGCCCACCGCCCACTCGCCACGCGCGCCCTGCACCCGCCGGTCGAGCCGTCCGAACTCGCCCTGCTGCAGGCTCAGCGACACGTCGCCGAGCGCGGCTGAGCCCCGCGGCGCCGTGAGCTCGACCAGTACGCGGTCCAGCGCCTGCAGATCCTGCGTACTGCCCGCCGAGGTGAGCGGCAGATTGCGGTCGGAGAGCACGCCCGTCAGCTGCACGCCCGGGGACAGCGTCCCGCTCACCGCGAGGTCGAGCGACTGGCGCAGGAAGGCGTCCTGGCTCGAGCCGAACTCCACGGCGATGGTCTTGTTCCCGTTCACGGCAAGGCTGGCTCCCGCGGGCGCGACCAGCGGGCTGCGGGCGGTCACAGGATGCGCACCCGGGGCCGGACTCTCGCGCAGTGGCGCGGCAGCGCTGTCGAAGGCGCCAGGCGGGCGCGCCGGGCGGTAGCGCTGCATCTCCCACTCGAGCACGGGCGGCGCCAGCAGCCAGCAAGCGGCGACCCGCAGGGTGTCTCCAGGCAGCGGCGGGCGCAGAAGCCGCAACTCGCCTCGCAACGGCTCGATCGCGTAGTCCGTGCCACGCCGCCACGGGCCCGCGCGACTCCACGCCGAATCGCTGCCCGCCCGCAGAAAGATCCGGGGCAGCCGGTAGAGCAGCACGTCAGCGCGCTGCACCACCACCAGCGTGCCGCAGCCTGGATCGCGCTGGAGTGACGAGACGGCCACAACGGACGCGGGATCGCGTGGCACGGTCGCGGAGGTCGCCGCGAGCAGCACCGCACCCAGCGCCAGCGCCACGGGCAGCATGCTTCAGCGCCCTGGCGGCGTGGCTGTCCTGGCGGACTCTAGCGCGAAGCGGCGCACCCGACCCACCGTGCCCTCGGCCACGAGCAGGCTGCCGTCCGCGGCGAAGGTCATGGCCCGCGGCGAAACCAGATCCCCGCGCGCGCCCAGCAGGTGGCCGGCGAGGTCGAAGATCCACAGGCGGCCGGAGGCCTCGTCCGCCACCGCGATGCGCAGAGAGTCATCCACCGCCACCGCCAGCCGGCCACGACCCGGCTGGACCGGAAGCGGCCAGGTGGCCAGCGGACTGCCGGCCGCGTCGAGGCGCTGCACGCGCGCGCCCGTGCGCTCGGCGGTCACCAGCCCGCCGCCAGGCCCCACAGCCAGACCCGTCAGGCCGCGGAACGACCCGGCGCCCGGACCGAAGCCACCCACCGTGCGCACGTAGCGGCCGGAGAAGTCCAGCTCCAGCACGCGGTCACGGTCCGCGTCGGCAACGTAGACCGCGCCACCGCGGTCGGCCGCGAGCGCCACCGGATCCACGCGACCGAGCCCGTCCTCCAGTGCGGCGAGATCGGTAAGCACGCCCACCAGCCGGCCGAACAGGTCGTGGAGCACGATGCGCCGGTTCCCGCGGTCGAGGACGGCGACCCCGAGCGAGCCCATGGCGGCCGCGTCGCCCGGGCGGCGCAGGTCGCCCGGCCCGCTCCCCAGCGCGCCGGCTTCACCCAGCGAAGTCCCGCTCGCGTCGAAGCGCACCAGGCTGTGCTGCGAAGCGTCGGTGACGTAGATGCCGCCAAAGGCGTCGACCGCGATGCCGCTGGGCTCGACCAGCACGGCGCGCTCGCCGCCCGCATTCCCCATCGTCTGCATCGGCAGAAGCCGCAGCGCAAGCGTGTCCGCGCTGGCCTGGCCCGGACGGACGGTGGCCGTGGTCTCGGCCGCCGCGGGTGCCGTGCTGTCAGGTGCGCCCGGGGTCGCAAGCGCGACGCCAGCGCTCGCGGCCAGCAGCACCGCCAGAGCACAGAGGCACGATCGTCGCCGCATGGGATGGCCGCCCGTGCCCGCGTCAGAACCGCGCGTGCACCCGGAACTGGAAGGCCGTCGCGTCCTCGCCCGCCATTGGGACGACCTCGAACTGCCACGAACGCGCGGTGGTCGCCGGGCGCCCGGCGACGCGAGCCGCATGCAACGCGCTCGCGATCCGGTTCACCACCGCCACCGCCAGCGTGGTGTTGGCCCGCTGGGCGGCGCGCTGCGCGTTCTTGCGCAGGTCACGGTAGCGACGCTGCGCCTCGATGCTCGACCACTGCCACGTGTCGGCGCCCTTGAGCGAGTGCTCCGCGAGGTAGGCCCGGTACGCCACCGGGTCGTCGTAGTAGAGGTTCGCGGCGTCCCGGGCCACTACCAGCAGGTTGTACTCGTCGCTGCTGACGAAGCCTCCGACGATGCGCCGCCACTCCTCGTCACGGCCCCCGAGATCCATGCCCGCCTGGAGCCGCGCCGTGCGCAGGAAGGCGTCCTCGCGCATCGCGACCTGGATGCGGAAGGCCGTGAACGTCCCCCAAATCGCCGTCTCGGTCAGCCCGAAGAAGACGGCCGAGGTGCGGCGTCCGAGTGTTGCCTGCCCCCAGCCCGGGAGCGTGAGCGAGCGCAGCAGGATGCGGGCGCGCTCGGCCCCCGGCGCGCCGGACGGCACCGCCGCGCGCGGTGCGCGCGGAACCCGTGCGCCTCGGCGGCCGAAGGAGAGCGCCAGCGGTCCATCGGGATCGACGGGCGGCGCTTCGCCGAGGAAGGAGGCCGTCGGGCGGGCCGGCGGCACGGCGATCCGCCCCGCTGCCGGAGCAGCGCCTCCGCCCACAACGGCCAGTAGCGCCGCGGTCGAAAGCCATGCTCTCAGCCAGGTCCGCATCAGAACCTCCTCACGAGCACGGCCACGACGGCCGGGCGTCCGCCGTTCCAGGAACTCCGGAGATTGAGCTCCAGGTTGTGCTGCAACACCAGATTGTGGAGCCGCGCCGCGCGCAACGCGTCGAGGGCGGCGAGCAGATGGTTGAGCCAGAGCGCGCAACCCGCGCCGGACGCCCGGTCATAGTAGCCGCGAGAGCGGTCGCGGATGCCGAGGAAGGTGCTTCGCGTGGCCTCGGACTCGCCCTTCCAGCCGGCCAGGTAGGCAGGGTTGCGGGCGATCATCTCGTAGAACGACTGACGGTCCCGGGCCCAGATGGCCTCGAGCTCGGCAGCATCCTTCCCCGTGGCCTCGCTGAAGCGCTCGAACGCCCAGGCGCTCGACGTGTCGGACGGATCACCCGCGAAGCGGGCCGAGCGATCCTGCTCGGTCTGCGCCTTGTGCAGGAAGATACGGTTCGCGGTCCAGCCCGCCACCTCGGCCAGCGCGAACCACACTGCGCCACCCTCCCCGGCGTAGAGCTGGCCCGCGCCGGGGACCATTGCCGAGAGCCCGGCGGCCAGCCCCTCGGAGCGCCACTCGGGCACGTCCACCTCTGAATAGGTGGAGTCATCGGAGAGCCCCCACGAGCGGTCGATCGCGCGCTGGGCGAGACTGAACTGCGGCCGGCCACGGTCTGCGAGCATCGGCATCGGCAGCGCCAGCGCAGAGCCACGGATCACCGCGCTGGCGGTCTCCGTGTTCAACAGAGCCCCACCGGCGAGCAGCAGCGCCAGGCCAAGAGCCCGCAGGCCCGGGGCTCGGCGCCGCGTCATCGCAGCACCCCCACCTGTAGCACTCCGACCGCCTCGCTTGTCGCCCCGCGGAAGCGCAGCCGCGCCAGGTAAAGGCCCGCGGGCAACGCGCCCGGATCCCAGCCCTCCCGGTTCTCGGCCTGGCGACCGGGGCGGGAGAACGAAGCCACTTCGTGGCCTGATGTGTCGAAGATGCGGAACTCGACATCCGCCGGCTCCGTGAGCTGGAAGGCGAAAGAGACCGGTTGCCGGCGCGCCGGATTCGGGAAGGCCATGAGCGAGCCGCGCACGAGCGGCCCGACGACGGACAACTGCGCCAGCGGGGTGGCAAGCTCCGCAAGTGCCGAAGTGCGCCCCGCATCGCCACCCATCATCGTCCACGAGGTCGCGACCGGGCTACCCGACGTGACCGGAAGCGCATAGGCGAAGAGCCGCCCCAGGCGGTCGGGCACCACCAGGTCGAGTGAGCCGTCACGGTCCAGGTCGGCGGCGACCGGGGAACCGGTGGCGCCGCTGCCGCTGGCGAGCGGCCAGCCCTCGGGCGTGCGGCCATCGGTCCGCAGCGCCGCCACGATGCCGCTCGCGTTCATGCCCACGATCTCGCCGCGGGCGTCGCCGTCCACGTCGAGCGCGAGCGGTGGACTGCCGGTGCGCAGGTCCTCGGTCGTGCCGCGCCTGGGCCAGCCCGGTGACGGGTAACCCGTGCGGTTCACGAACGCGAGCCCGGACCGCACGTTCTGCGTGAGCACCTCGGGCAGGCCGTCACCGTCCGGGTCGCCCGCGCCCAGGCCCGCGACGATGGTGTCGCCGAAGGAGTGACCCCAGCCGGCGACCGGCGTGCCGTCCGGGCAGAAGGCCCAGAGCCGATCCGCATGATGGACGACGAGCGCGGGCACGCCGGCACCGCAGACGCCGCCAGTCCCGGTCGTGGCCGACGTCGCCGTCGGGGCGACGACCGCGGCCCCGTCGAGGGGAATCCAGAGGAAGTCGGCGGCGAAGCCCGCCTCCGTGGAGAGCCGCGTCCTCCAAGGTCTGCGCCATTCGAGCGGCCCGAACGGCAGGACCGCCAACCAGCCTTCCGACGTCCCGGCGGCTACCATCGCTTCCGCCCCCCCGGAAGACATGGCCACGGCCAGCCGGCCCGTGACTGGCCCACCGGGCGGGTCGGCCACCGGCTGGCTCCCGGCGACCGTGCCATCCAGGAGGATCCCGTAGACGGCACCGTCCGCACACCCGACGAACACGGTCGCATTCGGGTACTCCCCCGCGATGACCGGCGGCGTCGTCACGACCGACGGCAGAGCCGGCGGCCAGCCCGGGCGCACCTGGCCCAGATGGTCGAGCAGCCACACGCGCCCGCCCGGGCTGCTCGTGTCGGCGCCCGCGGCGTAGGTCGAGACCGCGAAGTACGCGGGGCCGGCGGCGGGCAGACCTGCGAGGCCCGCTTCGCCGATCGGGATCGCCGCCAGCTCGGGCCGCGGCCTGCGGTCGAGATGCGCGAACGCGTATGCGCCGTCTAGTGCAGACCCGTCGGGGCGCACCGCGAAGAGCGCGGCGCTGTCGGGGTTCAGAGCGCGCACGACCGAGTCCGGCTCGCCGTCCACTGGCACGTCGATCGAGTCACGCCCACCAGCCCAGCAGGCCTCGAGATCCCGGTCGCCGTCCGCGTCCACCGCGAGCAACTGCGGCCCGCCGGGCGGGAAGTCCGCGTTAACCGGCCAGCCCGCGCGCTCCCACATGCTGCGGGCGCTGAAGTGCATCACCGGCCCCGGATCGTCGAGGAAGTCGAGCCGCTTGTGCGGCCGCGTGCCGGTGTGCGGAATCAGGTTCGGGAAGGTCGAATCGGAGAGCGTCGGGTTGTTGCTGCGGAACCAGGGGTCGAATGGCGCGCCGAGGAAGTAGGGCGAGCCGGCGTCCCTCAGGTCCTGGAGACCGTCGCCCTCGAGGACCGAGACCGCCAGACGCTGGGGATTCGTGTTGTAGCCGTATCCCGGATTGACGCGCAGCGACGTCTCGTAGGGGATCACGCTCTCGTCGATGTGCCAGACCAGGATCCCGCTGCCGGGCAGGAGAGCATCGTACTCGTAGCGGTCCGGGCTCTTCGGTCCGAGGATGACGCGGCTGACCGAGTCCTGGTCCAGCAGAACCGTGTCCGCCGACGCGAGGTGCCGGTTCTCGAGCAGCAGGTACTCGTCGCTCGAGAGCGTGACGCGCCGCACGTCCGGGTGGCGCTCGCTGTCGGTGAGCGAGTCCGGGCCTTCACCGTAGTCCACCTCGGGGAACGCCAGGATGTCGGTCGCGAACGCGCGCTGCCACGGGTCCACGCTGGGGGGCAGCAGGCCGGTCGCGTAGATCACCGTGGTGCCGTCCTTCAACGTGACCCGCGAACCCAGCAGGTTCCCGCTGTCCATCAGGCTCCAGTAGCCCACCACCGGATAGCCGGTATCGACGTTGTAGAGGTCCGCGAGACCGAGCAGGTTGTGGCCCGCCTCGTGCGCGATCACCCCGTTGCTGGCGCCGTAGTAGCCATCCTGCGCGGCGAGCTCGGGCACGATCGTGGCCCGGTCGATGACCACGGAGTCGGGGATTACGACACCATCGACGATCGTCGTGTCCCGGAAGACGACGCGGTCGGTGTCGCCCACTCCGATCGTGAACGAAGGAACATCTTCCTTGCTGTCCTGCCGCACGTCGCTCTGCAGGTCGCTCCCGGCGTGGATCAGGAAGAAGCGGTCGTAGTCGCGCCACGGAATCGTGTCACGGCGCGCGATGGATTGCGTGTCGGCGGCGAACATCATGTCGCGGAACAGGTGGACCGCGGCGCGGTAGATCTCCTGGCTGAAGGCCCAGGGGCCATAGTCGGCCATGTCGCTCAGTGAATAGGCCCCGTTCGAATCGCGGGGCCAGACGTCGCCGATCACGACTACGCGCCCGTAGGAGGTGGCGTCGTAGTAACGCGAGAGCGCCTCGAGATGCGCCTGGAAGAAGGCGCGGTTGTGCGGCGGCGGGTCGATCGGAACGGCGCCGGCGCTGGTATCGAGGGGCGACAAGTCGAAACGCCCGTTCCCGGTGGAGGCGTCGCCGCCTCGATCGGCGTTGAAGTCGATGCGGATGAATGCGACTCGCAGGGTCTCGGGCGGCGTCTCCGCGACCGCGCCGGCCGCGCGCGCCGCGGCCGACCGCGCGCCGCGCGCCCGCGGCGCAGCCGGGCGCCAACCCGCGCGCCGCTGCGCCTGCAGCGACCAGTCCACTCCGGGGACAGTGAGCACGTCGCGCATCGAGCGCCAGCGCCGTTCGCGCTCGGCCCGGATGCGCGTCTCCTCGGGACGGGCCGCAAGCGGGGCAGGCAGGCCGATGCGCTGCAGGCGCGCGACCTCCTCGGGAGGCGCGACCCGGTACACCTTCAGCGTTGCTGCCGACCTCGCGGGAAGCGCCGTGAACGGCAGCAGCACCAGGGTCAGCAGGACCGCAATGAAGGCGCCGCGCACGGATCGTGTCCCGATTCCGCCGGGGCGCCTCAGAAGCGGTAGCCCAGGCTGATCTTCTCGACGTGCGGGAGCGTGGTGGCCTGCGGCACCGAACCGTAGTCCAGCGTCAGGCTCCCCCAGTTGAGACCCAGGCCGTAGGTCAGGTCCTTGATCTCGCCGAGCGGGTCATAGTAGTAGCCTACGCGGCCGGCAAGGCCGATCCCGCCGAGCCCCTGGCTAGCATCGGTGGAGTACTTCACCTCCAGCCCGCCGTTGTAGGTGCGGAATCCACTGGTCACCAGCGACTGGTTGAAGTCCCCGGCCACCGTCGAGGTAAGACCGCTGCGACTGATCGCCTCCCAGGCAAAACCGGTCTTGATGTTCCGCGAGAGCGGGCTCGCGTTGTCCTCGTCGATGAACACCACGCTCGGACCCAGGTTCTGGATGCTGCCTCCGAGTCGCAGCCGCGCAGGCCGGATGCGATACAGCCCCCCCACGTCAAAGCCCAGCGTCGACCCCACGCCCTGCAGGCCACTGGGCGCCAAT
>Ga0315275_10002637_pt1 | contig 16275 bp, 10 predicted proteins | sample YL17G03_0_MG_FD_205557 | JGI IMG/M metagenome (GOLD analysis project Ga0315275, IMG submission 205557) | Sediment microbial communities from Yellowstone Lake, YNP, Wyoming, USA - YL17G03_0 | ecosystem: Environmental > Aquatic > Freshwater > Lake > Sediment | place: USA: Wyoming | collected... | reverse complement strand
AAGGGCGAGGGCGAGGAGGATTGATATGAAAGGCTTTGGCGACCTGCAGAAAATGCTCAAATCGGCCCAGGAGATGCAGGAGCGAATGCAGAAGGAATTGTCCCAGCTGCGGATGGACGGCTCGAGCGGCGGGGGCATGGTGACGGTCACCATGGACGGTCAGAAGAACCTTCTCGCGCTCAAGCTGGATCCCGAAGTGGTCAATAAGGACGACGTGGAGATGCTCCAGGACCTGATCATGGCCGCCTTCAACGACGCCGCGGCCAAGGTCGACGGCGTGCTCGCCCAGAAACTGGGCAGTCTGGGGGCGGGCATGAAGATCCCGGGATTCTGAGAATGTTCGAATACGCCCAACCCCTCAACCGCCTCATCGAGGAGCTGAGGAAAATCCCCAGCATCGGGGCGAAGACGGCCCAACGGATCGCCTTCCATCTCCTCAGCATCCCCCAGGACGAGGCGGACAGCCTGGCCGAATCCATCCGCGAGGTCAAAAAGAACCTGTTCTATTGCTCGGTCTGCAACAACATCACCCATATCGATCCCTGCCGCTATTGCACGGATGCCGATCGCGGCGATGACGCCATCTGCGTCGTCGAAGAGCCTTATAACATCTCGACGATCGAAAAAACGGGCGCTTTCCACGGCCGCTACCACGTTCTGCTGGGCACCCTGGCCCCGCTCCGGGGGAAGGGGCCGGACGACCTCAAAATCGAGAAGCTGACCGCCCGTCTGGGAGACGGCCGGATCAAAGAGATCATCATTGCCACCAATCCCACGGCCGACGGCGAAACGACGGCCCATTTCCTGGTGGGGATCCTGAAGGACTTTCCGATCAAACTGACGCGATTAGCCATGGGCCTGCCGGTCGGGTCCGACATTGATTTTGCCGATCATGTCACCGTCAAAAAGGCCCTGGAGGGGAGAACGGAACTCAAGGAATAATCCATAATTCATACGATGTCTTCCTGATGGGTTTCCCGACTCCTAATTAATTTATTTCGGACACGCTCTGAGGGGCGTATCCAAGGAGTAATCATATGAAAAAGGTATTTAAAGCCATCGACGGGAACCACGCGGCGACGCACGTCGCCTACGCGTATTCCCAGGTCGCGGCCATTTATCCCATCACCCCCTCCTCGACGATGGGGGAGATGGCCGATGAATGGTCCGCCCACGGCCTGAAGAACATCTTCGGCCAGACGGTGGACGTCATCGAACTGCAGTCCGAGGGAGGAGCGGCGGGCGCCGTGCACGGGGCGCTGTCGGCAGGCGCATTGACGACCACCTTCACGGCCTCGCAGGGCCTGATGCTCATGCTGCCCAACATGCACAAAATCGCCGGCGAGATGCTGCCGACGCTGTTCCTGGTCTCGGCCAGATCGCTGGCCTGCCAGTCGCTCTCGATCTTTGGAGACCACTCCGACGTCATGGCCGCCCGGAACACCGGTTTCGGCCTGATGGCCTCCGGCTCGGTCCAAGAGACCATGGACCTGGCCGTCGTGTCGTATCTCGCCACCCTGAGGTCGACCGTCCCTTTTCTGAACTTCTTCGACGGTTTCCGGACCTCGAGCGAGGTCCAGAAGGTTGAGATGATCTCTTATGAGACCCTCGCCCAGCTGTTCGAGTTCCAATATCTCCAGGCGTTCCGCGACCGGGCCCTCAATCCCGAGAAGCCGATGATGAAGGTCGGTGCGCAGAACCCCGACGTCTATTTCCAAGGCCGCGAGACGATCAATAAATACTACGACGCGACGCCCGGAATCGTCCAGGACTATATGGACAAGGTGGCCAAGGTCATCGGCCGTTCCTACAAGCTGTTCGATTATGTCGGCGCTCCTGACGCCGACAAGATCATCGTCATCATGGGCTCGGGCGCCGAGACGGTCGAGGAAACCATCCATTACCTCAACCGCCGCGGGGCCAAGCTCGGCGCGGTGAAGGTCCGCCTCTATCGGCCGTGGTCCGCCGCCGCCCTGAACGCGGTCATCCCCGACACGGTCAAGAAAATCGCCGTCCTCGACCGGACAAAAGAGCCCGGTGCGCCCGGCGAGCCTCTCTATCTCGATGTCGCCGTCTCTCTCTCCGGCCGGCCGGTGAAGGTCATCGGCGGCCGCTACGGCCTATCGTCCAAGGAGTTCACGCCGACCCAGGTCAAGGCCGTTTATGACCACCTCGACGGCCGGGCGTCCCACGGATTTACGGTTGGCATCGAAGACGACGTGACCGGCCTCTCGCTCAAGCTGGGTTCCGATTTCGACGCCGAGCCCGAGGGCGTCGTCCGCTGCAAGTTCTGGGGCTACGGCTCGGACGGGACGGTCGGGGCCAACAAGAACTCGATCACGATCATCGGCGACAATACCGATATGTACGCCCAGGGCTATTTCCAATACGATTCCAAGAAGTCCGGGGGCGTGACGATCTCCCACCTGCGCTTCGGCAAGAGCCCCATCCAGTCCCAGTATTTGCTCACCAAGGCGGATTTCGTCGCCCTTCACAAATCCGCTTACATCGGCCGTTACGACATCCTCGAAGGCATCGTCGAAGGAGGCGTGTTCCTCATCAACTCCAACTGGAAGAAGGAGGACGTCTTCGCCAACCTGACCGAAGACATGCAGCGGGCGATCATCGAGAAAAAGATCAAGGTCTACAATATCGACGCCCTCAAGATCGCTCAGGAGCTCGGCCTCGGCGGCCGCATCAACACCCTGATGCAGTCCTGCTTTTTCAAGATCTCGCGGGTCCTGCCCGAGAAGGCGGCCATCGAGCTCATCAAGAAGGCGATCCACAAGAGCTTCATCAAGAAGGGTCAGGACGTCGTCGACATGAACTGGGCGGCCGTGGACCGGGCGGCCGCGGCTCTCGAGGAGGTCCCCATCCCGGCCAAGATCACGAAATCCGCGCCGGTGCCCAAGCTCATCCCGGAGGACGCCGACGACTTCACCAGGAGCGTCATCGACCCGATCATGCACTTCAAGGGCGACCTGATCCCCGTGTCCAAGATGTCCTTCGACGGCCGCATCCCGACCGGGACGGCCCGGCTCGAAAAACGAGGCATCGCCCCCGATGTGCCGGCTTGGATCCCCGAGAACTGCATCCAATGCAACCAGTGCGCGCTCATCTGCCCCCATGCCGCTATCCGGCCCAAGCAGGTCGCGCCCGAGGACCTGAAGGGCGCTCCGGACGGATTCGCGACGCTGAAATCGAACTCCAAGAACGACCGCAACCTCCAGTACAGGCTCCAGGTCTATATCGAGGACTGCGTCGGCTGCGAGAACTGCGTCGAGGTCTGCCCATCCAAGGTCAAGTCCCTGAAGATGATCCCCATCGAGGAGGCGCGGGCCGCCGGCGAGTTCCGGAAAGAGCAGTTCTTCGAGAAACTGCCCTATGACGTCCTCGACGGCAACAGGCGCGACAGCATCAAGGGCAGCCAGTTCCTCCAGCCGCTCTTCGAGTTCAGCCTGGCCTGCGCCGGCTGCGGCGAAACGCCATACGTCAAGCTGGCCACCCAGCTCTTCGGCGACCGGATGATCATCGCCAACGCCACGGGCTGCTCGTCGATCTACGGCGGCACATTCCCGACCATCCCTTACTGCAAGAACGCGAATGGACAGGGACCGACCTGGGCTAACTCGCTCTTCGAGGACAACGCCGAGTACGGGTTCGGCATGCGGCTGGCCGTCGATTCCACCCGGAAGCAGCTCCTGTTCAACATCGACCGGGTCCTTGAAGCGGGCACGACGCCGGACCTCATGGATGCCTTGAAGAAGATGAAGGACCAGTGGAAGGCGACGGGCGACGAAGCGAAAGCGGTTGCCAGGGCCGTGAAGAACGCCCTGCCCGGAGCCATAGCCAAGGCCAACGGGGCCAAGCCGATCCTGAATAAGGTCCAGGAGCTCCAGGACTACTTGGTCGATCGGAGCGTCTGGTGCGTCGGCGGCGACGGCTGGGCCTATGATATCGGCTACGGCGGGCTCGACCACGTCATCGCCATGAAACGGAACGTCAATCTGCTCGTCCTCGACACGGAGGTCTACTCGAACACCGGCGGGCAGGCGTCCAAATCCACGCCGACCGGGTCCGTGGCGAAGTTCGCCGCGTCCGGCAAGAAAACGGGCAAGAAGGACCTGGGCAAGATGGCCATGACCTACGGCTACGTCTATGTCGCCTCCGTGGCCATGGGCGCCAACATGAACCAGTGCCTCAAGGCCTTCACCGAGGCCGAGGCCTACGACGGCCCGTCGCTCATCATCGCCTATTCCCCCTGCATCAACCACGGGATCGACATGACCAAGACCCAGGAAGAGGAGAAACTGGCCGTGGACACGGGCTACTGGCTCTTGTACCGTTTCAACCCGATGCTGGCCCGGGAAGGGAAGAATCCTCTCCTGCTCGACTCCAAGGAACCCAAACTCGATTACCAGGCCTTCCTAAAGAACGAGATCCGTTACCGGACGCTGGAGCAGCAGTATCCCGACATCGCCAAGGTCCTCTTCGCCCAGGCCGCGGACGAGGCCAAGAAGAGGTATCTCGACTACAAGAAGATGGCCGAGTAACTTAAAGAGGGACATCGTCCTGGATTCCCGCTCCCCACTTTCGTGGGGACAAGCTTACTCCTGCGGGAATGACGGGGAAAAAGCGCCATGCCCTTGTCATCCCCGCGGAGGCGGGGATCCAGGTAACTTGCCGAACGGGCAGGATTCCCGCTCCCCATTTTCGTGAGGACAAGTTTACCCCTGCGGAATCAGAGGCTGCAATGACAGTTCACAGTCCAGGATTATGATAGCGGCGACAATTGATTTAATATTTGCTGGTGGTCACTTTTTCGGGCCGACGATGACGAGGGCGGACTTTCCCGGGTCGAGGACCTCTTTAAGGTAGGCGTTGAACTCGTCCGGCGTAACGGCGGCCAACTCGCCGAAGAACGATCCGAAATAATCATAACCCAACCCTAACGCTTCGAAGCCGCAAAGTGTGGACGCCCGTCTGTCCTTTGTTTCGTTGGTCCTCAAAAAATTCGACCGAACGAAGATCACGGTTTCCTTAAGAACCTCGGCGGACACGCCTTTCTCGTAAAGCGCGGCGAGCGTTTTTTCCAAGGCATCGCGGGCGGCTTCCGTCTTAGCCTTGTCGGTCTCGAGGTAGGCCTCCAGGATTCCGCCCTCTTTCAAGACCGTGGCCTGGGCGTTGACGTTGTAGGCCAGTTTCAATTCCGTGCGCAGGGGCCACAGCAACGAGCCGGGCCCTTTCCCCAAGAGATTTTCGAGAAGCGTCGAAAGAGCATAGTTCTTCGGCGTGACCTGGGGAAGCCCGAATCCGAGGGAAACGAGGGCCTGTTTTGTGTCTTTTTCGAGGACGCTTTCGCTCGACCCTCCGCCAGGCGCCGCGGAAACGTTAGCCGTCGACGCTTCCGCCGGTTTCCCTGCCGGGAAAGTGCCGAAAAACTTCTTCAGGATTCCGGCGAGGCGCTCTCCCTCAAGGTCCGAGACGGCCAGCAATGTCATATTGGCGGGCGAGAAACCGCTCTTGTAAAATCCTTCGATATCCCGGCTTTTAATCTTTTTCAACGATTCTTCCGTGCCGTAGATCGAACCGCCGTACCCCAGGCGTCCAAGAAAGGTCCGGAGATGGGTCAGGTGTCCGACATTCAGGTTATCGTCGCTCTCGATCTTCCGCTGATTGTTCATATAGTCCTTGGCCCGGTCGATCCGCATCCCGGAAAAGAGGGGATCTTTCAGGATGCGGACGAAAACGTCCAGAGTGTCCTCGAGAAATTCGCTGAGGCATTCAATATGGATGATCGAGCAGTCGCCTTTGGCGGTCATCAGATAGCGCGACGATTTCTCCATGAGCTCCTGGACCTTGCTCATGTCCGGGATTTCAAGCGACAGGCGCGTGGTCAGGTAAGCCAAGCCTTCCTTGCCGGCGGGATCGGCTTTTTGGCCGCCCCGGATCAGGATCTCGAGCACGGTCACGGCCGAGGATCCGTCCTTTTGGGTGATGACCGTCAAGCCGTTCTCGAGAGTTATATTCTGGAAAGCGCTCTTCTCTTGGGCCGACGGTCCCGGCGGCAAGAGAGCGATCAGCGCTCCCATCAACAAAACCGGAATCGCCTTGGCCGATGTCTTCATTGTCTATTTCTTTTTCGGCACGATCGAAACGAGGACGTATTCGCCCCTGCTCAGATATTTCGCCGCCGCCTTCCGAAGATCGCTCGAAGTGACCTTTTTGATATTGTCCAGATAGTTCCGCGGGGCGACATCGCTTCCCTGGAGGAGCATGTACATGGCCAGGGAGGTGGCCAGGGTCAGGCCGTTCTCCTGGGCCTTCTGCGTTCCGAACGAGATCTGGTTTTTTGCGCTGCCGAGAAAATCGTAGGCGTACATTTTTTCGTCGCCGATGGCCTCGTCCTTGGAGAAGTTCTCATTGCGCACTTGCCGGAGGAACTGAAGGGCCTGGTGCTTGGCCGCGGCGAGGCGTTTCGGCTCGAGCGTGAGATAGACCTCGAAGGCGCCGCCGTGAGCGAAGGTGATATAGCTCATCCCGGCGGTATTGATCAGATCGCGCTGGCCTTTGAGGGGACGATAGAGCAGGGGACTGATCCCGCGGCCGAGAATCTCGGTCAGGATATCCGAGGCGTATTGATCGGTGTTGTTGAAATCGGGTCCGGCCGTTCCGATGACAAGATAGGCTTCCTGGACATCGAGGGTCTCCTCGATCTCGACCGATTTTCGGAGCGGCGGGGGAGGGGAGAATTTGGCTGGGGTGAATTCGGTCTTTGGCACCGTCCCGAAAGCGGCCCGGACCTTGTCCTCCATGTCCTTCACGTTGAAATCGCCGACGACGGCCAGGGCGCAGTTGCCCGGAACGAAATAGGCCTTATAGAACCGGTTGACTTGCTCCGAGGTCAGGGTCTTGATGGCCTCCGCTTTGCCGAAAACCGGCCGGCCATAAGGATGGCCGGCGAAAAGAGCCTGATAGCACAGGGCGGAAGCATAGCGGAAGGGATCGTCCCGGATCTGGCTCAACTCCTCGAGGATGACCTCTTTCTCGGACTCAAGCTCCTTGTCGTCGATCTTGAGGTTGAAGAGTATCTCCTTCTGATTGGCCAGTCCGAAGCCGGTCGATTCGGCCGGAATCGAGATCTCAAAGATGGCCAGGTCCTGGCCCGTGTGGGCGTTGAAGTAGGCTCCGTGCCGACGGATGTCCCCGGCGATATCGGATCCGCTTCGGGTTTCGGTCCCTCGGAAAAGGATGTAATGTTCCAGAAGATGGACCAGTCCGTTCGTTTCGTCGGTCTCATCCTTCGAACCGGCGTTGACGGCGACGACGATATTGACGAGCGGGAGGTTATGCCGCTCATAGAGAAAGACCTTCAGCCCGTTTTCAAGGGTGAATCCTTTCTCGGTTTCCTTATCCTGGGTCAAGGGACGAGCCTTCGGCTCGCCACTCGCCCGTGGCTTGTATCCACGGGCGAGTACGGCGGAAGTGGACCCCCAGGCAATGCCCGGGGCCCCGGCCGCCGAGGAAGAGGCGAAGCCGCCAGCCAGACAAACCAGGGCAAAGATCAAGAAGGTTTTTTTGATTCGATCCGCCCTCTTTGAAATCGGCCTTGTTAGGAACGACACCGCGGCTATTCTACGCATTCTTTGTTTGTAAAAGCAACTTTTATACCAAATGCGATTCCCCTGTTGCCTCCGGCGAGACGGTCCGGCCCTGTAAACTCCTTTTACACAGATCGGGGTCGCGCCTGCATTTTGCCTGAAAATAAAGAAAAGTGTAGACGCGACCCCATGGTTTGAGCCCTCTGGTGTTCTATGGTAAAATGACCCCGAACGAAGGACGATCGGATGAAGAACGAACGAAAAGCCAAGATCCTGGTCATCGACGACGAGGAGAATATCCGCAAATCGCTGAAGATGATCCTGGAATATGAAGGCTACGCGTTCCTCGAGGCGGGGGACGGGGAAAGCGGCCTGCAGAAGCTCGAGGAGACCTTCGGCGTGGACATCGTCCTGCTCGATATTCGGATGCCGGGAATGGACGGGCTCGAGCTCCTCAAGGAGATCAAGGCCAAACCGTATTCGCCCGAGGTCATCATGATCTCCGGTCAGGGAACCATTCAGAACGCGGTTGACGCGACCAAGCTCGGCGCGTTCGAATTCCTGGAAAAACCGCTTCACCGCGACCGGGTTCTGCTCTCCATCCGGAACGCCCTGAACCAGAACAAACTGCAACGGGAAAACCTGGATCTCAAGAAAAAAGCGGAGAAGCGCTACGAGCTGATCGGCAGCCATCCGCTGATGAAGAAGCTGTGGAAAGAAATCCAGTCGGCGGCCCCGACGAACGCGACGGTCCTCATCTACGGCGAAAGCGGGACCGGGAAAGAGCTCATCGCCCGGGCCATTCATCAGAGCAGCCTGCGGGTCAAGGAAAATTTCGTCCAGGTCAACTGCGCCGCCATTCCCGAGGAGCTGATCGAATCGGAGCTCTTCGGTCACGAGAAAGGCTCGTTCACGGGCGCGACCGAACGCAAAACGGGCAAGTTCGACCAGGCCGACGGCGGGACGATCTTCCTCGATGAGATCGGCGATATGAGCCTGAAGACGCAATCCAAGGTCCTCCGCGTCCTCGAGGAAGGCGAGGTCCAGAAGGTCGGCTCGAACAAGATCGGCAAGGTCGACGTCCGGGTCATCGCCGCGACGAACAAGGACCTCAAACGGGAGATCGAACGGAACAACTTCCGCGACGACCTCTATTTTCGCCTGAATGTCGTGCCTCTGTATTCGCCGGCCCTCCGAGAGAAGAAAGAGGACATCCCTCTTCTCATCGAGTATTTCTGCCGGAACTTCGCCGAGGAGAACAACTTCAAGGTTAAGAAGTTCGGTGAGGACGCCCTAGAAGCGATGGTGCGCAACCCATGGAAAGGGAACGTCCGCGAGCTCAAAAACGTCATCGAGCGCCTGCTGATCATGACCGACAAGGACACGATCGAGAAAAAGGATCTGCCCGAACAGATCCGGGGAGAACACCGTGTCTTCCTCCCCGAGGCCGACAAGGTCAAGACGCTCAAGGATTTCCGGGAGCTGGCCGAGAAGGATTTCATCCTAGCCAAGCTCGAGGAAAACAACTGGAACATCTCCCAGACGGCCCGGGAGATCGACACGCCGCGCTCGAACCTGTATAAGAAATTAGATCAATACGGCATAAAAATAACGGCTGGAGTGGGCGAGGCGGTTGCTCCCGCTTCTCCAGAGGAGGAGTAGGGGAGGAAAGTCCGGACTCCGCAGGGCAGGATGGCCGCTAACGGCGGCTCTGGGCGACCGGGGGAAAGTGCCACAGAAAACATACCGCCCGCGAGGGCAAGGGTGAAAAGGCGAGGTAAGAGCTCACCGCTCCGATGGTGACATCGGAGGCAGGGCAAACCCCATTCGGAGCAAGGCCAAACGAGCCCCACATGGGATGGCCCGTCCCGGGGCGGGTCGGCCGCTCGTCCCCGCGAGCAATCGCGGGGCCAGACAAATAACCGCCCCCGCCGCTTCGGCGCGCGGGAACAGAATCCGGCTTATGTCCCGCTCCAGCCGTTTCTTCTTGTTAGGGTCATAATTCCAAGCCGGTCGGATAACGAAATGACTATCCCTTCTTTATATAATCACCCTGTCCAAGAAATTCTTAAAAAAGACTTGACAAAATTATTTAATTTCTGAATAATATGAATATTCAGCATAATCAGAAATGGCTGATAAATCTAAATATGGAGGATCACCATGGCCAAAAAAGGCAAAAGCCTTTCTTGCGGCGGGGCAGATCCCGGTTTGGGATGCTGCAAGGTCGAGTCGCTTATCAGTATTGACGAGCGTGGGCAGATGGTTCTGCCGAAAGAGATTAGGGAAAAGGCCAAGATCAAGCCCGGCGACAAGCTCGCTCTTGTAAGCTGGGAAAAAGACGGGAAGTTTTGTTGCTTGACTTTGATTAAGGCTGATGAATTTGCAGGAATGGTCAAGAGCCTGCTTGGACCGATGCTGAGCGTCCTAAAAAAGAAATAAGGAGGCATTATTATGAAAATAAGTGAGGTTAAAAAAGTCGTTAGAAAAGGATACGCAAGGATTGCAGAGCAGGGAAGTGCGTGTTGTGCTCCTTCTCAAACATGCTGCGGCAGCGCTGGCATGGCCCAGGATATCAGCAAAAAAATAGGCTATGCAGATGAAGAACTGAACACCCTGCCTGAAGGCGCAAATCTTGGACTTGGCTGCGGAAATCCTGTTGCGCTTGCCTCCTTGAAAGAAGGCGAGATTGTTTTAGACCTCGGCGCAGGCGCTGGAATTGACTGTTTTCTTGCCTCTAATAGGGTCGGCCAAAAAGGAAGGGTTATCGGGATCGATATGACCCCTGAGATGATAAAAAAGGCTAAAGAAAACGCAAGGAAAGGCAAATATAAAAATGTCGAATTCAGGCTGGGGGAGATAGAAAACCTACCTGTCGAAGATGATTCTGTCGATGTGGTGATTTCAAACTGTGTCATCAACTTATCACCTGATAAGAAAAAGGTCTTCAGCGAAGCATTCAGAGCGCTTAAGCCGGGAGGCAGGCTGATGATATCTGATATTGTCCTGCTTAAAGAACTTCCTGGTTTTATAAAAAAGTCTATTGAGGCATACATAGGCTGTCTTTCAGGAGCAATGAAAAAGAATGAATACCTTGCGGCGGTCAAGGACGGAGGATTTCGAGATATAAAAATAGTCGGCGAGTCGTCTTTTCCCGTGGACTGCATAGCCAATGACCCAACCGCAAAGGCATTCATTGAAAATTCAAAGATACCATTTCAGAAAGTAAAAGAAATCGCCAACTCTGTCGTCAGCATTAAGGTATCAGGAATCAAGCCCATATAGCATTGGTGCATTTTCGCTTCTCGCAGCAAACATTTTCGAACGATGCAGCGTATAATAGATCGAAGCGATTTTCGGTGTTTAAAGGACTCCGGATTTCGCGCCGTCGCAGCCCGCTTAGGCCGCAGCGAAAAACAAGGAGGTTCGAGATGCGTGTTTCTTTTCGCGTCTTTCTCGGCTCGACCCTGATCATCGTTCTGGCCGGATGCGGCCCCGCACGGCAATCCGGCGCAACCGCCGATACTTATTTTTCTCCGGTTGATCCGCCCGCCAGCCTCTACGTCATTGACGCGCGGGTCGACGTCGACAAATCTTTACTGGAAGGCCGGGAGACAATCTTTCTGAAAAACACGTGTCCCAATCCCATCGGCGTGCTGGCCTTTGACTGGGACTTCGGACCGTCGTCGCCGCTCGAAGTTTCCCTCAAAGGTGCGAAACTCTATCCGACGGCGGAAGGGCTTTCGGCCCCCGAGAAGAGGCCTTTGTTCATGCGCCTGCCGAATCCGCTCGAACCAGGCTCGGAAATCGACCTGAACGTGACCTTTAAAATGACGCGTTCCGGATTGAAGGAGCAGATTTCGACATCCGACCGTTGGTATCCGCGGCTCTGGTGGGACGGGATTCCCCAGCATGACGCGTTCTCGGTAAAAGTGGACGTTCCCCAAGGCTGGCTCTTGGCCGCGAGCGGCCGGCTCGACCCGAAAACCGGACGCTATGAGGCCGCCGCCGCCCGGACCTTCGGGATGTTTCTCGGAAAAGACATGAAGTCGGCCAGCCGCGAAGCGGAAGGCGTCCTCATCACCTCGATTTTCACCGAGAAAGGGGCGAAGGCCGCCGCGGTTTGTCTGGAAACCGCCGTCGATGCGATACGCTTTTACAAAAGTTGGCTCGGTTTCTATCCGTTCCCATTCCTGACCATCATCCCCGGAGGGTCGGGACGCTGGGGCGGTTACCCCGTCGCCACGGGGATCGTGGCGATCCACGGCCTTGAAACCTACGTGAACGGGGAATCGGCGCAGCACTGGCAGCACATCACATCCCACGAGGTCGGGCACGAATACTGGAGCGAGTGGGTCCTCGATCCGGGCGACCCGGCTTCGCTCTGGATCGCCGCGGGGATTTTTGCCGACACGGAGTACATGATGGTTCGGGGCTACGATCCCAAGCGCCGGACGAGCTGGATGGGCAATTACATCAATGCCATCCCGATGTACTGCGACACGACCCTCGACGTGACTCCGGACCAGGAAAACAAGGTTCTCTTCGACCGGAACAACACCGTCATCCACAGCAAAGGGCCGGCCGTCATTTTTGGCCTGGATTCGGTCCTCGGACGGGATGCGTTCCTACGCGTCTATAAAAGATGTCTACGCGAGTTCGGCGGAAAGCGGCTGGACTGGCGGGGACTCCAGAACGTCTGCGAGACTGAAAGCGGCCAGGACCTGAAATGGTTTTTCGACGCATGGCTCCGCTCGAACTCGTATCTCTGTTATGCCGTCGAATCCAGGGACGGCCGCCCCGCGGACGGAGGCGGATTCGCGACGGAGGTGCGGGTGAAGCGGCTCGGGACGATGGCTATGCCCATTCCGGTCAAGGCCATCTTCGAAGACGGAACCGAGCAAACGGCGCGGGTCGATCGCCATCGTGTCCTCACGCCGCTGCGGTTCGCAAGCAAAACGCCGCTGCGCGACGTCGTCCTGGATCCGGATGGCCAATGGGCGATGGTCAAGCGCCCGCTCACGCCGATTTCTCCGGCCGTAACGGCGCGCCTGGCGAACGGCTGGAATTCGTCGGCCGCGCCCGACGTTTATGCCGTCCTCAAGGAGGAGTCGATTCCGTCGCCGGACATCTGGTATCGATTGGGGGCGGAACTCTGCGTCGCGGACCGGACGGCCGACGCGTTGGACTGCTTCAAGAGGATCGAAGGTCTCGGTGCTGACCCCAAGACGCGCTTCGGAGCGCTCGGCTGGTGCGGCCTCCTCGAGGACCTCAGAGGAAATAGGGACGCGGCGCTCGATTATTATCGGAAAGCCCTGGCCGCTGATCCCGGCTCGGCGATGAATCATAGCAGCTTGAAGATTCGGATTGACCGCGCCTGGCTCGAGCAGAGGCTGAAAACTCCCTTCAGCCGCGAATCGACGCTCGCCCTGCCGGCTAGGCCGACGAGTGCCGAGCTTGTGTCCGTGGTTCGTGACATGAACTACACGAACGAGGGAAAGAATCCCTTGATCGTATTCGAAAAAACGCGGGGCTTGGACATCAAGGAGTCCAATTTCTGGTTCAGGTTGGGATTGATGCTCTACGACAGCGGATATTACAAGGAGTCGCTATCCTCTTTCAAAAACGCGACGGCACTCGAGAAGTCCGGGTTATGGGCTTTCACGTCATGGGTTTGGATGGGCCATCTCAACGATCTCCTAGCAAACCGGGCCCGAGCCCTCGCCTGCTACCGCGAGGCCCTGAAGTTGGATACGGGAACTTCGATGCAGCACAGCCAATATCGGATGACTATAGACCGGCCATGGGTCGAGGCGAGACTGACCGTCCCTTTTTCACGGAAAAAGTGAAAGCTGCCTAAAAGCGTTCGTATTCGATTGTTCAAGGTCGAACGGCTTCCTTCACGGCCAACTCGGCGGTAATGTCAGGGGCAGGGCAAACCCCATCCGGAGCAAGGCCAAACGATCCCCACATGGGATGGCCCGTCCCGGGGCGGGTCGGCCGCTCGTCCCCGCGAGCAATCGCGGGTCCAGACAAATAACCGCCCCTGCCGCAAGAGCGGAAACTTGAAGAGCGGCGATAAACGGGTAAGAGTCCTGCGTCCTTGACAGCGGTCCACAGCCGGGCATATAGTCGTTGCACGATGAAAACGATCGGGCTCGTCGGCGGCATGACCTGGCACTCGACCGTCGACTACTATCGGTTGATCAATGAGGACGTCCAGCGGCGCCTGGGCGGTTCCGCGTCCGCCCGCTGCGTCCTGTATTCCGTCGAGTTCGGCGAATTCGAAAAGCTTCAGGAGGCCGGCGATTGGGACCGGTTGACCGCTCTCATGGTCGACGCGGCGATCCGTGTCGAAACCGCCGGTGCGGATTTCCTGGTGATTTGCGCCAACACGATGCACCGCGCGGCCGAGGCCGTAGCCGCCGCCTTGGCCATCCCCCTGCTTCATATCGCCGACGCCGCGGCCGCGGAAATCCGCCGGACTCAAGTGAAGACCGTCGGGCTTCTTGGAACACGCTATACGATGGAGCAGGATTTTTATCGGAAACGCCTTGAAACGAAGCATGGCCTCCGCGTCCTCGTCCCGGACGAGAAGGAACGGACGCGCATCCATGACATCATTTATAGCGAGCTCGGCCACGGGATCATCAAAGACTCTTCCCGGGCCGAGTACCTTGAGATCATCGAACGGCTGCGCGGCCGCGGGGCGGAAGGCGTCATCCTGGGCTGCACGGAAATCCCCCTCCTCGTCAAACCCGGAGACACGCCCGTAGCGCTCTACGACACGACCGCGCTTCACGCCAAGGCCGCCGTCGACGCCGCCTTCGACGACTGACACTTTTCTTTCTTGACTTACGTCAGCGGAGGGCGATATATTTCTGTTTTCATTACTTTTAAGAAGGAGTGATTGACATGCGCAATCGCAAATGTCTGGTCGTTCTTACGGCGGCGGTATTCATAGCCGCCTTTTTTATCAGCGCCTCTGCCCAGTCGCATCGGGCGGACGGCAACAAAGCCAAAAGCTACATCGAATACCTGGCTTCGGACCAGCTTGAAGGCCGCCAAACTTTGACGCCCGGCTATCAAAAGGCGGCCGAATGGGTCGCCTCCCGGTTCAAAGAATGGGGGCTCAAGCCATGCGGGGACGGCGGAACGTCCTATTTTCAAAAGGTCCCGATCAAGAATACGGTGACTTTGAACGTGGGGATTCCTTCGCTCAGCATCGGCAATCGCCCGTTCTATTTCGACGACGCCGATTTCACGTTGAACGCCCTGTCGACGGCCAAAACGACGGTCAAGGCCGAAGTCGTCTTTGTCGGTTATGGCCTGTCGCTGCCGGCCAAAGGCCTGGATGAATATGCCGGCTTGAACGTGCAGGGAAAAGTCGTCTTGGCGTTCAAAGGCAATCCCGATTCGTTCGCTCCTCCCAGAGGATTCTTTACGGAGACGGCTGGAGCCGCGCCTCCGGCCCTCGGATTGACCTCCGTCGACGTCACCGACACGGTCAAGATCAAAACGGCCTATGACAAGGGCGCCGCGGCCATTCTGCTTTATAATCCAGACCCCGCCCAGCCGGCCGCCATGATCATGATGGGAGGCCCCGGCGGGCCGGCCCAGGCCGGGAGCGCTCAAATCACCCGGAATTTTCTCGCCTTCGACATCACCGAGAGGATTTTCCGCCTTCTCGTCCAAAAAAGCCCCCAGGAATCGACGCGTGAATACGGCCAAAAGCTGAACAAGATCCGCTGGGACATCCGGACCAAACAATCCCGATCCAAGACGACGGGCGTCGTCACGGCCTTAAAGGGATATGATGAGATCAAGAAATACGCCGGCGGCGACGGTCTGAACGTAATCGGCAAGATCGAAGGCGCCGACCCGGTCCTCAAGAATCAATATATAGTCATCGGCGGCCATCTCGATCATCTCGGAAAACGGGGCCCGGTCGTTTACAACGGCGCGGATGACGACGCCTCGGGCGTCGCCACGGCCATGGAGGCCGCCCGCGTTCTCGGCCAGGGCGGATTCAAGCCGAAACGGACCATCGTCTTCGCCGGCTGGTGCGGCGAGGAGATGGGGCTTCTGGGGTCTAATCATTTCGGCACGAATCCTCCGGCCGGGATCAAAATGGACCAGGTCGTGGCCAACTTCAACTGCGACATGGTCGGCTTGGGCGATAACATCGGCGCCCCCGGCGCCTTGAACTTCCCGGAGATCTGGGAGAAAGTGATCAAACGGAATCAGGATCCCGACGTGATCGCCGCGGTCAAGCCGAGCACGGGCGGGCCCGGCGGAAGCGACCACTCAACCTTCATAACCAAAGGGATCGTCTCTATGGCCCTCATGACGGGAGGCGGCGTAGGACACCCCGATTACCACGACAGCGGCGACGACTCGGTCAAGATCGATCCCGAGATCATGCGGAAAACGGCCCAGTTCGTTATCCAAGGGACGATGAACCTGGCCGACGAGACGGCGGTCAATCTGCTGGTCCCGGACCGTCTCTATCTCTACAATTCACTCATGATGCGGATCACCAACATAAATACGGCTCTCGCCGGCAGCTCCTGGCGAATCACGGATTATCCCGATAAAAGCGCCCTGTTGGCGAAGATGTACGAACGCGAGGTCGCGAGGAACGCGCAGGTTCAGGCCCAGACGGCTTTGGCGG
>Ga0315275_10002634_pt1 | contig 16283 bp, 6 predicted proteins | sample YL17G03_0_MG_FD_205557 | JGI IMG/M metagenome (GOLD analysis project Ga0315275, IMG submission 205557) | Sediment microbial communities from Yellowstone Lake, YNP, Wyoming, USA - YL17G03_0 | ecosystem: Environmental > Aquatic > Freshwater > Lake > Sediment | place: USA: Wyoming | collected... | reverse complement strand
AGATAATCATCAAGCGTCTCCAAAGGAAGAAGCTCTGCCATCGCCTGGCCAATGAGGCTTTTCCCTGTCCCAGGTGGCCCTATCAGCAGGATGTGCCTTTTCTGCTTTGCCGCAGTCCTGACAATGTCAACCGCCTTTTTCTGCCCGATTATCTGGTCAACCAGCTTTTCAGGGACATCGATCCTGCTGGTGTCCTTGAAATCGAATTCCTTCATAATCATGGAATCAAAAAAAGAGTTTAAAAGAGTAAGCATTGCCATTTTTAGTGTATTTTCATGTCAATTTATAGGGTAACACATTAATGTTTAAAAGCCATATCTATCAATATAATCCTGATGAAAAAATTAATCCTTATTGTGGCCTTAGCGATCCTGATAATGGGTTGCGTTGAGAAAAGGGAGGTTAGCTTCGGATCAAACATGAAGATAGTCAACACCAACGGATTGAACATCGACAGCCTCGGGGAGGACGAGGTTGCGCTTTATGAGTTCACCCCTCTTTCCATAGAGATCTCAGGGGCGGAATCAAGCATGGTTTCAATAAAGAAATACCTGCTTGTCTATCCGATGGAATACAGGATAACAATGAACAGCGGGCTTGACAAGGAGGAAAGCGAAGAGTATGTCAACGCAAGCGAGAATTACGTAACTAAATTGTATTCCCAGTGCAGCTTCGATTTTGAAACATGCAGGGGCCCCCAGACATGCAAAAGCTCATGCACATCAACAGAATGCAAAGCCGTAAAGCTCAACGACATAGGATCCATAATCTATGACTTTTCCAACCTTGTGAAGGAGAAGCAAAGGCTCAATGACGCGATAGGGGCATCCGCGAACCTTTCCTCGGGAGATAGCTATACGGGGGAGCTGGCCCAAAACATAGTGAGGCTGATGGTGGTTGACAATGCGATAAGGATCCATCCTGCATTGACAAAGCTCAGGCTCTGCCCAAAGGAGGACACAACCATGGTGACCTCGGTAAACGGGGACTTTGAGATACAGACATCGAAATACAAGGCCCTGGCAGCATACAGCCTCGGGGTTGCAGGTGTAAAGTATCCCCTTGGAATAGAGATAGAGGAGAACATACCGGCGGATCTCATAGGGAAGATAATGATAAAGGACATTCCTGCCTCAGCAACATACGAGACCAAGCCAAACATACAGCTGAAATTCAGCCAGATATTCCTGAACGGATCCCAGATTGAGTTCCTGGCATACCCTTTTGAGTCTGAAATGAGCAACGACAAGCTCTCCTACATTGCGCTGAACAACGGAAGGGGGATCCTGAGCATAGCGACCCCTGCAAGCGAAGAGATCCAGGTCCTGATGGATCTTGCGAACATCATCTTTGCCCCTGTGAACGCATTGGTGGGAATGCCAAGACTGGCGATAATGGCGGTTTTCGCCGGAGCGCTGCTGATCATTTTGATAGCAATACAGCTGATTGAGACGATTGCTGCTGTGGCAAAGGCATTGACGAAAAAAGGAGGCGCCAAGAACGCGGCATTGGAATCCCTTGGATTGGCAACCCCTAACTGGATCCAGCTGGGGGCTGCGGGAATCGTTTGCCTGTTCCTGGGGATCTACATCGAATCGGGGTCTAAGATGGCCCCCATCAAGATAATGGACGAGAACAACATCTATTCCATAATCCCGGTAACCAGCCTAATAGAGATGTTCGGAATGCTGATCTACCTGATCGCGGTCTATCTCCTTGTTGATGTTGTGTTTGACAGGATGAAATCCGTAATAGGCGGAAAATACTATTCAAGGAACTTATTGAGATACAGCGCAGGGGAGATCGACAGCGAGATAAAGTCATTGAAGAAAAAGATCAAGGAATCCCTGGCAGAGCTTGAGAAATATACGGACAGGGGGATAGACATAAGCGCAGAATACGACAAGATAGTCTCCCTGTCATTGGATGAGCTGAAGATGCTTTATGACAAGGGGGAATACAGGGAAGCCCACAGGATCGCCGAGGAATACTTCAAGATAGTCAGCGAAAACATGATCTCCATAAAAAACAAGGACGCGATGATAAGGGACAACGAGGCCAAATGGATGGATACCCTGAAGGCTGAGCTGGAGGAGTCAAAGAACGAAAGGGTCAACGTTTCCACCCTGATAGAGATACCCAAGGAATGGAGGCCATGGATAGTGAGAAAATTCATAGACGAAAGGAAGGACGAGGGCTGGGTCATTGAGGAAAACATCCTGAAGAAGACAGAGATGAGCGAGCAGGAGAGGATAGAGTCGATGATAAAGGCATTCGTGAAGGACGGGACAATAGAGAGCGGGGCAGTCTTCAGGGGAACAATATACAATGGAGGGGTTTTCAAGTCAGGAAAGCAAAGCATAAATATGGCGCTTTCCAGCAGGATAATAAAGTTCATAATGAGCATCGCCCCTGCTGTGGAAAAGACAAAGGACATGGTGTTCATCAGCTACGGCAAAAATAGCCTGATATATGTCATAGGCAAGAGCGGGACCAACCTCCTGCTTCTGGCAAAGAAAAAGATAAGCGACGACAAGATGGACCAGATATCAAAGAAGATTGCAAAGGCGATCGGCAAATAATGTGATTCAAATGGCAGAGGAATATGACGCATCATCAATAAAGATACTGGAGGGCCTTGACGCAGTGAGGAAAAGGCCTGCGATGTATATAGGGGACACCTACAAGAGGGGGTTCCACCACCTGATCTACGAGGTGCTTGACAATTCCATAGACGAGGCATTGGCAGGCCACTGCACGGAGATAGCAGTCATACTCAACAATGACGGCTCTGCGGAAGTGATAGACAACGGAAGGGGAATTCCGGTTGACATACATCCAGATACGGGCAAAAGCGCGCTTGAGGTCGTGACAACTGTTCTCCACGCAGGAGGAAAATTCGACAACAAGAGCTACAAGGTCAGCGGAGGCCTCCACGGAGTCGGGGTAAGCGTGGTCAATGCCCTGAGCGAATGGATGATTGTGGAAGTGCACAGGAAAGGCCACATCCACATGCAAAGATATGAAAGGGGAGTCCCATCCCATGACGTGAAGATAACAGGGACAACGGCCATAAAGGGGACTGCTGTGAGGTTCAAGCCAGACCCGCAGATATTCAAGGAGCTTGTTTTTGACCCTGAGCTGATAAGGTCAAGATTGCAGGAGGAAGCTTTTCTTAATGCCAAGCTCAAGATAATGTTCAAGGACAGGATAACCAACAGGGAGGAAACATTCTACTATGAGAAGGGCCTTGTCGACTTTGTAACTTATTTGGCAGAGGGAAAGACCCCTGTTTCCAGCATCATCTCCGGAAAGAAGGAGGATGGGGACGTTGCAGTCGACTTTGCCCTGCAATATGTCAGCTCCTACAATGAGAACATCTACGCCTTTGCAAACAGCATCAAGAACGAGGAGGGTGGAGTCCATCTTGTCGGGTTCAGGTCCGCCCTTACCAGGGCAATCAACGATTTCATAAAGAGATTCAAGCTTCTCAAGGAAGATGAGGAAAGGATATCCGGGGATGACATACGGGAGGGGCTCACTGCAGCGATCCATGTCAGATTGCCCAATCCCCAGTTCGAGGGGCAGACAAAGACCAAGCTGGGAAACAGCGAAGTGAAGGGAATCGTAGACAGCATAGTCTACGACAACCTCAAGGAATGGATGGAGATGCATCCTGACGAGGGAAAAAGGATAGCCCACAAGGTCATCTCAGCCATGGAGGCCAGGGAGGCTGCCAAGAAGGCGAAGGACCTGATAAGGAGGAAGAGCGTGTTTGAAAGTTCCATATTGCCGGGAAAGCTTGCTGACTGCTCAACAAAGGATGCTGAGAAGGCCGAGCTGTTCATTGTGGAAGGCGAGTCCGCCGGAGGCTGTTTTTCAGGAGATACGAAGGTAGCACTGGCAGATGGAAGAAACCTTAGCTTTAAGGAGCTAATAGACGAACATGAAAAAGGCAAGACAAATTATTGTTATACTATTAATGAAGATGGAACAATAGGCATTGGCTTGATAAAAAATCCCAGGAAGACAAAAAAGAATGCAGAGGTTATTAAGATAATTATTGACAATGGCGAAAGCATTATCTGCACGCCTGACCACAGGTTTATGCTAAGAGATAATTCATATGCCAGGGCAGACAGTCTAAAAAATGACATGAGCCTTATGCCCTTAAACAGAAAACTGTCAAAGATAGAAGGAAGAATAACAATAAAGGGGTATGAGATGGTCTACGACCCAAAAAAGAATAAGTGGATATTTACACATATTCTCGCAGACAAATACAATGCCAAGAATAAAAGATATTGTTGTCTTTCTGGAGCCCATAGGCATCATGTGGATTTCAACAAACTAAATAACAGTCCTGATAATATCACAAGATTGTCAAAGGAAGAGCATCTTGATCTGCATGCACGGATGTTTGAAAAGACATTGTTAAGAGAGGATGTCAAACAAAAATCAAGAGAAGCCCATAAAGATACGGAATACAGGGAAAAGATAATTAAGATAATGTCTACTCCTGAAATGAGAAGGATGCTTTCAGAAAGGGCAAAAAAGCAATGGAACAGTCAGGAATACAAAGAATATATGATTAGAAAATTTATAAATTTTTATGAGAACAATGCGAAATACAGAGAAGAGTCCGTCAAAAGGCTTAACAAATTACAAAGGGAATACTGGTCTAAGGAAGCGAACAGAAAGCTCCAATCCAATATAGTCAGGAAATACTTTGAGGAGCATCCTGAAGCCAGAGACTTATTAAGCGAACTGTCAAAAAAACAATGGAATAATCCTGAACTTAAAAAATGGAGAAGCGATAAAACCAAGGAACAGTGGACATCCGGATTCAGGGAAAGTAGAAAAAAAGCATATGACAGGACATATTTTGATTCTACAATAGGATTCATGAAGCAAATATTGGAAAAACACGGCAATCTTGAATCGTATGATAAAGAAAGGGTAAAGTCAGGGAATAAGAATCTGCTTAAAAAAGAGACTTTTACTGAAAGGTTCTTTGACAATAATGAGAACACAATGCTTGAATGCGTTGAGAATTTTAATCATAAGATCGCAAGCATTGAAAAATTAAATGAAAAAATGGATGTCTATGATCTTGAGGTTGAAGGAACGCATAATTTTGCGCTTGCATCCGGGCTTTTTGTTCATAACTCAGCAAAGCAGGGAAGGGACAGGGAAACCCAGGCAATATTGCCCCTCAAGGGAAAGATACTCAACATCGAAAAGGCGACAATGGAGAAGCTCCTGAAGAACGAGGAGATCAGGAACATAATCCTGACTCTGGGGACAGGCTTCAGCGACGAATACGACCCTGCGAAGCTTCGCTATCATAAAATCATAATAATGACAGATGCGGATGTTGACGGAAGCCATATCATGACATTGCTTTTGACGCTTTATTTCAGGTATTTCAGGCAATTGCTTGACAACGGCTACATCTACATTGCCATGCCGCCCCTTTACAAGATAAAGAAGGGAAAGACCGAGGCCTATGCCTACAACGACGAGGAGAAGGACAAGATACTTAAGGAGATCGGGGAAGGCGCTGATGTCCAGAGATACAAGGGGCTTGGGGAGATGAACCCTGAGCAGCTTTGGAACACCACGATGAACCCTGAGACAAGGAAGCTCAAGAAGATAACAATCGAGGACGCTGTAAAGGCAGACATCCTGTTCAACATCCTGATGGGGGAGGAAGTCGAGCCCAGGAGGAAGTTCATTGAGGAGCATGCCTTGGAAGTCAAGGAACTTGACATTTGATTAGCCCCTTTCTTTGACCCTTTTCTTAGCCCCTTCTTTTTAGAAAAAAGAAGCCGTCTACGGCAAGAAAAACTATTTTTGTGTTCAACCAAAAGAACTGTTTTTGGGTGAAGCCTTTTTTCCAAAAAGGCTCCTACGGTAAAGAAAACTGATTAGATAAAATAAAAAATTAAGGAAAGTTCCGGAGCTCAGAAGTCCGGAAGCTTCGACTTTTCTCCCTTTGCCATGCAATAGACGTCATAGATTATGAAGATGTCCAATGCAAATATTGCGATTATCAGCGGGAATATGCATAGCGAGCCAAACCCCATTGTGACAAAGGACAATGCAAACACGCCTATCGCAAGAACGAATATCACTGCCCAAAGCCCAACAGTATATATCAGGGCCTTCCTTGTGTATCCTAAGATCACATAGCCTACTGCAGGCGCGCCTATTATAAGGGCACAGATAACGCTGATCAATGCAACTATATTTGGGTCATTTGTATCTATCCCGCCTATCTGCATGCGCTGGCCGGTATTCTGCAATGGATTTGATTGTGCAGATTTTGCCTCTGCTTTTGGCTCGGCTTTAGGAGCATCCTGCTTTGGAGATGAGATTGACCTTATCTGTTCAGTTTTTGCTGGTTTCACCGGCATAATTTTTCACCTTATAATCTATATTGCTGGAATTCGTTTAAAAAGGTTTCAAAATACCTCCACTTTCCCACTCTTGTTGACAAAGATATCCCTTTCGAACCTCAATCCGAACCTGTTCCTGTAATAAACAGCCGGCTCCAGCGTGAAGACAGTTCCCCTTATCCTGTCCTTTGACACTTTTTTCAGCCTTGGATATTCGTGCACGTCTAAACCAACCCCATGGCCTATGGAATGTGGCATCTTCGGCAAGCCGAGCCTTTTGAAGGCGTTCAGATAGCTTAAATGGACATCATTTCCATTATCGCAGTTCTCCAAATCATCTAGGATCATGCCGAATGCATCCTTTATTTTTCCATAAAGCCCAAACTCCCTTGCTTTCTTGTCAAGGAAGACAACCTCGGTTATGTCGCTGCAGTAGTGATTATATTTTACCCCGAAGTCAATCATGACAAAGGGGCCTATCCTCCTTGATCCGGGAACCGAATGCGGATATGAGGAGTTGATGCCTGAGGCAACGATAGGCTCAAAGGAAAGCTCCAGGCCCTGGTCTATGACTTCTTTCTTCAGGGCCTTTGCAATCTCAATTTCCGCCATCCCTTTCCTGATGTCCAGGCCAAAGATTATGTCCTTGGCCTTCTTGGAAGCGGCTCTTATCAGGCGCGCCTCATCCTCTTTCTTGAAGGACCTTTTCACAAGGTAATCCTCGCTTATATCTATGACTTTTTTTGCGCTTTTCCTTATCTCTGAATAGAATTTCACGTTTTCATTGGCAAAATCCATGCCAACCTCCTTTCCTTTTACTATTTTCAGTATCTTTTTCAAGTCGAAAATCTCGGTTTTTTTGTATATCTTCCTGTCAAAATCCTGGTTCATCCTGTGCCCGAAGACGCTCTGAGATTTTCCGCTGATGACTAGAGTAACATCATCCATGTCAAGCCCTGTCTCATAAAAAAAGTTGGGGCTGAATTCCCTGGTGGTGATAATGGTTATCATTTTCCCACATCCGCGTTTCCTATTATGAAAGGCTCCTTTGTCTTGTCAACGATCAATGCCTTCTCGCCCCTTGAGGAAAAAGGCCTTTGGGTGATGTTCTGCCCTATCGAGAAAGGCGAATCCTGCATTGAAAGCACAATCATGAACTGGTGCCCCTCAACCAGCCTCTTCTTCAGGAAAGGCAGGGAATCGATGCTGGAAACCCTGGTCCCTGTGTTGATGTCATAGTCTGCAAAATAGTCGCCCTTGTCTATCTGGGTCTCGTCTACGTTCTTGAGGTTCGCGCCAAACCTGTTTCCTGCCTTTATCTCCTCCACATCCTGGTCATGGAGCTGGAGGCTCTTGATCTCGATGCTGAGGCTCTTTTGAGGAACCTTCAGGGACTGGTGCCTCTTCAATGATCCGGATATCACGAAGCCCAGGGCAACGACCCCTATTCCCTTGACCTTGAACACATCATCCACAAGGGCAAGGGTTCTTGAATTTGAAGGCGACTCCAGGGCAAGGAGCCTTTCCTTAAGCGCAATTGGATCTGAAATCGGCTCGTATTTCTCAACATTTGTGCCCTTTGTTATCTGCTCTATCATGGCAGGGTCGCCGAGGATAAACCCATTTTTCCCAGAAAGGTGCGCGGCTATGACGATGTTGGCCATCTCCTGCAGGTTTCCTGTTGGGGCTATGACCAGGATATCCGCTGTGGATAAGACCTGGGCAAGGGTTTCAGGCTTGTTCTTCCAGTCATAGGGGCAAAGCGTGGTCAGGTAATTGCTCCCTTCCTTGAGGTTGTAGATCTGGATTCCCCTCCTTTCCTCCTTCTTCCCGAAATGCTTGAGAGGCTCAGGGTCCCCTGCGTAACCTATTATGCTTGGCATGATTGGATATTGGGGCTCGGGTTTTAAAAGATTAAAGAAAAATTAAGGTTATTTGGGGGCCTATGCGCTTGGCTTGGGCGCAGGGGCTTTCTTGGGCTCTTCCTCCTTTTTCCTCCTCTTCCATAAAAAGAACAGAAGCCCAAGCACTAACAATATTATCAGTATTGGGATGCAGAGGTTCGAATAAGGTATCTTTGTCTCCTCTTCAACAAGCGGCGTTGGCTCGGTCACTGCGGCAGGCTCGGGCTTTGCCTGGAACATTATTATGAATTCAGTCTCGTCTTCATTGTAGCCCCTCTTTGAGGCTGTTGCAGTATAATCCCCGATCGGATTGCCCCTGACTGTCACTGTTCCGTCATTCCCGGTTGTATATACGACATCATCCCCAGAAACCTTTACTGTTGCATCTGGTATGGGGTTGTTCTCGGAATCCTGGACCAGCAGCTCGACATCCGCAGTTCCGTCATTGTTGTATATCATTTCCTGGACAGCCACCTTCAAAAGCCCCAATCTCTCCTCTCCAGGCTGTTGAGGAGGCGGCTGGGATATTTCCTTCTTCTGGCAGGATACTGTAAAGTCTATTGTTAGGCTCTCATACCCTTCCTTTGAGATTGAGGCTGTATATTCCCCTGATTCAAAGCTTCCAAGCGTCGCCTGCCCGTTTGATCCTGTCGTATCCGATTGACCTGAAATCTCGACTGTTACCCCTGACAAAGGCCTGTCCCTGTAATCCCATGCTTCGATGGTCACATCCCCTGTTCCGTCGCTTGAGCACCTTATCGAGTATAGGAATGGATTCAGCGGCAAAAGCTCCTCAGGAGCTTCTGATGCCTCATCCGCGGCTCCTGCGGTTGTGAAGCAGACTTGTTCTGAGCCTCTCTGGCCTGAGGTGTCATTTGAGTATATTGTCAGGCAGAAGTGGCCATATCCAACTTCCAAAGATGATAAGTTTGTGCATGGCATGCATCTTGGAGGCAGTTCGTCAAGGCCGTCTTCAACCATCGGTCTAGCAAATAATAGGCATTCCTCCAATGTAATGCTTTCGTTGATAAGGCCTCCTGACTCGGTCTTGTATAAATCATACCAGCATTGCTCTGGATTCGTCTCATTGACAGTATAGTTGATATCCACTCTGTGCGTTAATCTTGGGTAGAATTGCTCAATCGGGCTTTCTATCGTTATATCTGGAATGATTGTGTCTGTGTAGAATGTCACTGATGAGCTGTTCTCGTTTCCTGCTGAATCATTGACATAGATGATGAGCGTATGCGCCCCTTCAGGAAGATTCTCCAATGTGAAATTCTCGCAGGATTGCAATGGGATATCATCTCCGCTGATGTCCTCTGTTGTACAAGGGACATCGTCGTCTTCCTTGTTCTCATTTGTAAGGTTGAACCAGCAGGAGCCCAGATTGGTGTCATTGACAGTGAAATTGACGCCTACACTGCTTGAAGTGTACCATTTTCCTTCCTCAGGATTTTGGATTGATATGTCAGGATTGGTTGTGTCAACTGTGAAATCCCTTGCTGAGCTGTTCTCGTTTCCTGAGGTGTCATTGACATATACTGTTATCTCATATTCGCCGTCAGAAAGTCCGGTCAGTGTTATGTTGCTGCAGTATTCCAATGGGATTCCGTCCCCGATGCCGTCTATTACGCTTGGAATGGTGATGCCATCGGTGCCGCTCTCAAGGGTATACCAGCAGTTGTTTACTTCAACATTGTCCGAAACAGTGTAGTTCAGGTCAACAGAGCTTTCATTGTAATAGCGGCCCTGCTCAGGAGATTCTATTGTTATCTCCGGGTTCGTGGTGTCCAAGGACACTGAACAGTATGGCTTTCCGACAAGGGACCTTGTGTAAAGCTCGGTTATTTCCGCCTGGCTGAGGGCGGCATTGAAAACCGCGACCTCGTCCAGATTTCCTTCGAAATAGTCTCCGTTGTTATCGGAATTCCTTCCCATCTCGAACGCGTCGCTGGTCCTGTATGCCGGAGCGTTTGAATGCGTTCCGACAGAATTCTGTTTTGTCCCGTTTATGTATAGAGAGACATGGGTCCCGTTCTTCACTCCCACTATGAAATACCACCTGTCTTCAGCCAGTGCAGAGTTCGACACTCCGGATACTGCCTCATAGTAAGGATGGTGATTGTCCTTCTCAATATAGGTGAAATACAGCTTTCCGCTTTGGTCCCCCAACTTGAGATAATACCAATCTGTCCCCCTTCCCAAGATCACCTTTCCGTCATTGTCCCCATGCAGTTTCACCCATGCCGCAACCGTGAAATTCTTGCTTCCCGAGAAATTTAGGTTGCTGGCCGGATTGTTTACATGGATGTAATCATATGTGTGGGTATGGCAATCATTGCATTGAGGGAACATTTCAGAAACACTGTAGTCATCCTCAGCAGAATATCCGTATTGGCAATAATAGTCGTTGTCAAAGTAATAGGAGTAGTTGACTTTTCCAGGCTGCCCCATTTCGGCGCCATGGACATTTCCGTTGTTTGAATCTGCGGAATCAAATGCAGTTGATCCTGATGTTTCGTTCAGCTTCCAATAGCTGACAAGACTGGACGGGCATGTCACAGATTCCTCGCACGCATTCCCTATCCCATCCCCCTCATCGTCCTCCTGCCCAGGGTTCGGAACCAGCGGGCAGTTGTCAAAAGTGAAATTGACAAATGCGCTGCTTTGGCGTCCAGATGTATCGTTTACATATACGGTTAAATTATTCATTACCTCCGGAAGGCCTGGCGATACAGAAAGATTTCCGCAACCTGTCAATGGAACTGGTGCCCCTCCATTTAACTCATACCAGCAATTCTTTACTCCCATATTATCGGATACCGTGTAGTTGAGGCTTGGAACCTTGGAATACAGTGTTGCTGTCGGAGACTGGATCGCTATTGTCGGGTTGACATTGTCTATGAACGGGGTGCAGTAATCGTTCCCTAAAGATGATCTTGTGTAAAGATCGGATATGTTTCCCTGGTTGAGGGAAACGTTGAAAACCGCGACCTCGTCTATCCATCCCCTGAATTCGTCGTTACCCGTATCCGAATCCCTTCCTATCTCGAACGCATCGCTGGCCCTGTAAGCAGCGGAATTTGAATGTGTTGCGTCGTCTGCCTGCTTTGTCCCGTTTATGTATAGCGAGACATGGGTCCCGTTCTTAACTCCGACTATGAAATACCATTTGCTTGTGTCCAAAGCAGAATTTGATCTTGCATATACTTCCTCATAATAAGGATACGAGGATTTCTTTTCAATATAATAGAAATAGAGCTTTCCAGAAGAATCCCCTATCTTGAAGAGATACCAGTCGCTTCCCCTTCCCAAGATTGCATTGCCGTTATTGCTGCCGTCCAATCTTATCCATGCCGCAATAGTGAAATTCTTGCTTCCCGAGAAATTGAGGTTATTGGCAGGGTTTGGAACCGTGATGTAATCGTCATTGCCGTCAAAATAATAGGAATAGTTGACTTTCCCAGGTTCTCTCATATCCACATTATAGACGGTCCCGTTGTTTCCGTCCCTGGAATCGACCGCCTTTGATCCGGATGTCTCGTTAAGCTTCCAATAGCTCACCATTCCGCTTGGGCAAGGCGATGGCGCGCCTTCAGCTTCATATGAGGATGGAATGCTGTCAGAGCCAGAGCCTATGATGTCCGTTGCGCCGGATGATGCTTGGCTATCTCCTGAAGACGATGAGCTTGGGGAGGGCTTGGATTTGGATGGCTTCTCATGGCTTATGGATGGGCTTGTTGAAACGTCCGATCCTGAATCCTTTGAAACGGAAACATGGTCAATGTCAGAGGAAGAAGCGGAAAAGATGCCCATGCTTGAAATGAACAAAAGAGCGCCCAATATCCCTATAATCAGGATAGCATAAATCACATACATTTTGAAGGTATTATCTGTAGAATTTGCCATATTCGTATTAATAGGCAAAAATATTTAAACAATTGAGTTAGAATGTGTTTTTTAATGTTTATTTGTATAAAAGATTAAAGAAATAGGGGTTTTTTGCATCCTACTGGGCTTTTGGAGCTTCAGGCGTTGCTGGCTTCGGAGCAGGCTGGTCCTGGGTCTTTTGCCCCTGGCCCGGTTGGCCTTCCGGCTTCTTTTCCTCCTCTTTCTTCCTCCTCTTCCACAGGAAAAACAGGAATAGGATTATCAGCAGGATTATCAGCAATGGGATGCAGAGGTTCGAATAAGGTATCGTTGTCTGCTCTTCAACAAGCGGCGTTGGCTCAGTCACTGCGGCAGGCTCAACCTTGGTTTCAAACTTGATTGCAAAGGTTGCGTTGTCCTGGCTGTATCCCTTCTTTGTCGCAATCGCAACATATGAGCCTTCATTGACGTTATATGCAATCACTGTCCCGTCGCTTGCCGTAAAGAAGGTGTTGTCTATGCCAGAGATTGTGACTGCCGCGTCCGCGATGGTATCATTGTAATAGTCCTGGACCAAAAATTCGACGTTTGCCGTCCCGTCATTGTTGTAGGTCATCTCAAGCACAATGAGATTCAGCGGTATTATTTCCACCCCGCCGACTATCTCAGGGGGCTTCGGAGCCTCCTTCTTCTGGCATGAGACAAAGAATGTGATTGTTGAGTTCACATATCCATCCATTGAAACATGTGCAGAGTATCTCCCTGCTTCAAGACCGCTTATTGTTGCCCTGCCGTCAGAGCCTGTTGTGGCAGTTGTTCCTGAAATGTTCACAAGGACTCCTGATATCGGATGGTTCTGGAAGTCCCATGCCTCGATGGTCATGTCCCCTGTTCCATCTGGAGAGCATCTTATGGACTGAAGGAATGCCCTCATCGGAAGAAGATCTGCCGGAGCAGTTGATGCCTCGTCATTGGCTCCCGCGGTTGTGAAGCACACTGTTTGCGAGCCTATCTGCCCCACTGTGTCATTTGCGTATATTGTCAAGCAGAAGTGGCCATAGCCGAAATTGAATGATGTTATGTTTGAGCAATCCTCTAACGGAATGCTTTGGTTGATCGCTCTTCCGGATTCCGAATCATTCAGGTCATACCAGCATGAGTCAACATTCGTATCATTTACGGTATAGTTGACATCGACCCTGCGGGTCAGCCTTGGATAGAACTGCTCTATCGGGCTTTGGATCGTCACTGTTGGCTTTGTGAGGTCTATTGTGACGTTCCTTGTCTCCGTGCTGTTGGTATTCTTTGAGGGGTGGGTGTACGCGGTTGCGTTGAAGAAATACAATCCTTCTGGAAGCCCGCTGAAGTTTGCAAAAAGGTTTTCAGTCTCTCTTCCAGGATCGCCTAGCTTGAAGGAGGAATCAACCAAAGCTCCTGTGGAATTGTAAAGATAGATGGTCATGTTTATTATGTTCACATTGAATGCAGTGGCATTCGCAAGGATGAAGCTTTCATTCTTGATTGTTCCGGATATATCCGTAGGATACTCGAAGTATATCCCTGCGGTGAAGGAGTTTATCTTGAAGTTGACGGAATCAGAGCCCACGTTTCCAACAGAGTCGTTCGCATAGACGGTTATCTTGTTCAGCTTCTCGGGAAGCCCTGTCAATGTGAAGTTGTTGCAAGATGCGATGTTGGTGTAGTTGAACTCCCCGTTCAGCTCATACCAGCATTTGTCAACCCCTAGATCATCGGATGCGGTGTAATTCAGGTTTATGGTTTTTGTGTCATACCAGTCATTGTGGACAGGGCTGTATATGTGGACTTCAGGAGGCATCGTGTCTATGAAGAACACTATCGAGACGCTGTTCTGGTTCCCTGCAAGGTCGTTTGCATATAGCGTCAGGTTGTTCTGGCCTGCAGGGAGCTTGTTGAATTTTATGTCCTTGCAGTTTTTCAGCTCATCCAGGTTTCCGTTCAAGACATACCAGCATTGGTCCAGATGGGCATCCGTAGCCGTGAAATCGAAATCAATATTGTCTATGATATACCCACTGTTGTTGATCGGGCTCTCTATGGACAATGAAGGCGCAGTTAGGTCGATGATGAAATTGACAGTTGTGCTGTTTGAGTTTCCTGCGGAATCATTTGTGTATATGGTTAGGTTGTTCTGGCCTTCAACCAATCCCGGTATTGAAGTCAGGTTTTCGCATCTTGGCAATGAAGCGTTGGCCAAGGCGCTGTTCAGGTTGTACCAGCATTGATCCACTTTGGCGTCTATGACAAAGTAATTCAGGCTTATGGAGGTTGTGTTGTAGTAATGGTCCTGGATCGGGCTGGTGATCAAAACGATCGGAGATTCGATATCGACAAAGAAGACCAATAATGTGCTGTTCTGGTTGCCTGCGGAGTCGTTCGCGTAAAGAATCAGGTCATACTGGCCATCGGAAAGTTTTTTTAGGTTTATTTTTAGATCTTTGCACTTCGATTTACCTATCTCTTCACCGTTAAGAGTATACCAGCAAGAATCCAGATTAGAATCTGTTACGTTAATGTCGAATTTAACCACGCTTGTGTCAAAGAACCAGCTGTTATTCGGCGGGTTCAGGATCGAGACTGAAGGAGCGATCGAATCAATGTTGAAGTTCCTTGTCGCGCTGCTCTGGTGCCCCACTGTGTCATTTGCGTATACTGTAAGGCTATTTGGGCCTTCAACCAACCCTGGGATTGAAGTCAGGTTTACACAGTTTGTCAGATTTTGCACAGATCCTGTATTGAGGACATACCAGCACTTGTCTATCCTTAAATCTGAAGCGATGTAATTCAGGCCTATCGAAGTTGAGTTGTAATATCCATCCTCTGAAGGACTGTTTATTATGATCTCAGGGACTGTTGTGTCAACGAAGAATATTATCGAGACGCTGTTCTGGTTGCCTGCTGTGTCATTGGCATAAAGAGTCAGGTTGTTCTGGCCTTCAGAAAGGCTGTTTAGAGTAACATTAACACATTGCTTTTGTCCCTGAGTTGGATAAACCGGACTCCCTCCGTTAAGGATATACCAGCACGTGCCTCTGTTTGCGTCAGAAGCGACATAGTTGAGGTCAATGCTATCTACAGTGTACCAGCTATTGTTGCCTGGGCTCTGGATTGACAGTGTTGGCGCGGTTGTATCAATGTTGAAGTTGACAGTCGCGCTGGCCTGGTTTCCCGCTGTGTCGTTGACATAAACTGTTATGTTGTTGAGTCCCTGGGCCAATCCTGCTATTGAGGACAGGTTCTGGCATGAGGATATTGCCGTGTAGTTCGCAACTGTGTTGAGGACATACCAGCATTTGTCCCTGTTTGCATCTGTGGCAATATAATTCAACGGCACAGATGTGTTATACCATTTGTTTTGTATAGGGGATGAGACAGAGATTGTTGGGTTTGTTGTGTCATAATAGAACTGGATCAATGCCGTTTGGTTCTGGTTCCCTGCCGTGTCATTGACGTATATGGTCATGTTGTTTAATCCTTGAACCAAACCGGTTATTGAGGACAGGTTCTGGCATGAGGATATTGCCGCATAGTTCGCAACTGTGTTGAGCACATACCAGCATTTGCTTACCTGGATGTTATCCCCAACAGCATAATTCAGCGGCACCGATGTGTTGTACCATTTGCTTTGTATTGGGGAAGTTAGCGAGATCGTTGGGTTTACTGTGTCATAATAGAACTGTATTAGTGCCGTTTGGTTCTGGTTTCCCGCTGTGTCATTAACATATATAGTTATGTTGTTGAGTCCCTGGGCCAATCCTGCTATTGAGGACAGGTTCTGGCATGAGGATATTGCCGTGTAGTTCGCAACTGTGTTGAGGACATACCAGCACTTGTCCACAGCAACATTATCGCTTACAACATAGTTCAGCGGAACAGATGTGTTATACCATTTGCTTTGTATTGGGGAAGTTGGCGAGATCGTTGGTTTTGCTGTGTCATAGTAAAACTGTATCAGTGCCGTTTGGTTCTGGTTTCCTGCCGTGTCATTGACGTAAACTGTTATGTTGTTCTGGCCCTGGACCAATCCTGCTATTGAGGACAGGTTCTGGCATGAGGATATTGCCGC
>Ga0315275_10002633_pt1 | contig 16290 bp, 13 predicted proteins | sample YL17G03_0_MG_FD_205557 | JGI IMG/M metagenome (GOLD analysis project Ga0315275, IMG submission 205557) | Sediment microbial communities from Yellowstone Lake, YNP, Wyoming, USA - YL17G03_0 | ecosystem: Environmental > Aquatic > Freshwater > Lake > Sediment | place: USA: Wyoming | collected... | reverse complement strand
ATTCAGCACGAGGTTTTCCCCCATCACCGCCAGCCCAACTAATCCAAAATCAGCTTTTTCTTGCATTGTCGTTCTTCCGTTTGTTTTTGTAAGTGATAAAGATCAATCGAATGTACTCACGCAAAGCTCGCCAAGAGACCGGTATTCTAGATACCTTTGCGTTCTTTGCGCCTCTGCGTGAGAATTCTTTAGATCGGATTTATTCAGTAGAGAATCCCAAGCCGCGAGCCAACGCTCGAGCGTCAGCAGTCGCATTCTGCAACCTGACAGTATATGCGGTAAACTCCCTGCGCAACGGATAGTCTCCCCGCTGCTTCTCAAATGTTTGCGGTGATTCCCTGAGCCTTCGGTCATCTGCGAGGATATCATAGGTGTGTCGGACGAGTCGCACAAACATTGCCTGCCGGCTTAGTCCCGTGCAATCCAACTCTATTATTGGCCGTTCTGGTGGCGGCACAGTGGCAGGAACCCAGGTATTGAGATTCAGACCGAAAAAGCGGCTCAAGGCCTGGATGCTCATAGACGTGCCATTCGCCTTCCCATCAGCGGAATATCCCGCAATATGCGGCGTACCAACATCGACGAGATCGAGCAAATCCCGATCAATTTCAGGCTCGTGTTCCCAAACATCCAGGATGCAAGCCGCAAGGTTCCTTTTCCGCAGGCACAATTTCAGCGGACCGGTATCGATCACTTCGCCCCTCGACGAGTTGATAAGGATCTGCTTTCTCTTCAGTCGCGACAGGAAGCTGTCATTCCCCATGTGAAATGTCTTGTCGATACCGTCATGGTTCAGGGGAACGTGAAGAGTGATAATATCCGACTCCTCCACAATCGTTTCAAGAGATACGAAACCGACTGATCCTTCTTTGCGTTCACGCGGAGGGTCATTCAGCAAGACACGCATTCCGATCGCCTGACAGAGCTTCGCGACTTTGCTGCCGACATTGCCGACACCCACAACGCCGATGGTCTTTTGTGCAAGCGTCAGGTCCAGTTTCTCCGCGAGGTGCACGAGCGCACCGGCAATGTACTGTTGCACCGATGAAGAGTTGCACCCTGCCGCATTCGTCCAGGAGACGTTATGCGCTTCACAATACCCCGTGTCAATGTGGTCGAACCCGATTGTGGCAGATGCAATGAAACGTACCCCCGTTCCCTCAAGCAGTTCCTTGTTACACTTCGTCCTTGTCCGGATGATCAGAGCATCAGCGCTGAGCAGGTCCCTTCGGGAGATTTCCCGTCCCTCCAGATACACTACCTCAGCGTATTTTTCCAGAACCCCATTGATGAAGGGAATCTTTTTGTCGATGACAATTTTCACAGAGGGTACCGTGGGCGGTGTGAGAGGACGGCGTTCGGTGTCACTTGAATCGGTCCTTATGAGCCCACAATCCAAGTGCGGGATTCGAAATGTAGAACACCTTCTCCCCGTCAGGCATTACATTGAAACCGTCGGTGAGTTTTTGGGGGTTGTACTTTTCCATTGTATCACGCAGCTCAGTGTATCTGAAATTCACGCTCTCAATCTCTTCTTTCGTCAGATGCCCCGGAGCGTACGTGATGGAGAATCTGTTCTCTGCTGAGCCATGAATCAGGTGAGCCGCAGCGCTCAGGTTGTTTCTCAGGTCCTCATTGTTCTTCACGAATTCTAAAACTTCCGGAGTGGTGACATAGCCGTATTTGCGAATCAGGGCATCGATTTGTTTATCCTCGCCAAACTCTTTCAGTGCTGGAGCAAGTACAACGAGTTCACCGCCGTCGGCAATGGCCATTCGTGTCCGGTAGATACTCTTGTTGCCGAGCCATGTGCTCTTGAATTCGGATGGATCAAGATACACCACGACTTTCTTCAGCGGCTCATCGATCAATTGAAAGTTCACCTTGAGCGACAACGCTGACGCCAGGTTGAAGCATTCCATGTCATCGCCGATATAGAGACCCCGTACTTTTAGTTTTCCATCGTCGCCACGAGCGATGACCGTCAGAACATAGATAATCGGCATGTGTTTGGCGAAGTGCTCGGATGCATAGTTCAAGACGCGCCGTACAGGTGTATCCGCCCGACCCATCATCCGCTCCATGCCGTACACCGCGCCGAGGAAGTGGCTCTTATTGATTCCTTCGGGTCCACCTGTCCCTATGAAGACGTTTTTGTTGTAGCCCGCCATACCGATGACTTCGTGCGGGACGACCTGACCGATCGACAGGATCAGGTCGAAGTTACCGTCCACAAGAAGCCTGTTGACCTGCGCTTTCCAAGGGTAGCTGAGCTTCCCTTCCGACTGTTGATGAATGAATTCGGCTGGCACTTCTCCAAGCGTGGCAATGTCTTTCCGCCAATCATGTATACGAAACAGACTTCGCGGCGTGTTACCAAACATCGTCTGGATATCAGAATCCGACATTGCGGAATGGGTGCCAAGAGCAGGAAGGATGTCGGTGAGCCTACTACCGTAGTACTCCCACACCAGCCGCGTAAGAATGCCAGCGTGCGAGTGAAATCGTGTATAATCCGGCGGAATTGCAAGCACTTTGTTTCGCGCGCCGAGCTTCCCAAATGCTTCCGAGAGACCGATTCTCAGGCCTTCCTCACCAAGCGAATCGTTCTCCGAACCCCTTCTATAAAATACCATACTTTCCTTCGTCCCTACCGTTTGATCCTGGCTGAGCCGCCCCCCATCACATGCCTGATTTCTTCCATCGTCACCATGCTGGTGTCGCCACGAGTCGATTGAAGAAGCGCTCCATGCGCTGCCCCCATTTCCACACACTCTTGCGGTGTCATACCGTGGAGGAGTCCACAGATGAACCCGCTGCAAAAACCATCGCCCCCGCCCACGCGATCTTCAATTTCAAGGTTCTCGTATTTCCTCGATTGATAGAACGTTCCGTCATAATACATGATTGCAGACCAGTTGTTGACGAGCCCGCTCACTACTTCGCGGAGGGTTGTCCCTACGGCCTTCACGTGTGGATAGGCTTTGACAACCTGTTGTACCATCTTCTTGTAGCCTTCGATCGGCAACTGCTTCAGGTTCTCGTCTGTTCCTTCAACCTCGAAACCAAGCACCTTCTGGAAGTCCTCTTCATTTCCGATGAGGACATCGATAAACGGAATGAGTTTCTTCGTTTCCTTAATCGCTTTTTTTGAAGACCACAACTTACTGCGGAAATTGAGATCATAGCTGACGATCGTGCCCGCGTTGTGAGCTGCTTTCATGGCTTCGTGCGCGACTGCTGCGCAGCTGTCGCTCAATGCCGTGAGGATTCCTCCTGTGTGGAACCAGCGAACTTTCCGTTCCCGGAAGATGCGCTTCCAATCAACATCTCCTGGCTTCATGTGGGCGATCGCCGTATGACCGCGGTCATAGAGAGTGACGCTTGCGCGGACTCCAATGCCAACTTCTGTGAAATTCAGTCCGATTCGGTCGGCCCGCCCTGAGCCATCGTAGGGAACCCAGACGATCTCACTGACATCCATTCCACTTGTACGCGCATGATTCTGGATGAAGTGTCCGAGGGAATTGTCAACGAGTCGTGATACCCAGCCAGTTCGCATTCCGTAACGGGCAAGGGCGTATGCTACATTATACTCCCCCCCGCCGGCATAGGCTTCAAAGGTTGGGGTCAACTCGATGCGTTGATGTCCGGGCGGACTCAGCCGGATCATGCACTCGCCCAGAGCAAGAAGATCGAGACCTGTGTCTGTCGCTGCGAGAACTTTGAGACCCATATTTGTTCCTCTATCGTGTTTTCCGACTTTTCTTCGCTGGCTTCACTTTTCGCTCAAGCTGTGTGAGCTCGGCGCCTTCCCGCTTGCTCTGCCAGATGGCCCATGCGATCGCGACGGAACAGAGTAACGCAGCAAGTCCGCCAATAGTCTTCATCGCCCCTTGCAGCTCCGGCGCCACGAGCGCCGGCGTAATGACATTGTAGTTGAGAACGAGTCCCAGCGCCAGCAAGCTTACCATGTTCATGACTTTGATCAGCGGATTGATTGCCGGCCCTGCAGTGTCTTTCAGCGGATCGCCGACGGTGTCACCGGTAACTGCAGCTTTGTGCGCATCGGAACCTTTGCCGCCGTAGATACCGTCCTCAATCAGTTTCTTCGCGTTATCCCACGCACCACCGGCGTTGGACATAAAAACGGCGAGAAGTTGTCCCACGAGAATCATCCCTGCCAGAAATCCTCCCAATGCATAAGGACCCAGCAGAAATCCGACAACCAGTGGAGCCATGATCGCGAGGAATCCCGGACCGATGAGCTCTTTCTGTGCCGTGTTGGTGCAAATGTCGACAACCCGGCCATAATCAGGTTTTTTGGTTCCTTCCCAGATCTCGGGATCTCTGAACTGATCACGGCATTCGCGGACGATATCAAATGCTGCACGGCCAACAGCGCGGATCAGCATACTGCTGAACAGAAATGGGACAGCTCCTCCGATGAGAAATCCGATAAAGACCATCGGATCAGCAACTGTCAGTTTCCCCGACACTGCCAGATATTGCGCGGTCGTCATTTGATTAATTTTGTCTTCGCTTCCGACCGCGATCACGGCTATGAAGCTGGCAAAAAGCGAGACCGCCGCGATGACGGCTGAGCCAATGGCAATTCCTTTTGTTTCGGCCTTTGTTGTGTTGCCGACAGCGTCAAGATCTGCCAGAATTTGTCGTGCGCGCTTGTAGCTCCCCGGATTCGCCTGTTCCATCTCTTTCGGATCATAGCCCATTTCACCGATACCGTTGGCGTTGTCTGCCACTGGCCCGAAGACATCCATCGAAATGGTGTTTCCTGTCAACGTTAACATTCCAATACCGGTCATCGCAATACCGTACGCGATGAACAACGGAGGCGTTCCTGCGTAGATGAGCACAGAGATCATGATTGCAGTCGCAATAACAATGATGGCAGCAACAGTGCTCTCATAACCGACGGCGAATCCCTGGATGATGTTTGTCGCATGACCGGTGGTGCACGCTTTCGCAAGACTTTTCACCGGAGCATGCCCCGTGTGGGTGTAGTAACTCGTGACCTTGTTCAAGGCAACCGCAAGGAACACGCCAATGAGACACGTAAGGGCGGGGCGAAGATCAAGTCCCGGAATACCCCACGAGAACAACGAAGCGAGCATGTTTGGGTCGCCGTTTGGAAATCCCGCAGCGGCCATGGGATTGACAAGGAGATACGCTGCGTCGAAATGAAGATAGTAGTACCCAAGGACAAAGAAGCCAACGACGCTGATCACTGAACCGATCCAGAATCCGCGATGCACACTCTTGAGTGCTTTGTCGGAGGAATCGTGTGCTCCCGCTTTGACCGTGTAGGTACTGATGATAGATCCAAGAACACCGATACCCCGGACGAGCAGAGGGAAGATGACCCCTTTATGTCCGAAGCTCGCCATTCCCAGGATCATCGCTGCAACGATCGTGACTTCATAGCTCTCGAAGATATCTGCTGCCATACCAGCGCAGTCGCCAACGTTGTCACCGACATTATCAGCTATCGTCGCCGCATTGCGGGGATCGTCCTCGGGGAGATCTTTCTCAATCTTCCCAACGAGATCCGCTCCCACATCGGCTGCCTTGGTGTAAATGCCGCCACCAACGCGCATGAAGAGAGCAAGAAGCGTCCCGCCAAATCCAAACCCGAGCAGTGCTTCGTATGCTTTCTCGCCGAAGAAGAGGAAGATGATCGTTCCACCGAGGAGACCCAATCCATCGGTGAGCATTCCAGTGACGGTTCCAGTCCGGTAGCCGAGCTGCATCGCTTTTCCATACCCATGCATGGCTGCTGCCGCCACACGAAGGTTTCCTATCGTCGCCAACCGCATGCCGACGAAGCCTACGGTCCAGCTAAAGAGGGCGCCGAAAAGGAATGCGATGGCCCGCCCCCAGCGAAAGGCATCTGCCGCACCCGTATAGGTCACAAACAAAAGAAGTGTGATGAGGATAATCAGCGGCCCGATCCGCTTGAACTGCGCGCCAAGGTATGCGTTTGCCCCTTCGCGCACAGCCGCTGCTATTTCCTTCATCCTGTCCGTCCCGGAGTCGGCTTTATAGACCTGTCGCACGAGAAGCAGGGCATACAGCAGTCCGGCCACTGCGATCCCCAGAACGAACAGAAGACTCGCTATCTCCATGGGAGTATATTTTGGATCGCTGAAGAGCGAAAATGGAGAGAAGTGAGTCGATTCGCCTGCCACCACCGCTGTTGCCACCTTTGTCGTGTCCTGGCTATAGCCGATCTGCCAGATATACACAACAGCAAAGAGTACCATCATCAACACCAAGTACGCGTGCCGGACGGTTTCCGATTTGAAGGCTTGTCGTAGTGATTTCATCGCAACACCATTTCTCATTGAACATCATGTGGAAGTCAGTGATAACAGTTGCTACGCAGCGAAGACCACTGGATCTCCATCCTGGGATTTGCAGACCCGCGATGGGGCGCCGCAGAATCCAGATCGGGTGTGCTCATCACACCGTTCGTTTCTCTATGAAATAAGGCTCTCCGATGCCGACCTCCACCACTTCGCGTACTCCACTTCCAGGATTCGGCGATCGGGGAACGGGTAGAACTTCAATTCTTTCTGATCACCAATGAAGAACCCGCGCCGGATGGTGCGGAAGAAGGCGTGATGCCGTGGTGATCGAGAGACAGTTTTTGTCTTCTTACCACTCCCCTTCTCAAGGTCGTTTACGCAGTCGATCAGATGGAGTGGATCGGGGTACGGCAGGTATCCTGCCAGTTGACCGGTTTCGTCGCGGTCAAGAAGCATATCAACAAAGAACAACCGGGGAACATTGACGGGGTTGCCCGGGTCCGTCATGAACTTCAGGAATGCCGCCGGGGCAAGCGCCGACACAACAAGCGGGAAGACTGGGCAGAGTTCCTCATAGAGATTCGATCCACGAACTTCCTGTTTAGCATCATAGGGGGCCGAATCGAGCGCCATCACGCGTCCATCCGCTGTGCAGAGGTAGAGTTTGCCGAACACCGAAACATCGAGATGCTCCAACACGCGATAGACGGAAATGTACTTGCTCCGCTTGGGACTTCCATCCACATGCGGCACACAGCGCTGTTCAAGATCATTGAGTTTGAAGTAGCTACTCTTCAGGGCGGGATCGATTTCGAAGAAGAGCACGTTTCCACGCGCGTTCTTCTGAGTGCCCACCGCCATATATCGTCCGAATGCCTCCGGCTCCAGGTGCGATGCCACGAGGGCTTCAAAGCGATAACAGAGCATGTACAGGTGAATTTTCATGAAGACCTCCCAAAGTACCAAGCGGTACTGTTGTGCTGCTTTTTCGTTGTAGTTGACGAAGGATACAACTGAGCTGCCACAACAGCGGGGGTGTTCATATCCCCGCCTGCAGACTTTTCTTACCGAACAAATCTCCACCAATCGTAGTACTTGTTTTCCAGATCACTAAGCGACGGCATGGGATAGAACAAAAGATCGCCCCCAACGGCAAACCAGAATCCGTGCCTGACGAGCGCGTACGAAGCTTCGAGAAGCGTTGTGCTCAGGCTGATCGTTTTCGTTTTCTTGCTCGTCTGGCCCTTCAATTCCAGCAAATAGTCATAGATACGAGCCGGATTGGTTTCGGGAATTGGAGAATACATGATCTCGCGATTTCTGTTCTTTTCCAGAAATTCATCAACGTTGAACTCGTATTGGGTGAAGCAGATCTTCGGGGCACCTTTGGATTTCGTTTCACTTGTGATGTATTTTCCGAATGACCGCTGGTCGAATATCGACGCCACCAGATTAGAAAGCGGGGTGATCTCCTGGTAGATCCGGACCAATCCCGGTTCATTAACCGCCGTGTACGGTTTTGGCTGAAGCTCAAGGGCTTTCCCGTTTGCGGTCACGAGATACAGGCTCTTCAATGCTTTCAGATCTACGTGCTCCAACACAGCGTATGAACAGATGAATTTTGTCTTCTTTGGCTTACCATCCGGGTGAGGCACCGTGAGCGCAAGGTATTGATCGATTTCGAAGTAGGGATTTCTAAAATTGATGTCAACTTCTGCAAAGATCACTTTTCCTTTGTAGTGCTTCGCACTGCCGACGGTGTAGTGCTCGGCGAATTCCTGCGGACTCAGCTGCGAGGCCACCAGTGCGTTGATGGGAAATACAATCATATAAAGATGTTTACCGTGCTCTGCCATGGTCCTTCCTCCGTGTTGCGTTATTGTTCTAGCTGGGCTTGATCTTTGTTCTGAGTTCTGAGTTCTGAATTTTTTCTAATCGTCAATCGAAGATTGGAAGTTGGAAATCTCTTTTGTGCCTTCTACCTTTGAATACGCGCCGATCCGCCCTTCGCGAAGGAGCGTACTTGTTCCAATGTTACCATTGTCGTGTCACCGGGGGTTGTTGTCAGCAATGCTCCATGCGCCCACCCCAGTTTTACCGCCTCTTCGGGCGTTTCCCCAGCAAAGAGTCCATAAAAAAGTCCGGCTGCAAATCCGTCGCCGCCGCCAACGCGGTCTACAACATCGAGCTCGCACGTCGGCGCCACGTAGCTCTGACCGTTCATCCACGCTACCGCTCTCCAGCTGTGCCGGTTTGTTGAATGTACTTCGCGCAGCGTCGTGGCGACCACTTTGACTTGCGGGTACTTTGCCGTGACCTTATCGATCATGCCGAAGAAGACCTTTGGGTCGAGTGCCGATGTGACAGCCACCTCGGGACCGGAAATTCCCAATCCTTTTTGCAGATCCTCTTCGTTGCCGACGAGGACATCAACATTTTGAACGATGCGACTGATGACTTCTGCCGCCTTTTGGCCTCCGCCCCAGATACTCCAAAGTTTTTCGCGAAAATTCAAATCGAAACTTATGATAGCCCCGGCTTTCTTCGCCGCCTTCATTCCCTCGATGATCACTTCACCCGTTGTCTCCGAAAGTGCTGCGAAGATGCCGCCGCTGTGAAACCAACGGACGCCCCCCGCAAAGATCGCGTTCCAGTCGAAGTCACCAGGCTTGAGCTGCGCAGCGGCTTCATTCGAACGGTTATAGAACACCACCGGGGGGCGCACACCGTGTCCCTGGTCGCTGTACACCGTTGCCATGTTGGGACCGTTGACACCATTGTGCTTGAATCGCTTGTAGTAGGATTTCACTCCCATCGCTTTCACGCGTTCGGCAATCAAATCGCCGATGGGATAGTCAACCATTGCGGTTGCGATTGCCGTATTCAACCGGAAGCAGTCGGCAAGGTTTGCCGCAACGTTGAACTCTCCCCCGCTGACATGAATCTTACACTCCGTTGCTTTCCGAAAAGGAATGATCCCCGGATCGAGACGATTCACCAATGCACCAAGGGAAACCAGATCAAGTGCACCATCCGGACGAATATTCAAACCGCTGCTCATACCATGCTCCTTGTTTTCGCTAAAGTACCCATGATTTGTGAGTTTTCCTATACACCCGAATACGCCGAGAAACCTCCGTCAATCGGAAGCACCACCCCCGTCACAAATTCCGACGCCGGTGACAGGAGCCAGAGCATTGCGCCCAACAAATCCTCCGGTTTTCCAAAGCGTCCCATGGGCGTATGATCCATGATCTTTTTTCCACGCAGCGTAAGTCCCCCCGTCTCCTTGTCGGTCAGGAGAAAACGGTTTTGGTCGGTCAGGAAGAAACCGGGAGCAATGGCATTCACGCGAATGTTGGGAGAATACTCCTGTGCCATATGAACCGCAAGCCATTGTGTGAAATTGCTTACGGCAGCCTTTGCCGCCGAATAGGCAGGAATGCGCGTGAGCGGACGAAAGGCATTCATGGACGAGACGTTGAGAATGATCCCTTCCTTTTGATCGGCCATGTACTTTCCGAACACCTGGCATGGGAGAATTGTGCCGAGGAGATTCAGGTCCGAGACGAATTTCAGACTTTCCGTCGGCAGACTGAAGAACGACTGCTCCGGATTTGTCGTGGCTTTAGGATTGTTACCTCCCGCTCCGTTAATCAGAGAATGAACGTGCCCGAAATGCTTAACGATTTCAACGGCCGCCTGCTCCAGGCTTTCCCGATTCAACACATCGCCTTTGACAACGAGGTATTTCGCATTGTTGTCGAAGCGACGGATGACCTGATCGGCCAGAGCCGGTTCCCGATCAAGAATGACGACATTCGCATTGCATCCTACGAGAGCACATGCCATTTCGCCGCCAAGGACGCCTGCGCCACCTGTAATCACGATGGTTTTACCTGTAAAGTCATATTGTTTCAATAGTTCTTGGATATTCATAAGAGTACCTGACTGTATTGATGTTCTATTCTCATAACCTGGATTTCCAGCAGTTTGTCAGAGCTCAACTTGCTCAAGCTGCGGTGCGAGCCGATTGAAAATATACAGCGCCAGCAAATAGACCGAGCCGCAAATGCCAAACAGCACCATGTAAGAGCCCGTGAGCTGGAGGATGAATCCCGCCAGGGTGGCGATCAACATACCGCCAATCGCACCGGCCATGCCACCCAACCCCACGATCGATCCAATGGCCTTACGGGGAAACATATCTGATGTTGTGGTGAACAAGTTGGCAGACCATCCCTGATGCGCCGCGGTCGCCAGACTGAGCAGCGCGACAGCAATCCACAACTCCGATGCCTGAGATGCCAAAACGATCGGCACAACACATATCGCACAAATAAGCATTGCCGTTTTCCGACCTTTGTTTACAGACCATCCCCGCTTGATAAGAGACGAGGACAACCAGCCGCCGCCAACACTTCCAACATCAGCCATCAGGTAGATGATGATCAGGGGAGGACCGATCTTGTCGAGGGTCAGCCCAAAAGTGGTATTGAGATACTTGGGCACCCAATAGAGATAGAACCACCATATTGGATCCGTCATAAACTTTGCGACGGCAAAGGCCCAGACCTGTTTGTGTTTCAGGAGTGTCAACCAGGGGATTTTGACCGGCGGGTCCGGCGGATCGCTCTGGATGTACTTCAGTTCTTCGGAGGTGAGGCGCTTTTGTTCTTCCGGTTTCCGATACAATGCCACCCAAAAGAAAATCCACAAAAATCCAATCGCTCCAGTGGCGATAAATGCCATTTGCCAACCGTAGGTCAGAGCGATCCATGGGACGGTCAGAGGAGCGATGATTGCCCCCACGTTTGAGCCGGCGTTGAAAATGCCGGTTGCCAAAGCCCGCTCCTTTTTGGGAAACCACTCGGCTACCGTCTTGATCGAGGCTGGGAAGTTTGCGGATTCACCGAGACCGAGCGAAAATCTTGCGAGTGCAAAACCAACAACCGATCGGGCAAGTGCATGTCCCATCGCAGCTACGCTCCAGACAGTGATCGCCACGGCGAAACCAATTCTTGTCCCAAACTTGTCGAGGAGCCTCCCGATCACCACCATACCGAGTGCATACGCGGCCTGAAAAGCAGTCACTATATTTCCGTAGTCAATCTCGTTCCACCCGATCTCGCGCTGAAGATCAGGCGCAAGGATGCCAAGCACCTGTCGATCGATGTAGTTGATGGTGGTTGCGAAAAACAACAGTGCGCAGATCATCCAGCGATAGCGACCGGGCGATTTTGCTGTTTCCCTGGTTTCTGTCATCTGCGAGCTCCCTTTCAAAACGTTGTCTGTGACCTCTGCTTCAGTGTATTCTAAAGTCTGTATGCCCTCTTGACGAGTCCATTTGCCAGATCGTAGATCATTTCCTTCGCTTCGTCGAAGTCTATAATGTGCTTGGCAACAAGTCCAGCCAGGAAGTTGGAATCGACACGCCGCGAGAGATCGTGGCGGGCGGGGATGGAGACAAACGCCCTCGTGTCATCATTGAAGCCGGCAGTATTATAGATGCCTGCGGTCTCCGTCACCATCGAACGGAACCGCATCATTCCTTCAATACTGTCGTGGAACCACCACGGCGGACCCAACTTCATTGCCGGATAGTGACCTGCAAGCGGCGCAAGCTCCCTCGCGTATGTCGATTCATCAAGCGTGAAGACAATGACCGTGAGTCTGGCATCGTTTCCATACTTATTCAAGAGTTCTTTGAAGTTGTGCGTATACTCTGTCTGCATCGGGATGTCGCATCCTTTGTCAGGACCGTACTTGTCATAAACGACGCGATTGTGATTCCGGTCGGATCCCGGATGAATCTGCATGACGAGGCCGTCTTCTATGCTCATCCTCGCCATCTCCATCAGCATGTGACCCGTAAACTGCGCCGCATCCTCGGACGTCACCTGACCCATGAGCGCCCTCTGAAAGATCCGTTCCCCTTCTCCTTTCGTGAATTCACGCGTGTACGGTGAAGAGACCCCATGATCTGTTGAGACAGCGCCCAACGACTTGAAAAACGCCCGACGGTTCTCGAGCGCCTGGATGAACCTGCTGTACGACGTAACGTCGATTGCGGATCGCTCGGTCAGGAGGTCGATGTTCGCCTTCCAGTTCTTAGCCTTCATGTCTGTCACACCATCGGGCCGGAAGCAGGGAATGATGTTTCCTTTCCACCCGGATGAGCGGATTTTCTGATGCGTTTCGAGTGCATCGGTTGCAGCGTCCGTGGTTGACAGTACAGCAATGTTGAACCGATCAAAGAGCGCACGCGGTCTGAATTTGACCAGCTTGAGTTTTTCGTTGATCTCATCATAAATCTCGATTGCCGTGGATCCACTGAACCGCTTCTTGATACCGAACACTTCGGAGAACTCATAGTTCAGCCACAAACCCGTCGGCGTTCCGCGGAACAGGTAATAGTTGTCCCCAAAGAGCTTCCAAATCTTCTTTGCATTCGTCTCCGCCGATGACCCGTCAAGAGGGCGAACTCCCATGGATTCCAGCGGTATGCCCTGCGAGTAGAGCATCCGGTAGATATAATGATCCGGTATTAAGAAGAGTTCTGCTGGGTTCGGGAAAGGATTGTTTTCGACGAACAAGTTGGGGTCGACATGCCCGTGTGGGCTGATGATCGGGAGGTTCTTGACCGACTGGTAGAGCTTTCGTGCTACGGCTCTGACCGAAGGATTAGGATCGAAGAACCGATCCGCGTTGAGTGTCAAACGAGGTTGTGGCTTTTTCATTGTCTCCGGTTCCAGACTATTTGCGCAATGCAGTCTCTAGGTTTGTTAGATGATATCGTTGACTTTGACACCGTCCATATCCTCGAAGACCTGATTCTCGCCCCCCATCGCCCAGATGAATGTATAATTCTGTGTTCCGGCACCCGCGTGAATAGACCAACTCGGATTGAGAACCGCCTGACGATTACGGACGATGATATGACGCGTTTCATCCGGCAGACCCATGAGATGCACGATCATCGAGCCAGGCTCGATGTTGAAATACATGTAGACTTCCGATCTGCGTTGATGCGTGTGCGGCGGCATTGTGTTCCAGATGCTTCCTTCTTCAAGTTCCGTCAGTCCCATCACGAGCTGGCAGCTCTTGATTCCGTTGGAATGGATATACTTGTAGATCGTCCGCTTGTTGGCGTCTTTCTGACTGCCCAGCCGGGCCGGTTCAGCATCAGAGAATCGCGCATGCCTTGTCGGAAATTCTTTGTGCGCCGGGTAGCTGACGAAGTAGAACATCGCTGGTGCGTCCGAACGGTTGCTCCGGAATTCAATTTCTTTCGCTCCGCGCCCAATGTACAGAGCGTCCTTGAATGCCATCGCGTATTCCTTGTCGTCGATTCTCACACTCCCTTCCGAACCCGTATTGATCACGCCGATTTCCCTCCGCTCAGCAAAGTACTCAGCGGCCATTTCCTTCTTGGTGCCGAGGAGCTTGAGCGCTCCTTTCACGGGGACGGCAGAACCTGTGATGGATCGGTCAATGTCAGAATAGACCATCGGGATTTCGTCAGGAACGAAAAGTTGATCGATGAGAAATGATTTCCGAAGCGCTTCGGTTGTCATTTCCCGAAAACCTCTGGGATCGGTCGAGAATCGGACTTCCATGGGATACTCCTCCTCGTTGCGGCACACCCTATGAATGAATAATCAAATCAGCTACTTCTTCTCTGTGATAGACTTGCATCGGAGCATAGCCTCGATGAAATAATAATCGGCATAGATGATGGAAACATCAACTTCCGATTGCGCCGGCCTGTTGCCAACTGAGTGGTTTAGAACGGCCTGCGAGTTCGTCCCTTCTGCCAGGTACGGAGCGGAGCACAATGAACCGAGAATCTTCTTTGCGGCCCCGAGGTATTTGACCCTCAGAGGATTTCCCTCAACGTACCGAGACAACTCAAAAAGGGCCGACGACGCGATAGCGGCGGCTGATACGTCGCGCGGCTCATTCGGAATTTCCGGAGCCAGGAAATCCCAGTAAGGGACATGATCAGACGGGAGATGACTGATGAAGTAATCCGCCGCCCGCTGCGCTGTCTCCAGAAAACGCGGATCTTTGGTGAATCGATATGTCATGGTATACCCGTAGATCGCCCACGCTTGTCCCCGCGCCCACACAGACTCGTCTGCATATCCCTGATGGGTGTTTCGCACTTTGACTTTACCATTCGTTGTGTCATAGCCAAGGACATGGTAGGTGCTGCCGTCTAGACGGAAGTGGTTATTCATTGTGGTTTCCGCGTGCTTGATCGCGATCTCTTTCAGCCTCGACGGGCCGCCGTTCTCTGCCGCCCAGAATAGCAGCTCCAAATTCATCATGTTATCGATGATGACCGGATAGTCCCACTTACGATTGTCCCACGACTTGATGCAACCTATTGTTGGATTGAATCTGGTGGCCAGTGTCTGCGCCGCTTGCAAGATCACCTTCTTATAGGGTTCTGATGGAAAGAGGCGATTGCCATTGCCAAAGCTATTGAAGACCATGAACCCGACATCGTGCGTGCCTGAATTGAATTGCTGGCCGGTGATGCCCGCTGTCCATCGCTCGGCTGCCGACTTAAAGACCGGGTCGCTTGTGTATTCATGCATATACCACAATGCGCCCGGAAAGAATCCACTGGTCCACTCGCTCGCTTCGCTCGTTTTCCACGATCCATCGGGCATCGTGCTTCGGGCAAACCTTGTGCTGTCTCGGATCTCCAGTGCAGTCCGTTTGATTTGCTGGCCTGCAAACATCAGCCCGTGCATGACACGCGCATCTAAGCTTTGAGCCCAATCGCTTTGGACTGTGAACGTCAGCAAGAGTGCTATCGCCAGATATTTCCTGTTCATCATGGGCACATTTTTGCACAATGTAGATTTACCGCGCAAGCCATCCCCCATCAACCACGAGCACATGTCCATTCACGTAATCTGAGGCTCGAGAAGCAAGGAACACAGCGACCCCGGCAAGATCCTGAGGCACTCCCCATCGTCCGGCAGGGATCCGGTCCAGAATTGCCTTCGAACGAACAGCGTCTTCGCGTAATGCCTTGGTGTTGTCGGTGGCCATGTATCCCGGTGCAATGGCATTTACATTGATGCCATGTACGGCCCATTCGTTGGCAAGAGCTTTCGTTATCTGCGCAACGGCACCTTTGCTTGCAGCATATGCCGGGACAATGACACCCCCCTGAAAGCTCAGCAACGAAGCGATGTTGATGATCTTGCCGGACTTGCGCTTCATCATATCGCGGGCCACCGCCTGACTGAAGAAGAAAACGGTCTTCGAGTTGACCGCCATGATATCATCCCAGTCTTTTTCAGAATAGTCTATTGCCGGCGTCCGGCGAATCGTGCCCGCGTTGTTAATGAGAATATCGATTTTGCCAAATGTCTCCACCGTCTTCTGCACGATCGATGGGATGGGCTCTATGGACATCAGATCGACTGCAAACGTCAGTGTTTTGCGGCCAAGAGACCTGATGACATCGGCAGTTTCGATGGCGTCCAGGCGATCGACAAGAACAACATCAGCTCCGGCCTCGGCAAGCCCGATAGCCATGCCTCTTCCCAATCCCTGATAGCCGCCAGTTACAATGGCCACCTTACTCGCGAGATCAAACGATTCTTTCATACAAGACCCTTCCATTGATTCAGTCCTAGGAACTCTTCTCCCTGCCGATGAAGCCTATTTCGGTTTGGCGGCCGCGAGAAAGTCTTCGCGTGCCGGAGTAAACACATCCAGGAGATCACCATCTTCAAGCGCGACCACACCGTGCTCCACATCCGGGGGAACAATGAAACTGTCCCCCTTCCTGAGGATTGTTTTCACTTGCGCAATTTGTACTTCGAACGATCCCTGCTCAACAAACGTGACCTGTCGGTGCGGATGCGTATGAACGTATCCTATCGCGCCCTTTGAGAATCTCACATGCACCATCATCAAATCGGAATCATAGGCA
>Ga0315275_10002632_pt1 | contig 16291 bp, 15 predicted proteins | sample YL17G03_0_MG_FD_205557 | JGI IMG/M metagenome (GOLD analysis project Ga0315275, IMG submission 205557) | Sediment microbial communities from Yellowstone Lake, YNP, Wyoming, USA - YL17G03_0 | ecosystem: Environmental > Aquatic > Freshwater > Lake > Sediment | place: USA: Wyoming | collected... | reverse complement strand
AACCAGGCCAGGATGCGGCGCTGGTAATCGGTCTGGTTTTTCGCCTGGCGCAGGCCGTGGTCCTCGCCCATGTAAGCCAGCATGACGACGTTCTTGTGGGCCCGCCGGGCGACGTTGTAGAGCTCGATGCCCTGATGCCAGGCCACGGTCCCGTCCTGGTCGCCGACCTCGAGGAGGAGGGGAACGGTCATGTTATGGGTGTTGAAATACGGGGAATTGTCGATATAGTCCTTCAAGTCCTCGTAGAGCGGGACTTCCATGCGCTCCTGGCCGGTTTCGATGTGATCGGTCTCGGCGATGCCCGAGCTCCAGTGATGGTCGCCGTAATAGCTGACCATGTCGATGATCGGCGCTCCGGCGACCGCGGCGGCGAAAATCCCGTGCGTGTTCGTGGCGATGAACGAGGTGTTGAAACCGCCCATCGAATGTCCGACGATGCCGATCCGCTTGGAATCGACGATCCCCATCTGCACCACTTTCCTCACCCCGGCCGTGATGCACTCGACCACCGACCATCCCGGCTGCCGCGGCCGGAAGACGATGTCCGGTTCCAGGACGAGGTAGCCCTGGCTGGTGAAAACGCTGAGGTTGTAGTAGCTGCGATCGGACGGCGCGACGTAGTTATGGACGGTCTGCGAGACCAGCTCATAATTGTAGACGATCATCGGATACTTTTTGCCCGGCTCATAGCCGGCCGGGTAGAGCAAAGCCGCCTGCAGCCGCCGGCCTTTGTCCGTCTTATACTCGATGAGCTCGCTCCGGCCCCAGGCATAGTTGCTCTGGAAGGGATTGGTCTTGGTCGCCGCTTTCGCATCCTTTAAGTCCGGGCCGCCGACGAAAATGTTGGGCGAGACGTCGTAATCCTGGAGGATATACCCATAGACCTCGGCCTCTTTGGCTTTGGCCAGCGATCCGACGCTCTTCTCGAGCCAGATCAATCGGGCGACTTCTCCGCTTGGTTTGAGGAGGGCGTAGCCGTATTTCTTTGTCCATTCCCCGTATAGGCTCAGGTATTGGGATTTACCGAGATCAATCCCCTGTTCGGCGGAGGACGGCCCGAATTCGCCCATCCCTCTTCCGCCGCCGCCCGCGGGCTCCAATCGGACCAGCCGATGGCGGACCTGTTCGGCCGCGCCGCTGGTCAGCTTTTGGGCTTTCGAACCGTCGGCCGCGACCTTCCAGAGGTCGTATTTATCGTAGAACAGGACGGCCGTGTCGTCCTTCGTCCAGCCCGCGACGCCGAAGGGCGGCTTTTGCTTGATCGTCTCGTCCGACTCCTTGTTGATGAAGGACACCGGCGCGGACTTGGTGATGCTGGTGATCGCCCGCGTGGCCAGGTCAATCGTCCAGTAGTGATCGTTCTGCAGGAACAGGAGATATTTTCCGCCCGGGCTCGCCTGCACATAGCGATCGTTGATATTGTCTTTGAGTTTCGTCCGCGCGCCGGTCGTGAGATCGACGAGATAGAGGTCGGCGGTGGGCCGGCCGATCGTCCGGTCGAAAGCGTACTTCGACCACTCGGCGAGGTAGGCGAAATGCGTCCGCCGGATAGGCGCCACCTGCTCGTTGACCGGGTCTTTGCCGAGCTGGACGAACTTGCCGCTGTCAAGGTGCCAGGCGGCAAGCATATTCCGGCGCCGGTCCGCGGCGGCGCTGAGCTTCTGGCGGGGCATGACGAAGACGTCTTTAGCGTGCCAGATCTCGACTGTCGAAGGCTCATCGACGGCGGCGGTGGCGCCGCTTCGAGCCGTCCGCTCCGCCGGCTCCTTGTCCGCGGCGGTGTCGGCCCCTTTTTCCGCCTTGGCCGGGGGCGCGGGCTTGTCGTCCCACTTGGCCGTCCCGAGGAAAATAATTTTACCGTCATCCGACCAGGATAGTCTGCGGAACGATACGGTCCGCATCCCGGCCGGGAACGCGGGATCGGCTGTGGGGTCATAGGTCCTCTGCCGTTCGGCTTTTGCGTTGATTTCCGTCCAGGACAGCAGGACCTGCGTCGGGCCGTCCATACGCTCATCGGTCTTGGCCCGGAAAACGGCCAGATCGGCCGCTTCCTTCCGCCAGGCGAGGTCCGTATAGATCGAGGGCGATGAATCCAGGACGCGCAGTACGCTCGTCGCAGGATCGAAGAGATGCACAGCGTTTCCCGTTTTGCCCTCGGCGCTGATGATCATGGCCAGGAGGTGGGTCCGCTCGGCGTCCTGCCAGGCAAACTGAGAGACGTTGCCGAAGGTCGTGTCCCGGCCGGAGGCGAGTTGGCGGACGATGAGCGTCGTGCCGGGCCGTTCCTCGGCCGCATCCGGTGCTCCCGGAGCGCCGGGACCGCTCCGGGCCGCGGGAGCCGCGGAGGCCGGAGTACGAGCAGGCGCATAGCGCTGCATGGCCAGGAAGGCGCCGTCGGAACTGAAGGCGAAAGCCTCGATGCCCTCGATGGTCGAGGTCTCACCCGAGGCGAGGTTCAACAGGCCGAGTTTGTTTTGAACGGGCTTTTGCTCGCCTCGCAGCTTCTCCTGCTCGGTTTCGGATTGGCCGATGCTGTAGGCCAGCCACTTCGAATCGGCGGAGTAGACCGGCTGAGCGCCGAAAGCGGCGACTTTCGTCGTGTCATCGACGAGCTTGGTGATGCGCAGTTCGTTCAAGCGGTTGGAGCGGTTGATGGCGTAGACGAGCCACCGGCCGTCCGGCGAGAATCCTCCCCGCGCGCCCGCCGGGGCCAGGGCCTGCCATTTGCCGTAATCGACGAAAGTCGCCGGCGGTTTGGTCTGCGCGCCGGCGGCAATGGCGAGAACTAAAAAGACGATAAGAGCGGTCACGGGAATTCGTTTCATCTTTCACCTTCCTTGCGGGTCCGCGAAATGGGGAGGACCGAACCAAAAACCGATTCCTCGGCATTCGGACGGCTCGCTCGAACGGGAATCATGGATCAGTCCAGTATCGTATTGGGGCGAATCGAGGATGTCAATTACCGCCAGGGTATAAGGATTTACTTTTTAGCTTATTAAGAATTTGCTTTTTTGCGCTGCGCGACTTTCGCTCCCATCAAGCTCGGAATCGATCCAGCCCTTCACGAGAGAAGGATCTTCCCGGCTGCGGATCGACGTCTGTCAGATTTGGATGGCATTGACATCTTTAATATCAGCCCATATGATTTAAGACTGCCGAGATCGATATGAATCAGGCCAATGACGCCGCGCCGATATTTAAAGAAAAGGAGGGAAAAAGATGAAAAGGCTATTTTTGCGGGGTTCTCTATTTCTCATCCCGGCGATATGCGCCATCGCCGTGTCGGTATTGGCTTCTGGCTCAACACCGGATAGTAAAGCCTTTCGGGTTACGACAAGTCCTAGGTATGATAGAAATCCCAGCTTCTTTAAAGCGGACGATGGCACGTATTGGCTTTTCTTCGCAAGAGGACGCAATTCGATTGGGATTCGTGGAATGAATGGATACGACCCTGATTATGATTCTTACGACATCTACTATAAGACGGCAAGAAACATCCAGGCTTTACAGAGGGCAACGGAGAAGCTTTTGCCGGGAAGCGACCAGGTGACATTCAACACGCAAAGGGATGTTGCGGCACTTCAAGCGAGTGACGGTAGGATATGGGTATTCACATCAAGCGGATATGCACCGTCAAGCGACCCGCGGGTTTTCTATTATACGTATGAAGGTAGTGCCTGGTCTGGTCCGACATCAATTGAAAACACGGCCTATGCCGGACATATTCATGCCCTGGAAAATAATGGCCAGATTTATGTTTTCTTTGATGCCTGGGATTATCAACTTAAAGTAACGCGTTGGAACGGCGTGAATTGGTCTAGCCCGGCGATGATATCTGCAAAAGCCACCCTTGCCAAAGCAACTGTCGAGGGCGGAATGTTTTACGCTGTCTGGTCTTATGTGGACATGAACGCCAACGAATACGGCAAGTACATTGGTCTTTCGACTTCTGCCGATGGAATGACCTGGACAAATCACGGAGAAATCGCTTCATGGCCAGGTGCAACGAATTGGGATCCGGTTTTGGCCAAAGATGGAAGAATTTTCAGACTTTTCTGGGCTCCCGATGCTGGAGTCGAAGGGCAGTTCATCGCAATGTCGACTTCGGAAAATCCGACCAGCCCAGCTTCATGGTCTACGCCCGTTAAAGTCACGACTGCGTCCTATGGCGCTATCACCTGGTGGGACTTTTGGCCGCAAGTGTATTCTGACGGATTGAGCTACCTTGCTTACACTTCAGAGAGAAACGACGCCGGTACGAATATGGGCGATGCCAATATCTGGATGATGCACATAAAAAATAACCTTTAGGTTGTTTCGTCATTGCGATAGCTCCAAAACGGGCGAGATGTTCAGCACGCGAAGCCGCTCTATTGACATTTAAAAAGAGCGCTCTTCTGTGATATATTATTGTCAAGGTATGACAATGTTGACCAGAAATAACGGGAGGGGGAAATGACATTCACCATAAACGAAAGGGATAATGTCGTCATCGTCAAGATGGAAGGCGAACACAGGCTTACGGAATTGCCTCCGCCCGCCGTCACACTCCAAAAATTAGTGAAAGAGCAGCTCGAGGCCGGGAAAACAAAATTCATCTTCGACTTTAAGAAAGTCGATTTTATCGACAGCTACGGCATCGGCGATCTCGTCGCCAGCTATGTCTCGGCCCAGAACAAAGGCGCGAAACTGAAAATCATGAATCTGTCCCCGAAGGTCCGCATGGTGATCAGCTACTGCGGAATTCAGAGAATCATCGAAATATACGAGGACGAAGAATCCGCCGTCAAGAGTTTTTGTTGACGTGACCCGCGTTCCGTATCCAGCCTTTTTTATTTCGCCCGGGGATGCCTGATTCCACATCCGATGGATCCATCGACGGACCTCGCCCGCGTTTTAGGATAGAACAAGGAGGTCAGTCCGATGAAAGAAGAAACGACCAAGGTCTATGGTTATCGCTGGCTCGTTCTTTTCGCTTTTGTCCTCGTGGCCTGCATGACCCAGGTGCTCTGGATTACGTTCGCTCCGATCACCAGCGCCGCGGCGCAGTTCTACCATACGTCCGACCTGATGATCGGACTTCTGTCCATGATCTTCATGATCGTCTATATCTTCGTCGTTCTCCCCTCGGCCTGGGCCATCGACACCTGGGGTTTTCGAGCGGCCGTCGGCATCGGCGCGGTCCTGACCGCCGTCTTTGCCCTCCTCCGTGGAATATTCGCCTCGAACTACACGATCGTCTTTCTTTCGCAGATAGGGATTGCGATCGGCCAGCCCTTCGTGATCGGCGCCATCACCAAGATCGCGGCGCGCTGGTTCCCGGTCAAGGAACGGGCCACGGCATCCGGGTTGGGCACGCTGGCCCTTTACCTGGGCCCCTTGGCGGCGATGTTCCTCAGCCCCTCTTTGGTCCTGCGCATCGGCATGAGTCGGATGCTCGTCGCTTATGGTATCGCCGCGGCTGCGGCTGCGGTCTTTTTCCTTCTCGTCGCCCGCGAACATCCGCCCACGCCAGCCGGTCGCGATGAGCGCGTTCTGATGTTCGACGGCCTCAAGTCCATGCTCCGCCAGCGCGATTTCATCGTCCTTCTCGCCATGTTCTTCGTCGGATTAGGGATGTTCAACAGCGTCTCGACCTGGATCGAGGACATCGTCCGCCCGCGAGGATTCACCATTTCCCAGGCCGGATCGCTGGGCGGCCTGATGCTTATCGGCGGCATTGTGGGCGCGATCGTCATCCCCCTTCTTTCCGATGCGTCCCGCCGCAGGAAACCCTTTATCCTGATGGCTCTCATCGGGCTGATTCCCGGGCTCATCGGCATGACGTATGCCACCGGCTTCGGATTATTGCTCCTTTCGGGATTCGTCTTTGGATTCTTCCTGCTCAGCGCCGGCCCCATCGGATTTCAGTATGCGGCCGAAATCACCCATCCCGCTCCGGAGGGCACGTCCAACAGCTTGTTGCTGGTCATGGGCCAGATCTCGGGCATCGTCTTCATCTTCGCCATGGACGCGCTCAAGGCTCCGACAAGCGGGGCCATGACGATTTCGCTCCTTGCCTTCGCCGCGCTCACGGTCGTGTGCATTCTTCTCGGTTCCACGCTCCGCGAATCGCCGATATTAAAGGCGAAAGATTAGAAATCATCACAGCAATCTCATAACCCATTACGGAACTAAGCGGCTTTAAGCATTTCCGGCTGACCGTCGTACAGTTTTCCGGGACGTGCATCCCTGTCCCTGGCGATATGACGAAGACATTCAAAATGCGATGTGCGTTCAAAGCCAGGGGACAGGGTTGCGTGTACCATTTCTTGAAAACTGTACTACCGTCAGAACAATTGTTTATTGACTTTTCGGTTTTTCAAATGATATTGTTTGTGCAATGGCAAAAGGACCGTATGATATTCTATTTATTAAACGAATTGGCCATCTAATTCTCGCTATCATAAAAGGCCCGTCCGGCCGCATGAGCCGTGGTATTCTCGGATTCAAGATTCTTTTAGGGGACTTTCGCGCCGAGAGAGTTCTTCGTATTACGCATAACGCACTGCGTATCCATCCTTCTGAGCCGAAAAGGCTGAGCCTTTAATATAACCGTAAGGAGGGAATCGACATGAAGAGAAGGACGTTGGTGTGTTTTATTCTGCTGGGGCTTCTGGTCGTTCTGGGTCCCGCGGCCCAGGTAGTGCCGGTTGCGATCTCGCCCGGGCGAGCTGGAGGGATGGCGGTCGTGGCCGAACTCTGCCCGACATTCAGTTGGACCTCGGTGGACTGGGCGGTGGGATATCGGATCGCCGTCTTCGAAGCGTTGGGTGTGGCCGCCGTTTCCTATGAGCAGATAGCATCGGGAGGCTCGACCCCGGTGCTGACCAAGGAAATCGAGGGCCGGGGATTATCTTGGACGCCCTCCTCGGAGGAAGGTCTGCCGAGCGGGGGGATGTACGTCTGGTATGTGGAGGCGATGAGTCCGTCGGGGCCTGGAGCGTGGTCTTCCGGGAGAGTGTTCATTGTGAGTGCGGGTGCCGCAAGCCTGGAAACGGAGGAACGAGTGACGCGAGTATTGCGAGAGAAAGGGATCCGGGAAGAAGTGATCACGGACGTGTTGAAGGAGATGAAGAGCGGGGTGATGGGCGCGGTGGCCGGAGAAGTCGGAACAAAGCCTCAAGGCAATGTCCGGGCGATGGGGACTGAAGGAGATTCCAACACGTTCTACGGATTGGGTGCCGGAAACTCCATAACATCAGGACTCTACAACACGTTCATCGGCCGTTCTGCCGGATACTCCAACACCACCGGATGGTACAATGCCTTCATCGGCTATCAGGCCGGATCCCAAAACATTACCGGAAATTATAACGTTTTTCTGGGCTACCTGGCAGGCTACGATGAGACCGGCTCAAACAAGCTTTACATCGATAGCACCAACACGTCCTCTCCGCTGATCTACGGTGAGTTCGACAACGACATTCTGGCCATTAGCGGCAAGTTTGCCGTAGGAACCAAGACCCCGACCTATCCCATGGAGCTCAAGACGACAGGCAGAAACGCGACCTTCGTCCTGCAGCGCGACGACGGGGGCGCGATCAATTTTGTCAATGCGACTCCGTTGTACGGTCAGTTCGGGACGGGGAATAACTATCCGGTGAGGATCCTTGTCAACAGCGCCTGGAAGCTGAGCTTGAACACGGACAACAGCCTGACGATGTTGAGCGGAGCGACGTGTACGGCAGGAGGAGTGTGGACGAATGCCTCAAGCCGGGAGTTGAAGGAAAATATCGAAGCGCTGAGTGCCGAGGAAGCGCAGGTGGCTTTGGCGGATCTCTCGCCGGTGAAGTACACGTACAAAGCAGATAAAGCCGAAAGACACGTGGGATTCATTGCCGAAGACGTCCCGGCGCTTGTCGCTTCCAAGGACCGCAAGACCGTAAGCCCGATGGATGTCGTAGGCGTGTTGACGAAGGTCGTGCAAGAGCAGCAGAAAGCCCTTCAAGAACAACTGAGGACGATCGCCGAACTCAAGGAACGCGTTGGAGAGCTTGAAAAAAAGGGGAAGCTAGGGAAATAACCTGACCAAGTCAAACCTGATTATAGTAATTACAATAGGTGCTTCCGTAGACGGTGTATTCCTGACCTGAGTTGTTGCAGTATTTCGCGTAGTCATTGGCGTCCGGATAAGCCGAATAATTGCTATAGCCGGAATAGCTGCTGTAAGCCGCCGTGGGAGATGAGCATTTTCCGAGAAGAAGCGCGCCTCCGCCGAGAAATCCCAACGACGCCATGCGTTTAAGAGCGTCCCTGCGGCGGACAACCCGTTCAACTCCGCTCATGATGAAAATACTAGGCGTCCCATATGGGGATGTCAAGGAACGGGTCGCTTGGGCAACGGCAACTCATGCTTGTCTTTCGAAAAATTGACTTAGCCTCCCTTGCTCCGCTATAATCCTTAACGTTGGCTGCCATATTATTCTATGGGGGCGAACGGATTCGACGGAGATAGTGAGGTCAAAGCTGCATGCCGAGATCCCATCCACCTCGTAAAACGGTGGGCCAAGTAAGTGCAGAAGCACTCCCTGTCGCTGCCTAAGTAAGGTATGCCGTCTCTCAGGTTCTCTCCTGCGGTTCTTGAGAGGCGTGGACAAGCAGGATGAGCGGACCGGGTCAGCCTTGAGCCCGGCGAGCGAAACCCCTTCGAGGCTGGTTGCGCGAAGCCCTTCCTCTCCGGGCCCCGCGCAACGAGATCAAAGAAGAGGATAAGCATGTAGAGGCTTTCGGCTGAACGTCTTCGGACGCGGGTTCGATTCCCGCCGCCTCCACTATTTTTCATCATGAGAACACAGAGACGCCCAATGCCAAAGTCCAGGACGATGATCGCGGTCCTGGCCGGAATCGCCTTTGCGGCCTTCGCCTCTCCGTTTTCCGGAGCGGCCCAGAGGCAGACGATTGTCATCGACCCCGGACACGGGGGACTGGACGTCGGAGCCAAAGGCAAGTTCGGGAACCTGGAAAAGACCATCACCCAGGCCATCAGCCAGAAGCTCAAGGCCCTCATCGAACAGAACTTGGCCTATCGCGTTGTCCTGACCCGCGACAAGGATATCGATGTCTCGCTCGAAAGCCGGGCGGCTCTCGCCAACAACAACGATGCCGCGCTCTTCATCAGCGTCCATACCAACGGCTCGTTCCGGAAAAAAGCCCGCGGTTCGGAAACGTTCTTCATGAGCCTGACCGCGACCGACGAAGAGACGCGCCGGCTGGCCTATATGGAGAACAGCTCGGCCAAGCTCGACAATCGCATTGCCGATGAAAACAGGGACGACATCAGATTGATCCTCTGGGATATGGCTCAATCGGCCTATATCAAGCAGAGCAGCCGTCTCGCCGAGGAAATCCAGTTCGAGCTCAACCAGCCGCCTCTCGAAATCCTGAACCGCGGGATCAAGCAGGCGCCCTTCAAGGTCCTGACGGGCGTCGCCTGCCCGGCCGTTCTCGTCGAAGTGGCCTTTATCTCGAGCCCCGAAGAGGAACAGAACCTGATCAAAGATGATTTCCAGATGAGCATCGCCCAGGCTCTCTACCGCGGCCTGGCCAAATTTTTGCGCATCACGTCTCCTCGATAGCCGGGCCTATGGACAGAAAGAAAGCCGCCCTGATCGCAGGTCTTACCGTCCTGCTCGCGGTCCTGGTCTTTCTTTTTTTTCACAGCGGGGGACGGGAGCGGCTTAAGGAATCCGAGGGCCAGGGGGCTTCGTCTTCGGAAGCCAAAACCCCGCCTGACCGCGCGACAAAAACCGTGAGGCTTTATTTCCCGAGAGAGGAGGACGGTCTGCTCGTTCCCGAAGAACGGCAGATTGTTGCGGATCCTTCGCTTGCCCGGGAGGCGGAAGAAGTTTTGGCCGAGCTCATCAGCGGCCCGCGCGGTGATTTCCTCCCGTCTCTTCCGGCCGAGACGAAAGTCGGCCGGGTCTTCGTCCTCAAGGACGGGACGGCCTACGTGGATTTCACCCGGGATATCGCCGAAAAGCACCCCTCGGGAACGGAAGCCGAAATGATCACGATTTTCGCCGTCGTCAATTCCCTGACCGTCAACTTCACTTCAATCAAAAAAGTGTTTATTCTTATCGATGGAGAGGAACGGGAAACTCTGAACGGACACCTCAGCCTCGACCGGCCGTTCCTCCCCGACTATTCCCTCATCGCCAAACGTTAAATGCGCCAAGTCGTCATCGTCGGCTTCCCGAATGCAGGAAAATCCACCCTGTTCAACCGCTTGATCCGGAAGAGAAAAGCGCTCGTCCATTCTCTCCCGGGGATGACGCGCGACCATGTCTCGGCGCCATGCATTTTGGATGGAAAGCCGTTCGAGCTTGTCGACACGGGGGGTTTTGTCGACAACGCGTCCGAGCCTCTTTCCGCCCAAGTCAAGAAGGCGGCCTGGAAATCCGCCCAAGCCGGCGACATTATTCTCTTGACGATGGACGGGAGGAGAGGTCTCATTCCGGCGGAGGAAGAGCTGTTCCGCGACCTCAAAAAATTGGGCAAGCCGCTCTTCGCGGTGGTCAACAAGATCGATAGCGAGGCGCTCGAGCCGCTGTCGGGGGATTATTACCGGCTGGGGGCGGAAAGGATGTTTTTTGTCTCGGCCGAGCATAATCTCGGGATTTCCGCGCTCGAGGAGGCGATTGCCGACGCTCTTCCCGCGGCCGCTCCCGGCGCATCGGCCGAGCCGGACGGATTGAAGCCTTTGAAAATCGCCGTCATCGGCCGGACGAATGTCGGCAAGTCCTCGCTCGCCAACCGCCTCTGCGGCGAGGAGCGGTTCATTGTCCATGAGCTGCCGGGGACGACACGCGACAGTTCGGACATCCTGATCCGGATGGGGCCCAGGGCGTTTATCCTCGTCGATACGGCCGGCATCCGGAAGCTCGGCCGCGTTTCAGACGAACGGGAAAGCGCCGGCGTCATCAAAGCCAAGAAAAACATCCCCCTCGCCGACGTCCTCTGCCTCGTCCTTTCCACGGAGGAATTTCCAACGCGCCAGGACGCGGCCGTGGCCCAGCTGGCTTACGAGTCGGGTAAGCCGCTTGTCGTCGCTCTGAACAAATGGGACCTGGTCCCTGAAGACGAGATGACGCTCCAGGAGGTCAAGGATGTCGTCTACGGCAGGCTCGATTTCATCAACTATGCCCCGTTTCTCACCGTTTCCGCGCTTACGGGAAAACGGGTGATGCGTATTTTTGACCTTGCCGAAGAGGTCTATCGGGACGCCCAATTGAAGGTTGGGACCTCCAAGCTCAATAAATTCATGGAAACGATGAGCGCCGCCCGGCCGCCGCTCTCGAAATCGGGAAAGCGGTTCAGGATTAAATATGTGACCCAGACGGGGATTCTCCCGCCCACGTTCTTTCTCTTCGCGAGCGCCGGCGCGTCCTTGGCCCCGGCCTACGAAAAGAACCTCGTCCACAAGCTGCGCGAAGCATTCGGATTCCGGGGTTCGCCGATCCGTCTCGTGATCCGCCCGCCGAAGCCGAGGCGGAAGACAAGGCCGAAGACAAGAAAAAAATGACCGCTCGGCCGTTGTTCCGATTTGTCTTTCCCTCTTCTCCCGGTGAGCCCTCCGAGTTGACTTTAAACCGGCGTTTCATTATAAATTAAGGTTGCGTCGGCCTGTTGATACGACGCCTGAGGAGGTCATAATGTTCCGAAAACGGACCGCGAATGTTCTCATTCTCGCCTTCGCTCTCATGATGATGTTCGCCTTTGTCGGATGCAAAGATGTGAGCGTGAGCAAACTCAGAGCCAATTATCATTTTTCCAAAGCCAATCAGCTTTTCAACGACAGGAAATACAGCAAGGCCATCGTCGAATACGAAAACACGATCAAATACAATCCCCAGCTGAAAGAGGCTTACCAATTCCTGGGCGAAAGTTACAAAAGCCTGTTCGTCCCGGCCAAGGACACGGCCGAAAACAAGGAGAAGGCGGACAAGGCGTTGGAAGCCCTGAAAAAAGCCTACGAGATCGACCCGAATAACAAGCAAATCATTTATTCTCTCGGGGATATGTACGACAGGCTCCGCAACTTCGGCGAGGCCGAGAATATGTATCTCCGCATTATCGACCTCGAGCCGGGCAACATGAACAATTATTACGTCGTTGCCGAGTTTTACAGACGCTACGCGGGGGAGAAGAAGGAACTGCAGGCCAAAGCCGAGAGCATGTACCTGAGGAGGATCGAGACCGACCCGGAAAACGTCCAGGGCTACGCCTATATGGCCGATTTTTTCGACAAGCTTCCGGCGACGGAATACAAGGACAAGTTCGATCGCGCCCTTGATTTCGTTAAGAAGCGCCAGGCTCTTGAGCCGGGCAGCGCCGAAGTCTTTTACACGATTGGAGTCAATCGTTTCCAGAAAGCCTACCAGCTCCAGAATTTTCTCGATCAGAAGGACCGGGAAGCGATCGCCGCCGATGCCGAAAAGAACCTGTTCAAGGCCATCGAGATCGACCCGAACCTGGCCGAATCCTATGCCTATTTGAAGATTCTTTATATCAACGTCCACTCCAAGCTCTATCCGGAGAGGGAAAGCCGGTACCAGGAGCTCGCCAATCAGTACGGCAACAAGTGGGACGAAGCCCGGAAGCACCAGCTCGACCGAATGAAGCTCGAGAAGGAGTTGAAGAAGACCGGTTAAATCCGGATGGGATCAAGTCTCCACTCCCGACATTTCGTCACGAGAAGTGATGTGATCCTGACTTGAAATTAAGGGGCAAAAGCGGAGACCTGACCCCGTGTTTATCCCTTTAAAAGACGAAAACCCGACTGTCCGTCCTCCGCTCGTCACGGTGGCGCTTATCGCCCTGAATACCATCGTCTTTTTCTATCAGGTTTTTTCTCCGCGGGGGCTGGACTATTTTGTCTTGAAGATGGGCGCTATCCCTTTTGAAATCACCCACTTCCAGACTCTTCCCGGCCTCCGCATCGCCCGGATATCGCCGTTCCTCGCTCTTTTCGTCTCGATGTTCCTCCATGGAAGCCTCTTCCATCTCGGGGGGAACATGCTTTATCTCTGGATTTTTGGGAATAATATTGAAGATTATCTCGGCCATGTCCGGTTCGTCCTGTTCTACCTGCTATGCGGCTTGAGCGCGGCGCTGACCCACGTGGCCTTCAATCCCCGTTCGACCGTCCCCATGATCGGGGCGAGCGGCGCTATCGCCGGGGTTTTGGGGGCTTATTTCATTCTTTATCCCCGCGCCAGGGTGTTGACCTTCGTTTTTCTGTTCGTTTTTATCCGGGTCGTGCCGATTCCGGCGGCCTTCATTCTTGGCCTGTGGTTCATCGCCCAGATCCTCAATCTCGGGATGGGGGGTGGGGTGGCCTTGTTCGCCCATATCGGCGGGTTTCTTGTCGGGATCGGCCTGGTCAAGGTTTTTCGTAAAAAAAGACGCGCCGTTGTTGACTTTGGCCCCGAAGTTTAGTATCTTATTGCATCGCTTAAACTTAGACTTTTACTAAGAAAAAGTTTAAACACTATTCATTTTAAGGAATACCAGGATGAAGACTTTTGTCCCAAAAAAGGAAGATATTGAGAAGAAGTGGTGGCTGATCGACGCCGAGGGCAGGATCCTCGGCCGCCTGGCGACGGAAGTCGCGACGCTCCTCCGGGGAAAGCATAAACCGCAATTCTGCAATTTTCTCGATACCGGCGATTTCGTCGTCGTGATCAACGCGGCGAAGGTGCGCGTAACGGGCCGGAAGCTCGCCCAGAAGGAGTACTATTCCCACTCTCAGTATCCGGGGGGATTGAAGACCGTAGTCCTGAAGGACCTGCTCGAGAAAAAGCCCGAAGAAGTGATCAAGCGCGCCGTATGGGGGATGATCCCCAAGAACAAGCTTGGCCGCGCCGTTTATAAGAAGCTCAAGGTCTACCGCGGCCCCGAACATCCGCACCAGGCCCAGAGTCCGCAGGAATACAGGTTTCAGGAGGGAATTTGAGTCTCATTCAATACTACGGAACAGGAAAACGGAAGACGTCCATCGCCCGGGTTTTTCTTCGATCCGGGAAAGGCGAAGTCACGCTTTTTGTCAATAAACGGGCCCGGCCCTTCGAAGACTATTTCCACATCGACACCTATAGACTGACCATCAAACAGCCCTTGATGCTGACCGAGACCGAAAACAAGTTCGACATTTTCCTGCGCATCGAGGGCGGCGGCGTCCGGGCTCAGTCCGAAGCCGTCCGGCTGGGCATTTCCCGGGCCCTGCTCGAATTCAATCGCGAGCTCAAGCCGACGCTGAAGGCGGCCGGCCTGCTCACCCGCGACTCGCGCATCAAAGAACGGAAGAAATACGGATTGCTCGGAGCCCGCAAAGCCCCGCAGTACCATAAGAGATAGAGCGAACGGAGGACGGACGTGGTTTCAGTTACAATGAAGGAGCTTTTGGAAGCAGGCGTTCATTTCGGCCATCAGACCAAGCGCTGGAATCCTAAGATGAAGGAATTCATCTACGGCCAGCGCAACGGGATCTACATTATCGATCTCCAGAAAACGATCAAGGTTTTCAAGGAGGCTCTCCAGTACGCGAAGACCATGGCCGAGAACGGGAAGAATATTTTGTTCGTCGGGACGAAAAAACAAGCCCAGGACATCATCCGCGACGCGGCGGCGAAATCGGAATCGAGCTATGTCAACCAGCGCTGGCTGGGCGGGTTGCTGACGAACTTCAGGGTCATCCGGGGGAGCATCGACAAGCTCATCGAGCTCGAGGAGATGCGGGAGGACGGCCGCTGGGACCTCCTCTCCAAGAAACAGCAGTCCAAGCAGGAAAAAGTGTACCGGAAGCTGTCCAAGAACCTGGGCGGAATTAAAGCCATGTCCGGCGTTCCCGGAGCTCTGTTCGTCGTCGATTCTTCGAACGAGGAGATCGCCATCCTCGAAGCCCAGAAGATGGGCATCCCGATTATCGCCGTCGTCGATACCAACGGCGATCCGGAGAACATCACCTATCCGATCCCCGGCAACGACGACGCGGTCCGGGCCATCGAGCTGTTCGCCAACAAGGTTTCCGAAGCGATTCTCGAGGGCAAAAAGAGCCGGATCGAGAAGAGCATGCTCGCGGAGAAGAAGGCGGGAGAGGCCGCGGCCGAGGGCGGCGAAGGGGCCGAAAGCGGCGCCACGGACAAGCGATGAGCCGCGCCGGCGGGCTTGTTCCGAAGAGGAGAAAGACATGATAATCACGGCCGAAATGGTGAAAGATCTGCGTGAGCGGACCGGCATCGGAATGATGGAATGCAAGAAGGCCCTTGAAGAAGCCGGAGGCGATGCCGAAAAGGCCATCGATATTTTACGGAAGAAAGGCTACGCCCGGGCCAAGGACAAATCCCATCGCGCGACCTCGGAAGGCCTGGTCGGGACGTATATCCATACGAACGGCAAGATCGGCGTGCTCGTCGAAGTCAATTGCGAGACGGACTTCGTCGCCCGCAATGAGGAGTTCAAGGAGCTCGTGAAAAATATCGCCATGCACATCGCCGCGGCGGCTCCCCTCTACGTCGCTCCCGAGGAAGTTCCGGCGGATATCCTGGACAAGGAAAAGGACATCGTCCGGGAGCAGTTCAAGGACTCCAAAAAGCCTCCCGAGATCGTGGAAAAGATCGTTCTCGGAAAATTGAGCAAATTTTACGAAGAAGTCTGCCTGCTCGAGCAGCCCTACATCAAAGACGACAAGATCAAGGTCAAGGAACTGATCGCCCAGTTCATCGCCAAGTCCAAGGAAAACACGAAAGTCGGACGCTTCACCCGGTTTCAGATCGGAAAGTGAGCCGACCATGCCCGTGCCAAAGCCAGCGTATCAACGGATCCTGCTGAAGCTCTCGGGCGAATCCCTTATGGGCAAATCTCCCTACGGGATCGATTTTACCACGACTTCGTCCATCGCCCAGGAAATCAAGGAAGTCCACGACGTGGGCGTCCAGATCGCGATCATGATCGGCGGAGGCAACATCTTCCGCGGCGCGCGCGGCATGGCCGAAGGTCTGGACCGCGTCTCGGCCGATCAGATGGGCCTCCTCGCCACGGTCATGAACGGGATCGCCCTTCAGGACGCCTTGGAAAAGCTGGGCGTCTTCACCCGGCATCTCTCGGCCCTGGAAATCAAAGCCGTCGCCGAGCCGTTCATCCGGCGGCGGGCCATCCGCCACCTGGAAAAAGGACGGATCGTCATTTTCACCGCCGGGCTGGGCAGCCCGTATTTCACGACAGACACCGCCGCCGCGCTCCGGGCGCTCGA